>TARA_B110000977_G_scaffold201469_1_pt1 | contig 10865 bp, 6 predicted proteins | sample TARA_B110000977 | Tara Oceans TARA_B110000977 (sample SAMEA4397798) | marine metagenome | biome: Polar Biome; feature: [SRF] surface water layer (ENVO:00010504); material: water (ENVO:00002006), including particulate matter (ENVO:01000060) such as... | depth 5 m | reverse complement strand
GCCGCCTTGGTGGCGAGCTGCTTGCGGGGGGCCTTGCCACCGGTAGATTTACGAGCCGTTTGCTTGGTACGAGCCATTTTTGTTTCTGATGTGCAGGAGGGTTGTGTTTGAGAAAGTGAAAAACCGCGCTTAAAATAGTCTTTTTTCACACGGAGATCGACAGGAAAACGACAAAATCCTGTTCGCCTTTTCCTGCTCGTTTTGTGCCCAAGCCTAGAGGGTTCTAGTGAGATCCTGTGAGGAATTCCTCATCATCCCGATATGAATTATCGGTCGACCGCTGAAGAGATCGACTAGAAAACAGGGCCTGGAATCTCGCCAACTTTCGTCAGCCTCCAGAAAAGGCACCTCCGGACGATCGTTGCGGCACTGGAGACCACGCGGTTCCTGCGACGATGGCCTCGACATCGTCGTCATCAGGAGCGAGCACCGTAACCCGTCTCGCGGTGACGGTCGCCGCGGTGGGCGCGGCCGCGTACGCGTACCACCGTTTAACACGCGTGGCAAAGGAGTTGGATGGCCATCGTGAGAAAGATGCCGAACCGTCGTACGCGAACGGGACGACCCTCGTGAAGGACCCAGTGAAGCCATCCTCAGAGCCATCACCGGACCTCCTCCCCAAACCAGCCATAAAGCACCCCGAAACCAGCGACGATGACCCAATCGCCGCCGCGTTAGCCGACGAACTCGCACAAGCGATCGAGCTCGATGCTAAGGACGCGGAAACATTCGCAGAACGTTCCGGCGAGGAACAGAAAGAGTTACAGCGACAAGCCACCGTGCAGATGGCCCGGCTACAAGCCATGGGGAACCTGGGCGCGGACCCTGCAGGCGGTATGAAAACCCTCACACCAGAAGAGTGCGGAGGAACCACGGACAGGTACACGTGGACACAGAGTGAACGCGAAGTCGCGGTTGAGTTTACGGTGCCCAAAACAATCGTGTCGAAAAAAATAATAGTCAAGATCGACACGAAGCAAATTACCTTGGGGGTAATGGAAGCAAATGATATTGAAGATGCCAGTGCTGGTGAGTCGCTACGAACAATATTGAAGGGCTCTCTGTTCAGCGACGTGGTGCCGGATGAGTGCGTGTGGGAGATGGACAGCGTCGCAAACGGAAAGAAAGTATCGGTGACGCTGCACAAGCTGCGGCCCACGCTGGCGTCGCACCACTGGCGGTGCGTGGTGGTCGGTGAGCCGGAAATCGACACGCAGAGGTTCGGGCCGCCCGTCATGGGCGTCAACGGCAACGACCCCAGCTCACTGAGCAGAATCGCGGACGAAATGAGAGCCACGAGTGCGAGGCCGTGAGATTGGTTGTAATCTTGAAAATATTCTTTGATTTTTCGCCAAAACGTTGTCAAGCCACGACTTCTAGATTGGCCTCCGTCTTCAGAGGTGGCACGCGCGGGCGACGGGTAGGTCGCCCGCTGTGTCGACTGCGTACCGTATCAATGGCTACGCAACTCGGTTCCATTAAGCGCGTTCGCAATTTCAAAGGCTTCGTCGTGGATGGGTTCAACTACCAATCCCCGGTAGTCGTGGCTTACTTTCTCACCCACTTCCACGCGGATCACACGTGCGGTTTACACGCGGGTTTCAAAGGCCCTGCGCCGATTTACTGCACCGCAATCACCGCCTCTTTGCTAACGAACGTGATGGGGGTAAAGCCGGGGTTTGTGCGAGCAGTTCAAATGCACGAGGAAATAGAGGTCCGCACTTCCGACGGCCAAACCGCGTTCGTCACGTTTCTCGATGCGAACCACTGCCCCGGAAGCGCGACGATTTACTTTCGCAAATCAGACGGAGAGACGAAAGAGACGAAAGAAAGAAATATCACGGCTCTGCACACCGGCGATTTCCGGGCCGCTAAATGCGTCCGGGAAGACCCTCGCCTGCACCACTTGATTCACAAAAACGGACCGATAGGCGAGCTGTACTTGGACACCACGTACTGCGACCCGAAGTGGCGGTTTCCGGATCAAGCGGAAGTGTTGTCGACGATGGGTGCCATCGCAAAACGGGAATTAATCCGAGAACCGCGAACTTTATTCTTAGTAGGCTCGTACTCCATCGGCAAGGAAAAGGCGGTCAGAGCTGTGGCCAACGCCGTCCAATCAAAAGTAGCCGTGGGGTGGCACAGAGCTCGGACGTTGAAACTCACTGGGTGGTGGGACGACGCGCTTTTCATTTGCGAAGACGACGAACGCGCGATGACGGGTACGGGTGCTGAGTCATTAGACCGTCGATCCGGGGAAGCGTCCACGTCATCAGGGGTTGTAACACCCCCCACGCCGTTGTTTCGCGTGCGCGTCTCCCCCATGGGCGGCGGCCCGCCGCACGAGAACATGTTGAGGCTGCTGAAAGAGAGCTTGGAGCCGCAAACGGGCCTTCCCTATTTCAAATCCGTGGTTTCGTTCCGCCCCACGGGGTGGAGCTACGCGAAGCGGCTGGCCGGTGAGAGTATAGACATTGGAAAGGATTTCGATACCGATGAAGCTTTATATTTCAAACAGAAAGGCGAAAACGCGGCTTCAAAGTACACGCCTTGGGTTGAAAACGACGGCGCGACTCGCGTGTACGGCGTGCCGTACTCCGAGCACAGTTCCTTCACCGAGCTGGTTGCGTTTGTCCAGCGCGTTCGGCCGACGAAAATAGTCCCAACCGTAAACGTCGCGAGCGAGGCGGACAGGTTTAAAATATTAAAACACTTCCAACACCTCACGGACGCGCGGAAAGATAAGGGCAGACTGGAGCACTACTTCGGGTCGGGGAAGCGTAAGGCTTCAGAGGTTGAAGAAGAGACAGAGGTTGAACCTTCAGACGAACTTCGCGGCGTTTGCTCCGAAACCCTTGAAGCACTTAAAAATATTTTATCCTCCCCCGCGGAGTTCAAGCAGCAAGTTGAGCTATTGCGAGAGGCGGAACGGAACAAAGTGAAGAAAGATGAGGCGAACGACCCGTCGACCACGCCGTTCCCGCTGGGGTGCGTAGCGCTCGTGCGAGGCGGAGGCGGAGGCTTTGGCGGATCCGGGCCCAAATACACGCAATTCAGAGACAAGCAACACGTCGAGTCGCGTCTGGTTTTGCTGGGCGCGCAGATCGTGGGACGGGTGTCACCCAAAGTCACGCACGTGGTGGTGCCCGGCAGGGGCGAGGCGCTGACGGAAGAGAGGCGACGACACGGGTTGGACGCGGAGACCGGGGGGGGTATTGTTGGTGTTGGTGTCACGGATGGGGTTGGCGTTAAGACTGGTAACCACACCGCGGGTGGAAAATCGGGGTATGAAGCGAATACGTCCGTTTCCACGAAACAAGAACCTGTTGATTCAAAGGTATCAAATGAATCGAATTATAAGCAGCACAACCCAAGCGTCCAAATCGTAAGTGAAGCTTGGGTGATGCGGCACTGGCGCGCGTTTCAAAGCGGCACCGCCAAGGAACACGCCCCTGATGACATAAAAAACTTCCAACTGCATGTCGCTGAAGAAAAAAAGCTCGCCGCAAAGGAAAAGAAGGATAACGAAAAACGAAAAAAGGAAGCCATCGACGCTGGGGAGGACGTACGCCGCGGCAGGGAACGGAACATGTCAAGGGCGGTGCTGGACAGAGTTGCTAGGGCGCTGAACCAAAGGCTGTTTTTAGTGCAGAGGCGCGATTTGGGGAGAGGACCGACGGAAAAGTGGCGCGCGGTTTTCGCGGTTTTCGGAACGACGGGCAACGTGTACGAGTGCGAAATTTCCGAATGCCCGTCGTGCAAGTGTCCCGATTTCGTTGGAGGCAGGAAAGGGGGGCCTGGCACGCCTGGCTCGCGGGTGTGCAAGCATCTGCTGTGGCTGTACATGCGCGTGCTGGGGGTGTCACGGGACGACCCGCTGGTGTGCCAAACATCGCTAACGCAGAGCGAGTTAAAGAACATTCTTGACAAGCCCACGGCGGCGCAGCGAGCGACGCTCGCCGCTGCGTCCGCCAGGCGCGCGTACGCTGCGAGAGAAGGAGGAATGACAGGCGTCGAGGACATCACTCCAACTCAAGTAAACCGCAAGCCCCCAAAAAATCTCGAAAGCGATTCATCAGAAGAGGAAGAGACGTGTCCCGTTTGCTTCGACCCAATCGTGGATGCCGCGGAGTTGGCGCGCGGAAAATCGCCGCACGATTGCCAATCGGTCTGGTGGTGTTCTCTAGGTTGTGGCTCGAACGTGCACGCGTCGTGCATGCGCCGGTGGATGGAGAAGAGTAACACTGGAGGAGGCGGGACACGTGCCACAGCTACGTGTCCTTTGTGTCGCGCGCAGTGGATGGAGCAAGGGATGGAACCAAACGAGACAGCGGTGGACGCGCCAGTTTCAGTTTCAGAAACCAATGTTGAAAACAATCCCCACGTGCTTTCACCGGGTGGCACGCGGTACGTCAACCTGGCTCGGTTCCAGCAAGGTACAAATACGGGCCGTGATTTGGGCGGTTACAACGACTTCGCACGGAGGGCGATTGAAAAAAGACAACAGGAAGAGAAAAGAAGGGAGAGTACTGATTAGATTGATAGACGTACATAGCGCATAGCCAAACATTACAGAAAAAAGTTAACTTTACATTCATCGCGCTAGTGTCCTCCTCCCTCACACCACCATTTTCAGCCCTGGCCCTGTGTTGTTGTAAAAATCCCCGGTCCACTCTCGTCCTTCCTTGTCCGTATAGGTTCCTTTGCCGTGCATGGCTGACTTTTCGAACATCCCTTTGTACGTGGTGCCGTCCGGCCAGGTGTATTGACCGATGCCGTGGTAACAGTCATTTTCCAATTGCCCGTCGTACACCGCCCCGCTTTCGTACGCAAACACGCCTTTACCTTCCATTTTATCCTGGTTCCACTCGCCCTCGTACTTCCACTTTCCAGCGACTTGCGAGGTGCCGGTGCCGTGCCGGACGTACGTTCTCGGCGTGTCCTCGCCCTCCACTACTTCGGGCGGAGGAGGCACTTCCTCGCCATCTAAATATTCCCTCTCCTTCCATTCACCCGTGTACGTATCCTTCCCGGTGCCGCCAGTGGGGAAGATGAAGGTTCCCGACTCAAGGGGGGGAGCTTTGGCCTCGTCCATCGGGCAGGTGCGTCCGCGAAAGTGCGGGGGGGAGGCCGACGCGCGCGGTCGTATGGCGACGAAAACACAAATCCGTTGTGGGAGCCAAAAAAGGCAGTATTGGAAACAGTCATCCATGGGTTATAACTCAAGGAATGGGGCCAGTCAATGGATTTTTTTTGTTTTTTCCGAGACGGCATGAGGGGAACAACAACATTCGTCGGTGCACGACGTAGCGTAGCGCCATGAGTATGGCCGTGGGCAGCCGGCCGGTGGGCGGGTCGATACCCCGGATACAGTTAAAGTGGCTCCTAACCCTGGACTTGTCGATGGCGATAAAGAACCCGAAGAGGTGAGGACGAGGACGAACCCCTCATTACGCACGAAACTCGTGTTCGCAAACGTCCCGGGCGGATGAACCGCGCGTTGACCGTTTTGTCAGCGCGGGGAGCCGGCACCGCAACCCCTCCACGCGACGCACACTGAGCGCTCATTCGCGAACACGCGTAGACGTTTACAGAATGACACAACGATGAAGAAGCACCTCTGTGGAGTTTATGGGTCGTCGGGCATCCACGATGGTGACGCACATCGGGACTTTTTAGAAATCTTTCCCGAGTTTTTTCACATTTTTAATATTTTGCTGACTGCTCCACCCCCCCCTCTCCCACCCTCTCCAGGGACTTCGCGAACGGTTACCTGTTCGCTGAGATTCTTAACCGTTTCTTTCCAAACGACGTTTCCATGCACTCTTTCGACAAAAACGCGAGCGCGGTGTTGAAGAAAAGGGACAACTGGGGTTTGCTTTTGAAAGCGCTGAAGCGGCTGGACGTTTTGACCGGGCGAGACGCGGTGACCACTAGGGAGTGGGAAGCGGTTTGTGCCGCGGAGGATGGCGCGGCGGTGGAGCTGATATCAAGGCTACACCGGAACCTGTCAGGGCCGGGGATGATGGGGAGGGTGCCGGAGAGTGGTGAACGGGGAGGCGAGCAGCGCGGGGGTTACGACGACCGAAACGCGAGAGGGTTCAGCGGCGAGCGCGATTCTCGCCGAGCAGGTGATTGGGACAGTACGGAGCGTCAGGAGTACGGCCATGGAAGAGATCATGGAAGGAATAATAGTCATCATTACACCATTGCGTCATCCTTCGAGGCAAACGACAACGGGGACAGAATGACTTCCTTCGGCCACACTTCTTACGGCAGTCGCGCGGAGCTGCCGCGGGAAATTTCAAACGACGTCGACGTCCGGGATTACGGCGCGGAGCCCAAACCGTTCCGGTTCCAACCAGGCGGGGGCGGCGGGTTCGACTGGGATGCGTACCAAAAGGTGTACATGTCACCTACGAAGGAGGATATTGGGGACGGGTGGATGCTCGAAACGGGGGGGGGTAGTGGAGGAAGCGACGACGGACACGACGAAAGAAACGACCATTCCTGCGACGAGACGAGTTATGATGATGAACCTGATGTGCATCGGCATGTTGCGCAAAGTTCAGGAGGACAAAGACGCCCCATGAGGCCGTTACGCGATCGATTAAGGTCACCGGAAAGAGCCACAGGACGCGGTGATATCCAACGATCGCCTCACGTGCAGCGCTCGTCTCCGCGAAACCGCGCGCCGCATAAATTCGACGGCGGAGCTTCGTTGTTGGACTGGGGACCGAGCCTTCCCCACGAGGAGGGCGAGTACGGTGAGGAAGATGGTTATGGGGGAGATGGGTACGGACGGGATGGCGGTTATGGCAATGATGTGTACGGCAACGACGGGTATGGGAACGATTCACGGTACGATACTCAGCGCGAGTACCGACCGCAACAGCAACAGTGGGAGAGAGAAGAGTCCGCCGACCGGGACAGACGCGAACGCAGTTACCGGGAAGCGTCGGCGAACGCGAGGAGGGGTGCACAAAAACCGAAACCGAAACAGAAACAGAAACAACCATCTAAACAACCACCACGTCGCGACGCTTCTGGCGATGAAAACGAGCACCGAAGACCACGACGTGATTCCGCAAACTCCGGCGCTTCAGAACCCGAAAAGGTAAAAAACCGCGGCGCGGCGACTGGTTTTTACAACCCCACATTTTACGAGATGAAGTACGACAAGGGTGAGGCGCGGGGGGTTGCTACGTATAAACAATTAGGGGTGGGTGGTTATTACGGCAAGAACGAGCAACCGAGTGAGGCGCAGTTACGGGCTCGATCAGAAGGGCCGTACGCGGGGCAATACGGCATGGACTACGAACCCAAGCGCGTGAGCGAGTATAAACGCATGCTCGGCGACGACGGCAAATACTACAAACTCGGGAGTTTGGGCAAGGACCTCGACACGGAGGAACAGATCATGGCACGTGAACGCCGCGAGGCGATTAAAGAACACGACCGCGTTATACGAGAACAGAACCGCCTCGCCGCAGAGCGAAGCGCGGATATATTACGCCGGAAAGGAATTGCGCCGCCTAAGCCGGAACAAAGTAGAAAAGGGTTTCTTTCGCACGTCGGAGACCGCGATCCGCGGATCCTGAATGCAAACGCTCCATCGAAACACGAAAAGATGTGGGCTTATGCTAACAGGTTCATTCCGAAACCAGCACAGGCGCCTCCGAAGGAGATACCGGAGGCGCCGCCGCGAGTGCATGGCGTGTGGAAACGGCCCGCGGACGAGCCCCACGAGTTTGCGGAGAAAAAAGATAACTTCCGAGGCGAGTGGCCGCACGAGTGGGGCGGGGCGCCCGAAGTGCGTGGACCTCACGAAAACGCGCCGAGAAAAGACCGGGGTCGACGAGGCGTCCGATTGCAACCAGACCCTATACACGACCGGGGCGCGAAACGCGAGCTCTCGGAGCTGGAACAACTCGAGATGGAGCACAGGATCCACCAGCAGAAATTGCGCGAGCTGAGCTTGGTGTAGACGTTTTTAGCAAAGCAATTATATCTCTGAGTTTCCCAGAAAGCTTATATCCTCGTCAAGCTTCGTTTCGTCCTAGATTTCTCTTGGTCGTGGTTTCTCGAGCGCATATTTTGCTGCGCGCCTGCCCCGCAGCGTTCGACGGCATGTCCAGCACGCTCGAGATCTCCGCGGACGGGACGGAACCCGACACGGGTACTCGTAGCGTCACCTCTTCGGGTTTAGGGGACACGGCTTCCGACATACGTTCCGAGAACACCGTAAACTGCACTGAGACCCTGGAGGCGTCCGAGAGCGAGTCGGCTTCCAAGCCAAAAGATAAGGTGTTGGTGCGTAACCCTGGCGTGCGCCTGTGCGGGCGCAAAGTGAGCAAACTCTTCGCGGTGACCACCAAGACAGGGCTCACTTACAAGAAGTTCCAAGGCGTGGTTCACGGGTCTCGACCCGATGCTACCTGGGGCACTGTCTACTCCGTGAAGTACGCTGACGGAGACGAGCAGCAACTCTTGTACGAGGAGCTTATTCCTTTTCTCGACGAGCCAGCCGGGGGGGAGTCTGCCGTGCCGCTCGAAATCGTCGAGGCGTCCAAGATCGCAAAAACTGACTATATGATTTACAAACACTTTGCTCCTGAGCGAATCGGAACAAGGCGGACGAGGTATTTGATTGGAGTGCAAAACGATTCAGAATCGCCCGATGTTTTCTATGGTGTCGCCACGGACCCTGAAACGAACAACGAACACAGCTTCGATGTTCTGTTTACCACACAGTTCGGCGCCGCTGCCGCGCACGACCTTCTCGTGCGACGCATGCTCGCCGTCGCGATCACGCGAGCAGGGAAAACGTACGAAGAGCTCTGCCAGGCAGAGGAAAGCTTTCTCGCGACGGATGAAGCGGAAACCTTTCTCGCGAAACACCTCAACTTCCCCAACGCATCATGGAGCGAAGTGTGTGGAATTGCGCTCGGCAGCGTAGCCGGAAATCTCCCTCCGGTGCCTTGGAAGCAACCAGCTCCCGAGCCCGCTGCTCCCGAGAAGAAGAAGAAGAAACGCGACGCGAAAACAACTCACCGCGCCGTGATTTTGGGCCACATGTACGACTCCGATCTCGGTGTGACGTGCCGCTGGTGCCGCCAGAAAAGTCTAGATCTGAACGTATCGTGCACTGTACCATCGTGCGCAGAGACCGTGCCGCATTCGAGCAGCAAAAACGGAGCTCCCCGAGTTTGCGGGCAGTGTCTGAAGAACAGGAACGGCGAGGACATCTTCGAAGCGATCGAGAGCGGGCAATGGGTGTGTCCGAAATGCCGCGGCTCGTGCGGCCCAGGTTGCGACACGTGCTGCAACTGTGGCCCGTGTCGCAAAGCCAACGGCATGGAGCCAACCGGCACGGCCATCGCCAAGGCGTACGCCGCCGGTTTCTCCAACGTGCATGACTACCTGGTCGGCCAAGCGACGGGAGAGGGCACAGAGGCGATCGCGCGCAGGAAGCTCGACACGCCGTGGAGAGGGTTTCTTCGCGGAAACAGGGAAAGTCCGTCGAAAACGCTGGCGATGACACCTCCGCAGTCTCCGAGGAGAATGCCGCCACCGATGACACCCCCCACGCCGTTGGCGCTGAACACTCTGTTCCCGCAAGGTCCGTCCGCGACGTTTCCTTCCTCCGGCGCGACGTCTGTGGTGTCGGACATCCGTGCCGCGCTGGACGACGCGAGGGCGATGCTGATCGAAGGAATTATTGACGAGGACGACTACGCGAACATCAAAGCGACCGCGTTGGCGAGCGCGAGGCCCTTCAGGTCCTAAACGTGAAATACATTCAAAGAGACTATAAATAATTTCACAAAGCTAGCTGTCCGAGCCGTATCCCCCGAGCAAACCTAGACCGCCCTCGTCGTCATCATCGTCTTTTTCCGCCTCTGTCTTCGCAGTCGCATCTCCCTTGCGCACGACAATAACCCTCGCACGCACGGTAACCTTTGGTTTCGTTTTGGGTTCGCTTTTAGGGCGTTTTGCGGGCTGCGAAGCGCGCCCGAAGGTTTCCGTCTTTTCTCGTTTTCGCGCTTCGCCGCCGTCCCCCGTTTTTTCCTCCGCCGTCTTGACCACCATGGTTTCCCGCTGTAGCCGGAACAAACTCACGTCATCCTTCTCCCATTCCGCCCTGCGCCGTTCCTCCTCCCGTGCCGCATCCTCCACTTCGTCCAAAAACTCAATCTCCTCATCGTCCAGCGGCTTGTTTTGCCCCTGTTTCATCGTCTTCCACCCCTGTTGGAACTGTTCTTCTTTCGCTTCTTTCGCTTCTTGAAGAACCGCCCACAGGGGTTTAGACGCCTCCGCGGTGCCATCCTCCACCCGTAACGTCCCCCCCCGGCGTTCCTTGATCTCCTCTAGCTCACTCTCGGTGACGAAGTTCATCGAACCGATAACCGCCTGCGCCGCCCCCGCGACTTTGTCCGCCTCTTTCTGCGCCAAGGTGGGGAACACAGAGGCGGCATCACGGCCGAGATGGCGTTCCACGTCGAACCTGCGTTCGGGTTCCTCCACGCGCACTAAAGGCACACCGCCGTCCGATACAGAGGTCACCGCGGTGGTCGTGACGTCATCCGACGAAGGGTGCATCGCGCCACACGGCGCCACGCTCCGAAGCGCGCGCGCAGGTGAGTGTCGGATGCCACACAAGGATGGAGAAAACAAAACTTGAAAAATAAATAAATAAAAATCATCGCTCTTCCGTCACGACGTTTGATATCTCGTGTTTGATTTGCGTCATGGTTGTTAGCTTGTAGGTGCACACCACGTCTAGCGTGGTTCTGGTGGAACGCGTTGTTTTCACGAGCGAGATTTGAATGTCAACGGTATCGCCGGCGAGGTCACACTCGACG
>TARA_B110000977_G_scaffold131256_1_pt1 | contig 10884 bp, 3 predicted proteins | sample TARA_B110000977 | Tara Oceans TARA_B110000977 (sample SAMEA4397798) | marine metagenome | biome: Polar Biome; feature: [SRF] surface water layer (ENVO:00010504); material: water (ENVO:00002006), including particulate matter (ENVO:01000060) such as... | depth 5 m | reverse complement strand
CCCCTGTGTTCATCGTGCACGGCCAGTACCGCACCGCTGAGGAGGTTACCAGGGATGCGGCAAGAGCGGTCCGCGAAGCCGAAGCCGCGGCGGCGGCGGCGGAACACGCCGCGGAGGAGGCTGAGCGGAGGGAGCGGGAAGCGTGGGAAGCGGAACGGCTGGCGACCGAGCTGCTGGAGGAAGCGGAGCGCCAGAAACGCGACGCAGATGACAACGCGGGGGTTGGGTTGGAGCAGGGGGGCGCGGGCTCGCGCGCCATGTGGGCGGCGTAGACGGTTTTGGAACATGATGATGACTTTTGAGACATTTAATCAGTAGAGGGGATAGGAGAGACAACCTGTAGAGGTAGAGGAGACAAAATAGAGACAACAATACGTCCTTTACTTCCTACTACGATACCGCTTCTCCTTCTCCACCTCCCCCTTTCACCTCCCCATCGCAGCCTCGATTTTCCCGATGTGCGCCTGTCCCTTTTCCGTGAGCTGGAACACCCAGTTCTTGTCTTTGCCTGGTTTCTCGGGGGGCGGGTTCCTGGTCTGCACGCGCTGTTGTCGCCGCATCCAGGAGAGCATGCCTTTCATGTGCCGCCTGGAGCGCACGCCAACGCTCGGGTCTTCGCTGGCTTTGGCGTACAGCTCCGACACCGTGGGGTGGTCCTCCCCCGCATCGCGGATCAAGCGCAGCAAGTGCGCGGCGGGGCCGTCGCCGACGCCGTAATCCTTGACGTTCGCGCTTCCCATGCGGCGCGCGATTGCGAACGCGCCGGTCATGGGATGGCTACACACATCAAGACCCTTGCGGATGACGCCGACGCCAGCCTGGTTACTAGCCGCCCATAGCCCAGATGAGGACGCTAAACGGCAGCGATCCCGAGCGGGGATCCTGTCATGATAAAAATGGGACGGTGGGGAGAGGTGAGGGTCGGGAGGGTCAGCGGGGGGACACCGAGGTGTAGATGGCGTCGGGGGTGTCGTGCCACGATCGAGGGTTACCGGGATGCGCACGACGAGACACGACTATGAGGAGACACGACGGCGCATTCGATATGGCACCACGAGGTTTTGCGTGATGAGGCGCACCTGTTGAAAAGCACAAGGAGCGCCGACATGATTTGCTCCGACGCGGGGTGTATCGCGTTGTGACGGTGGGAGGGGCTCGCCTGATTGGTGACGGCCAAAAACGTCGTTCGATATTCGAAAGTGAGCTGGCTGGTCGTTTTCCCTTGGACTGATACGGCACCCGAGCGGTCTCCATAAGACAGGGCGTCGGGGCGTAGAGGTACGCCCGACCAGCGGTCATTCCTGTCGCCCGAGTGGAACGGGCCTCAGCGCCGAGGAGGGCGAGGCGAGGCGACCGGGAAGGGACAGTACGCCGTGGGCGTCCTGTGGAGAATCAGATACTGTAGGAGGAGAGCGGTCGTTGTTTGATTAGTTGACGACTGGAATGGAAGGCGAGCGCGTGGCGCTGGCACCGGGCCCGACCCCCTCTCCAGGGGGCGGCTCGCCAGACAGTGACGCGGGTCGTGACGTTGACCTTCGTCGCGTGGTCGGGAGGGCGAGTATCACTCCGCACGCCGATCCCAGGGACGGCTCGGTGACCGCCGGGACGTCCGCATCAGGCAGTTCTGCTTTCTCCACCCCGATTGGACACACCTCTCCACACACACCCTCCCCTCTGGATGACGACTTAGCGTCGTGGGTCCCGACGTGGGCGTGGGTCCCGCGGGGCACGGAGGTGTTCGCGCTAGCGGACCCTAAGCAGTGCAAGCCGTACATGAGCCCCCCGGTGGAGGCCGAGGAGACGCGATCACCGCACGTCGCCGAGCCTCTTTACTTTGTCGAGAATAGAGACGAGAATAGAGACGAAGGCGCCGCGAGCGACGACGCGGACGCTTGGCGTCTCGGCCAAACCGCGGAGGGCTCGGAGTTCGCAGGGACGATCAAGGACAGCACCACTGTTGCGTTCGAAGTGCGCGCGCGAGCGGACTGGCACGCGAGCGGACGGGGAGGCGTGGGGAGCGCCGCGCCGTCGCCGGTTGCGTCGCCCGCCAGCAGCGCGAGCACCACGCCGCGCGCGTCTGTTCGCTACGACGACGTGTCTCCAGGTGGGCAGTTCAGTTTCCTGACACCAAGCGATCATTTAAACGCGCGTTCAAAGAATGGACAAGAAACACACGGTACCCCGGCTACTCCTGGGTTCGGAGGCGTCGGCGCTACCGGCGCGTCCGGTTCAAATGTCGACGGCGCGAATATAACTTCCGCCGCCCCCCCGTTCGCGTCGCTTTCGTTGAAATCAGCGTTTACGAAAAAGTACCTGCAAGCGCGCAAGAAACCGCCGCACGTGGTACAGTTCTACTCAGATCGAAGGGGGCTTTATGAGACGTGGGAGCTGGTGGGGGGGGCGAGTGGGGTTGGGGAGAACGGGGAGGTTGATGGTGACAAAAAATGGCGTCCTTGGGGAATATGCGCGCGGGGGATTGACACGGCGTTGCGTGAACAAATCGGGGCGACGCCGATTAAGACTCCTCATGTAGGGACGGAAGATTCGCCGTCTATTGTGGACGATGAAACGGTACTTGCCGTGAGTCAAAACACCATGGCTAGGTGTTGGTCGTTTTTGTTCACCGGAACGTCGGAGCGAAACGCTACCGAATCGCAATCGTTACAAAAATTGGGAGGGCGAAGTTTTTGCGTCGTGCGGTCGCGGAGGTCCCCAAATAGGGCACTTTTGTTGGTCCGTCTGCGGTTACCCACGGGCGAGTCCCCTGGGTTTGACTCGCCAGGAGTGTCCTCCTCTGCGAGGACGCCGCACCGCCGACGCCCGCCGAGGCACTCCGCGCCGTCCTCATCGACGTCCTTTTCCGCCGCGACGCCGCCGCCGACGCAAACGTTGTCCGCCGGTATGGACAAGATTCGAGACTTCAGCCCTGGAAGTGCATCATCCTCCAAAGCTTATGTTTCGAGAGGTGCGTCGCCTGAAACTTCCCAAACCCCGCACTCGATCGTGGACGCCATGGACGTGATGGCCATGAGCGGCAAGCTGTTGAAAGGGTTCGCGCTGAAGCCCGAGGCGAAGAGAAGGCGCTCTTCAATCTCATCTTCGTTCCACGCCTGGAGAGAGGTCGTGGAGAGTGTAAAACGCTTACAAACCCTAACGGACCGCGCGATGAAGGCGTGGGCCAATCGGCGGGTTCGAAAATCTATACATAACTGGCGGATACTCACGGTGCGACGCTCCGCGACGCGCGTGCAATTCGCGCAGGCTATGTCGGACGTCGCCTCCAAAACAGGCACGCGCAGGTTCGCCGGCGTCGCGTTGAGGACGTGGCGCGACGTCGCACTGGCTTCTGGTTATGAGAATAGAGTAACTGAGGCGCACGAGCACAAAGCTGAGGTATTCAACCACACGAAAGTCGTGCGAAATGCGTTCAGTACGTGGCGCGTACGCACTCAATCCTCTTTGGCGTTTCTTTTTTCGCAACGCCGCGCCGAAGCGTTTGCCAACGGGCTCTCTCGGCGCAAACGAAGAGAAGCGTTCCGTCTGTGGCGCTCATGGACGGTACCGGACACGAAGCGAAGAATACTAGCAACGCATGACGCTACCCTCGCCAGAAATGAATCCAAGGCCTTGTTCACCGCGTTGAGACATTCCATAATAAAAGAAACGCAAAGAGTGTGTTTAACTAAGTGGCAGAAGTACGTCGCGCGACTTGCGATTGGCAAGGCGCACAAGGTTTTAGCCGACAAAATGTTGAAGCGATCCAAGTCGCGACGCGTGTTTTCGGAATGGAGGAATGGTGTTTTGAACGCGGCTCATTTGAAACGATGGCAACACGAAACCGCGGATCGACATTACGTCGTGGCTGAAAAAGTCAAGCGAAGAGCTCAGTATCAAAACGTGATTCAAACGTGGCGCTCGCGCGTCGTTGCTTTGAAAAACAACTGCGCGAACGAAAAGCGAGCGCTGGTTTTTTACAAAGTTTTGAAAGTGAAAAATCTTGTGCCGAGAACGTTTCACATGTGGGCATCGCAAGCACGCATGACGCACTACAGGAACGTTAAGATTGAAACCTCCGCGAGACGGGAAGAACGTGCGTATGTGTTCAAAACTCGTCTCGACCTTCGAATGAAACGTCAAGTACTCAAGTCATGGAGAGAGACTGTTCGAAAACAAAAACATGTACGCACCAAGGTTGTTTTTTTAATTGGAAAACGGATTCGAAACGTCACGTCGCCCGTGTTTTCCGCGTGGCGTGACGTGACGGTTGAGATTGCGAGAAGAAATGTATTCAGTCAACGTGTCGTGGTCCGGAAAATACGACAGTTGTGTGTGCTTACGTTGGACGCTTGGCGCGACGCGGTTCATTCCTCAAAAGTTTCCAAGAAAATGCAACAGAGAGCGATTTTGTTTTCGGTCAATTTAAAAAACAAACGAAACAAAAGAGACGCGTTCGACGCGTTCGTCGCGTGGGTGGATGCTTTCCGGTACCGGAAGTCGGTGGCAGTGTTCGTCAGGCTGGCGAAGAACCGAACACGCCGACGGTCCGTTACACAGGCAATCAGTCTTTGGAAAACAGCAGTGGCCACGGCACGGGCGCTGAGAGCCGCCGGCGTCGTCGCCGTGGCGCGCGATTTGCGCCGCTCTGTTCGGTCTCGATTCGACGTGTGGTCTCTGTGGACCTGTGAGCAGCAGCGAGTTGCGTCCAGTCGTGTACGGTTCTTGGAAGGGCGGAGAGCACAACGCGTGCGATTGTCCGTGCGCCACGCGTTTCAAGGGTGGCACGAAACAGCTCGCGTCCACAGACAAAAAGTGGATACGTTTATCACAAACCGAAATTTGAAACGATTTGGTGTTGTGCTTCGTTTATGGCGTGTCGCCGCGCGCTCTTCTCGTTTCTCCAGCAGAGCCGAGGGTATCATTTCCAGAAAACTTGGCGTGTACGTCGCGAAAACGCAGCGAGACGTGGTTGTTGCGTGGCACAGAGAAGCGCACATAAACACCGTGGCCCGGCGACGCGCGTCGCGATTCGCAAAGCGGCACGAGCGACTCGAACAGAGAGCGTCATTCAATTTATGGCGCTCTATCGTCGCGGACGTCAATCGCGCGCGTCTCGCCGTGGACGCGACGTTGCGACGTCGCGCATCCAATTTCTTTTCCAATACCTTCGAGAACTGGTGCGTAACTACTCGGGTGGCGCGACGCGTGCGGTTGGCGTCTCGCGCCATAACGAAAAGGCGAAACGTGAGGGTTGTGTCAAACGTCTTCCAAAATTGGTTTGTCATTGCCAGCGAGACTCGACACAAGCGACGCGTTTTGACATCTTTGTTGACGAAAAAGTCAGAAAACATTTTGAGGGACACGTTCAAGTCGTGGTGTCAACTGTTAAATCAATCGAAGCGTACGGCCCACACGTTACAAGTGTTCAAGAAACGACGGTTAGAAATGACAGTTCGCATAACGTTCAAGCTTTGGTTGAGAAACTCAAAACTAATTTCCAAAAACAAAAGTGAAACGTTACGGTCCGCGCGATTGTTTGAAAAGATCACAACCAGACGGCTGAATACCTCGAAGCGTTCTGTTTTGAAAGCCTGGTCGTCGGTGAAGCAAGCCTCGATTCGTGATCAGTTTTTACTGCAAAAGATCGCAAATCGTTGGTCCAAGCTCAACGTCTCTGAATCGTTTGACACGTGGCGCGACGTGTCGCGTTCGCAAATTCGCGAACGATTCGTGTTGACCAAAATCGCAACTCGATGGGCCAAGCTTTCGTTGGTGCGGGCGTTTCACACGTGGCACGATTACACCATTGAGACCGGTTTGTACACGCATTTAGTGGCAAAGAGTTTACGGAAAAGAGCCCAGGGTGTGTTACGTGGGGCGTTTGGAAGCTGGCGTGTGAAGTGTATCTCTTCTCGGAAAGAAAAACTTTTGATCTTAAAAATCGCGACCCGGTGGCAAAAAGCGTCGATCGTTTCATCCTTCAAAACGTGGTTCGAGGAATTGGAGGACTCTAAGCGGACCAAGTTTTTAATGGCTAAGATTGCGAATCGGTGGTCAAAGCTTTTGATGACGAACGCGTTTGATGCGTGGTACGAACGCAGGGCCGCGATAAGGAAACACTCACTTTTCGTGGCGAAGCAAGGTACTCTTTTCAAAAAAGTAAAGCGTCGAAAACTCCGAACTTCGTTTGAAGATTGGCATGAAACTGTGACGCAAATAAAACAACAACGTGTGCATTCAACTCAAGTTGCTGCGCGGTGGATCGAAGATACGAAAAGTGCCGTCGTAATGCGCTGGCGCTCCGTCGCGAAAAAATCGAAACGCGCTGAACGAATCGTCAAACGCCTTCGCGATCGCCGCGCGACGCGAGCGTTGTTGCTTTCCGTTAAAGTTTGGCACCACTGGTTCAAACAATCGAAATCGTTCAAATTCAGAGTGCTTAAAAATATCACTCGGTCAAACCAAGTGACATTCACGAAAGCCTGGGCCGGGTGGTTCCAGGTCATTAAACACGCCAGAGCGGTGGACTCAGCGGTGGTAGGCAGAGTCTCGCACTTTGCGCGGCGCGTGCGGCGACGAAAAGTTTCTTTCGCCTTTGCCGCGATGAAAAGAAACTGCGCCGCTACGTTGCACGCCTGGGACGCGGCTGGTGTGTTAATTCAGCACTGGGTCCGACGAAGGGTCGCGGTTCGGTTCCGTACGTGGAGAGACGTGGTGTACAGAGGCGCCTATTTAAGAGCGCTTCAACGACGGTTCATATCCAGGAGGTGGCAGTGGATCGCGCGGCAAACGTGGCGAGCCTGGCGCTCGCGAGTCAAACGGTCGAATGCGTTTCCCAAAAAATCCGAAATCGCCGACGGAATATTTTACGCGACGCGCAGGAGAGCTCTTTCGAGATCGTGGAGTGTTTGGATGAAGTGGGTGGACACAACTGTGCATTTGAAACTCAGAGGCGATAAGGAACGCGTGGAGTGGATGGTGTCCGCGACGGAGAGCGAGCGCGCGCAGAAACAACAATTGGCGAAGGATCTCGAATCCTCAAAAAAAGTCACGGATCTCTTAACCGCGCAAATCGAGGGCATTCAGTTGGAGTGCGTGTCGCTACGCGCTGCGGTGGAGGAGCGGACGGTTGAGGCAAACACGTTGAGGGCGGTGATCACGGATCGAGATCAGGCGTTGGCTCAACTCATGGCGGAACGGGACGTCGTGAGGGGGTGGAGGGAAGCGCGGGACGATACGATTTCTGAGGGACAAACTTCAGGTGATCCGAAAAGCACTTTGAAGAAGATCACTCCTAAACAAAAACACCTGGAGTGGGCTGAGAACGTTGAGTCTGTTGCTGGTGAAGTGGGTGCGTCGCCTATGTCGCCGCCCGCGATGCGCACCGCGTACGCGGAACGACGAACACCGGAAATACAATTCAACAGTTTAGTGCATGACGAAACAAACTCCGACGACGACGCGACGGATGGCTCTGATGACGACGCAAGCGTGTCTGACTCTGAGGAACCAACTCCCAACACGCGCATCGAAAATACCTCCGACCACGCCAGTGACGAGGATTTACCCGGCCCCGATGCGTTCTTGCGTTCCGCCCTGGCACAGAGAAACATGGGTGTGACTGTCGATGCAGCTACCGCACAAGTCCCCTCTACGCCTTCACCTGTGATCGACGAGGAGACTGTTTCTTCGCCTCCGACGTCCGCGGGAAGTCGCTTGGACCGGGCTTTGCGTTTGGGCGCTGTTCAATCCGCGAAGGTGAAACGAAAACAGGTTTCTTCCGCTGAAAATGAGAAACGTCGACAAACACCGGTTGCGTCGTCACCGCCTGTCACCGCAACTCCGCGCCGCGTTTCACGATCGTCGCCTACAGTTGCGCCACGGAGACGAGCGGAAGCTTCTCACCCGGCTCACTTGCTTTCGTTCTTCGCGCAAGCCGCGTCCAGACGGGAAGCGTCCGTTGCGAAGTCCGCGAATGAGGAAACAGATATCAAGCACACACGCACGGCACCCATAACGTACGCGCACGTGCGTCCTTTCATCGGGGGGGTAGATTCAAAAGCGAATTCGCAAGCTGTGTTCCCCGTGGATTCGGAAGGAGAAGAAAAGAATTCTTCGCTCGGTGACGCGGTGGACATAGCCCTGGACAGGGGCGGCGTGCGTTTTCGCAAAACTTATAATTTCCATAGAGTGTTCTGGGCCGCTGAGGAATCCGGTGAGGAATCAGCGACGGCGCTCGGGCGTACCGCATCAGAAACCGCCGCGCCCATGGTGCAAAATACGAGAAACGGAATCGACTCGACAATATTTGCGGTTGGCGGCGCGGGCGGCGGGAAGACGGTTTTGTGCGATTCGATTGTCGCGGCGCTTGGCGCCCAGTTTCTCACCGCGGCGGCGAAAAAAAACGAGCGGCTTGACCGGCTCGACCGGATCGCAAGCGAAAATTTGAATGGAACATTGAAAGGCGCAAAGGGTTCTTCGAGTCAAAACATGACCACCAGAGTGTGCGTTTCTGTTTCCATGTACGAATCACGCGGACTGGTGGTGGACGACCTGCTCGCGGATCACGGCGGAAACCAAGGGATGCGGTTGCGGCCGCGCGCGCTGAGTTTGGACTCCAGACTAGATACTCATAGACTATATTCGGGTACGACAACCTCTCACGACTCTGAGCCTGGGTTGGCGTACGACGTGGAGGACGGCTTGACTCGAATCGCGGTGACTTCAGCGGAAGACACGAGTAGGTTGTTGGCGCTTGGACGGGACAGACGAGGCGGGGGGAGAGAGGATGGAAGAAACAAAACTTCCAACCCAAAAACTACTCCGGATTCGTGCATCACCGAGTGGTGGTTCGAAACCGTTACGGTTGTGACGTCCGCGGCGTTCGGCGTGCGGAGCCGTGTATCCCGATCGGCCCGCGCACGAGTCATCGACGTGCACGACGGCTCATCGCAAACGGTTAACGTAAACGGTGCCACGTTCGCGCTGGCGCAGTGCGCCGGGCGGCTCGCGGGGAACGCTTCTGGAAGAAGTGAAAAAGAAAAAGGACAAACAATCGACTGGAGGCAAAGCGCTTTGTTGAAGTTATCGAAAGCGCCGTTGACCGGGGAGGGTGCTCTTTCCGTGGTGGTCTCGTTGGGGTCCAGTGACACACAAGCGGAATCAGCGCAGACGGGGTTGCGGTTCGCGAACGCCGTGCGTAGGCTCGCGGTGCCTGCTGGTGAGTCGTACGCGCAACGGTATGAAAACAGTCCTCTCGGGACGGGCGACGCAGCGACCGAGTCGCGACACACCCCACAACACGTTTCGCGCTCCGTGGACCCGCCAACCTCGCGACGCGACGCGCTCGCACAGAAGCTCGCAAGAGTATCAGTAGAAGCGAGACGAAATGTGTAACCTGACATAAACAGGTATAGAACTAGAATGAATTGATATCTATACAACATACAGTCAATTATTTCCACACTACTCTCGCTTGCGTGTTCCGTGCTTGATGAAAATTGGACTCCACGGTTTTTCACCTCCACCTTGGGAAACTTTTAATCCCAAAGCGCCCCCCCTCCGCGCTGCGCAGAACTGGATGAAGTGGTACGTCCCGCAGCACGCCCCCGCGTGCCACACCGCGTGCAGGTGCGTCGCTTGCATCCACCACCCGCCTCTTTCCTCGCCGTGCACGCCGCACACGACATTTTCAAAAACCCACACCACGGAACCGCCTCCGTAGCAAGACAAAGCGATTCGCACGAGCGTTTTTTGCAACGTAGTCGAATCTTTCGAGTACCACGCCAACTTCACGGATCGCCAGATGAGCCACACGATGACCGTGACGTACGAACCCATAAACACCTCGTACACCATGGGGTAGGTGAAGTATAGATAGGTCTGGGAGACGCCCACGGTGACCAACAGCGGGACTAACCACGCTCGGCGCGACGGTTGGAGGGATTGGGAATACACATTTTTCATCAAGGGATTTTTATTTTCTTCCCCGAATCTCTTTGGCATCGCTTTCTCCTCAACCATCAGGTACACGAACACCAAATTGCAGTACAACATAGGGAGCTCGTCCGCGGCTTGGAACACGTGCAGCAGCGTGGCGTGGAACAGCGCTGAGCCTACGCCCACGACGGCGAGCATCAGCCAAGCCATGGCCCACCGGTCTTCCATCAAAAGAGATTGCCTGGCTTTATATAAACCGAAGAACGCCACGCCCGTCATAGGCACCGACGATGCGGTGTTCCACATCTCCGCAATGAACGGCGAGTACACGTAGTTTGACTCGCACCAGTCCACGTTGCTGGGGCGGGTAAAAGCATCAGCGAACGACGACGGAAGGAAAGACGACATCCTTGTTGTGTGTGTGGAAGTGAATGCGATGCATCGAAAAGAAAATATGAAATAGGTCGACTGTTCTTTCATCCATTCATTCGCAATTCAGTTTCTTCTACGTTCGTCTATTCCTCCTCGCGCTTAAACTCCCTTCTGTTTATCAAGCCTTCCAACCTCAAAGTTCTCTAGTTTAACAAGCACGTCATTCCGTCGCTGCACCGGGTTCGTCAAAGGGTCGTTGTACTGCGCCAGTGACGCGGGTGTATTTTCACAAACCGCCAGATTATCTTTTTTCAACAGCGCCAACAATTTTTCCTCCTCCTCCTTCGCGTACTCGTCCGTCGCGACGCCGGGGAATCTCTTGGCAGCGAATATTCCACCGGACTGTTCCGTGACCTGTACGGCGTTTGGGTCGTTCGGAGCGGGCGCGTTCGACACACCTCCAACCTCTTTTGGCATGACGAATTGCATCTTCCCGCCACCCGTGAACACCGGTGTGGTCATCGCCATGCTTTTCTTTTCCGCGTTTCCGCCGAACAGGTAACCAGCCAAAGTTCC
>TARA_B110000977_G_scaffold198761_1_pt1 | contig 10925 bp, 4 predicted proteins | sample TARA_B110000977 | Tara Oceans TARA_B110000977 (sample SAMEA4397798) | marine metagenome | biome: Polar Biome; feature: [SRF] surface water layer (ENVO:00010504); material: water (ENVO:00002006), including particulate matter (ENVO:01000060) such as... | depth 5 m | reverse complement strand
AGAAAAGAAAAATAATTGAGAGACTAAAAAGTAGTACCAATGGAGACTTGTGATGATATACCTCACGGAGACCCACCATACAGTACACAAGATACACCTGATGATATGCCTTTAGTAACTCGGTATATACCAAATTTATGATTAAAATACTTAACCTCTCAATATTCTGGAGCTGACTCTCTTCACTTTCGCGGGACGCATCGTCGAAACGCACACCCTTTGCGGGGCTTTGCCGCGTTTCGTTTCACAAGTCTCGCGTGTTTGCGAAGGTCGCTCCGAACAATCGAGGGCTAGGTCTTAGGGTTTACGAGGGTTATGGTTCAGGGTATCAGGGTATATGCGCTGTCCTGATGGCACGGCTCACTATTAACCCTAATCCTGCATCCACCGCGACTTACGCCGATCCCAAAACGTCATCCACGAACGACCCGAGTTTCCCCTCCGGGCCGCCTTTGCCGTCCACCAGGTGTTCGCCCGTGGCCATCTTACTGTACAGCAGCTCGTTGGTGTCCATCCTGAGCACCTCAAACGCGCCCTTTCTCCACAGCGCGTTCTCACCGCCCTCAATGGGCTTGTCCGCTTGGTTCTCCGCGTACCACCCCTTTCCGGCCGGGACGGTTGATTTGAGAACGTCTGTGACATTATAAGTCCAGTCGAACTTTCCCGGGTGCGCCGCGTCAGCCTTCATGATGAGCATCTTGACGCGGGGGAGGTAGTTTCACTTCTCACAGAACTCGATGTGAATGGGGATGCCGGCGGTGGCAGCGGCGCGGACAGAGGCCTGGGGTGATAGGGGGTGATATGGGGTTGATCGGGAGGCACGAGGAGGTGTGGGTCAGTATCCCGAACAACGCGTCAGACTGATTCCTCGGGGACGATGACAGACGATGAGGGTGAAGAAATCTGATGGAGAAACGGGTCATTGGGTGGTGCGGTTGACAGCTACCAGACGTACCTTGCGCGTGTTGCGGCGTACTGAGAGCTTGGCGGACGGGGTCGCGAAGGCGGCGCGGGCGGACAGGGTCTGCATGACGACCGACGGTGTGTGCCGTGCTGTTGCGTAGTGGGGACAAAAGCCTCTGATCATGCTGAGCTGGACGAATCTTGGCAACCTGAGCCAAAACCCAAAACGCCATTACCAAAACTTCTTCCATTCTGGAAAAAAGCGCCCACTCTCGGCCGCGCGGCACGGCGAGGGGCACGGAGTGGGCCAGGGTGGACGATCTGCACTGCGGTACACGGTGATGGGTCTCACCGTGCACCACGACAATTTCTACTTTTCCGATGCGCAGATTGAAAAGTCCCCGAGCCGAGACGACGGCATCGATGAGGTATGCGAGTTCAGATCCAAAGTGTACGGTTGCGAGTTAATCCAGGAGGGCTCCATATTGCTGAAAGCCACTCAAGCCGTGGCGTGTACCGGCCAAGTCCTGCTACACAGGTTCTACGCCAAGCGCAGTTTGATTCACTTCGACGTGGAGACGGTAGCCGCTACGTGTGTGTTTCTGGCGTGCAAGCTGGAGGAACAACCGCGGAAAGTCCGAGACGTCATCAACGTGTTTCACCGAGGGAAGGGAGTGAGGAACAGAGGGTTGAATGGGACGGCTGGCAACACGGGTACTGGCAACACTTCTACCTCTAACAACTCCTCAACCGACCCTCTCCACCCTCTGGATACCCAAAGCGACCAATACGACCAGTTGAAGTGCGATTTGATCAGGACCGAGCGCCACGCGTTGCGCGAGTTTGGTTTCTGCGTACAAGTAGAGCACCCACACAAGTTCGTGTTGAACTATTTGCGCATGTTCGAGTGTGCTGGTGATAAGTCATTAATTCAAAGTAGCTGGGCGTACGCCAACGACTCATTACGGACGGATTTGTGTATACGGTTCAAAGCGTGTCAAGTCGCTGTGGCGTGCGTGCATTTGGCCAATCGATTCTTGAAGCGAACAAAAATGCCGGAGAAAAATAACGAACATTGGTTTCTTCTCTTCGACGTCACTGAAGGGGATTTGAATATCATGTGCGAGTCGATCTTGGCGCTGTATGTGATGTGCGCACCTGGGGGTGAGAGGGCGCGGTACATCGACGTGAAGAAAGCAGAAGTTGACGTGAAGAAAGCGCAAGGTGACGCTAAAATCACAAAACAGGTCAAGGAAGTGGAAGCAAAACTTTCGTATATACGTTCACTCGAAAATCAAATCACGGAGCAAACGGAGCGCCGACGGTCGCGGTCGCCAGAACGTGGTCAAGGTCGGGGTCGGTTGGGTGACAGACGTGACGTGTCTCGTGACCGGCATGAACGAAGAGAGCGAAGCCGAAGCCGCGACCGACACGATCGACGGCGAGACGAAACGAGACAGTAGGAAGGGTAATAAAAAATTAGATAGCATTGATATGACCTCGAACAATACTCCGAAGTCCTTTAGTCACACTCCCTCCTCCCTCTCACGCCTCGACGTTGTTAATGGTCAACAGATCCCCGAGCTTGCTGGTGTAGTAATCGGGGTGGATTGAGTTCTCCGGCGACTTCAGGGTTTCCTCCGTGGTGACCCCCGATAGCACCAACAACGTCCGCAGCCCCCCGTCTTTCCCGAAAAGAATGTCGGTGTCCAACCGGTCGCCGACCATACAGATCTGGTCTTTACGGATTGAGAACTTGTCCGCGATGTAGTCCAGCATGAATGGCGCGGGCTTACCCACCACGGTGGGTTCACGTTTCGTGGAGCCCTTGATGGCGCCCACCATCGAGCCGTTGCCCGCCCACTCCTGCGCATCCGTTAAGTGCGTAACCGCGTCCATGTTTGTTGCGATGAACTCGCACCCCGGATTTTCACGGATACACAGCGTGGCGTACTGGATCTTGTAGTAGTTCACGTTCCTGTCGAAGCCCACAATAACCGCGGCGACGTCCTTGTCGTGCTCCATGAGTTGACCGGAGGCGAGGGTTACTTCTTTGCCTTTATCGGCTTCGCCTCCTAAATGAGAAACTCCAACGAGATCCAGTTCTTCACTAATCCCTGTCTCTCCAATCACGTACACTTTCTTGTCCTTGGGGAAGTTCTTTGACTCGAGATACGCGGCCGCGGCGAAGGAGGAGGAGAACACCTCCTCCGCGGTGATTTCAAGGCCCAACGATAAAAACTTGTTCAAGTAGCCCGCGCGCGATTTCGTGCTGTTGTTGGTGACGAAAATCAACCGCTTGCCCATCGCTCTGAGCATGGCGATGGTTTCCGGGACGCCCTCGATGAGCGAGTCGCCTTTCCAAATCACGCCGTCGCAGTCGAATATGAAGGTTTCCACGGAGTCCACAAGCGGCTTCTTGTCCCCGTCCCCGAGCAGGTTGATCTCCGCTCTGGCGCTCATGGCGACGACTTTCTTCGCACGCACGGGAGTGACTTTCGCGAGGGTCTTGCCCCTGATGGAAGAGGTCTTGGCGGAGACCCGGGTGGCGACGGAGGTGAAAGACGCGGCACAGGTCATCGTTGGGTAATTAAAGGTATCGACGCGAGTGGGTGCACCACGCGCGTGAAGTTGTGGAAACAGAAGGAGCTTACTTGTCACAGGACCTGATGGCGAGTTCGTGGACGAGAGTGAGTGATTCTATCCACTGCCAGACAGCACTGGGGTGCCGTTCGACACCAGTATCGACGTATTCGCACACCAGTATCAACCCCTACGACAGTGTGAACTCGTTCGAACTTTTCTCGGTTGGCACCCAGAAGCAACAACTTCCTTCGTCCGTCTTCGTCCCTCTTCAGAGCGGGGCGCACCTAGCGGGTGGTGCGGCCCTGTTTCGTGTCGGGATGCGTCGGCTGGCTCTAGTTGCGTTCGTCACGGTGCTGTTTTTAGTGGCACTCGCGAGCCTCGCCGCGGCTCCAGAGGAGACCTCTAACTCGGGTTCATCGCAATGGCAACAACGACCGGATGGCCAAACCGACGGCAGTGCGAGCTTCAAGCCGACGTCCGGAACACGTCAAAGTGACCACGCGTCGAACACATCTCCCGGCAATAACCCGGGGCGAAGGGTTCTTCAAGCCGTGTCTGCACCGACCGCGACGCCACCGACGTTACGACTGTTGAGGGAAGATGCGGATGTCACGAAGGGCATTACATTTTCCCTCGCAGGTTCGTTGGACAACACGATAGATCCAACCGGTGAGTTCGCAAACAAAAGGTTAGCCGCGGTCATCACAGCCCCGATTCTTTGCGGTGACACGGAGAGCATCGGTGCGACGTGCGGTAAGCTATTTCAAGTAACCCCCGACGGCTACAAAGGAGAGGAGTTGGTCACGGATACATGCACCGCTGATTCTAATATAGATTCGCAGTGCAAAGTCACGGATTACAACAATCGCGTTTTATTCGTACCGCAACCGGGCGGCGCCGACCTGGACGGCACGAACGGCGCACCGTACGCCTCGGTGACGTACGCCGTGGTGGATACGGTGCAGGTTGGTTCGCCGTACAACTCGGTTAACGATCAAAGGTCAAATAGCGCGGTGGTTAGCATAAGAGTAAACGCTAAGCCGAAAGTTGATGACTCTTTACGTCGCGTGTTCGTCGAAAGCGATTTCGACGCAGCGTTGCCTCTTTTGTTTTTAGCGACTGATTCGGACGGGGACGAGGTGACGATTCAAACCGTCGGGTTGCTGCCTGGATATACACCCGTTTTGGGCACCAGGAGCGGTATAGGTGTGAATGACCCAGGGATCGTAACCCCTGAACCTGAATGGCACTTAGTGGATGGTTCTTCAAAAGGCCATTCTTTACCATCAGACGGCATCGGCGTTGCATTACCCCCCGGGTCGCAAAAAATCTGGTTCAGTCCAAGTGGGGTTGGTGATTCAGATACTTGTTGCCCCGCCCGAGTCTGTCTCGGCGTGAACGTCCCCGCTACGTGTCGCCCTTGTTACGACGACGCCTCCACGGTCGGCTCGACGAAACCCGAAAACGACTGTCTGTGCTGCCCCGGGCGTCACTTTTACGGCAGCGTTACCTACGTCGCCTTCGACGAACACGGATTGAGGTCAAACGATATAGGGCAAATCGATATATACGTTCGCCCTGGATCGAAAAGCCCTGAAGTTCCGTCTTTAGGGTTAGGGCATTCAGGGGGTTCAGGGCATCCGCAAACCCTATTCTCACCTCCCAAGGTGTTCACCACGGAGGGCTCCAATGTTTACTTTCGGTTAGCCGCAAGGAACTTTGGCGAGAAGAAATGCACCGACGTCGCTGCCAGCGGGTTCGACCCTCCGTACGTAGACTGCGAACCAGAACCGATACGAGGCGTGGTGTTGAACCCTCCATCCACTGCTGTTGATGTGGAAGATGAAGGGTCACTTTTAGCGGTGGTTTTCCCGGAGGATCTTGAGTTATTAACCCAGGCTTTTAACGACGGCGGCGTGGCCAAGGCGTTGGTTTCAAAATTCGACGCCGACGACATTTCAAATTTTGGCAACACGTCATCCTTAACGACGCTCACTTACCCACTACGGAGTTCCGGGTTACAGTCGGTAATAACCGAGTGCGTTCGAGTTGGGGTGTGTTCGTTGACGGCTTTGTTGGAGAGGGACGATGTGCCTCCGGCGGACTGGCCTTCCATGCCGAGCCAGTGGACGGATGGCACTGAGTACGACATTACAAATGCAAAAGTGGTCCCAGGTAACTCTCGGTTAATCCTAGCATACACCCCCCCGCAAATCGCGGCTGGCTTCCCGTACAAAACGTTCGTATACGGAGTAGTGGACGACGCTAACTTACCGTCACTGACAACGAGCACTTCGCAGATATTCGTGCAACACCAACTGAACCAAAACGCGTCGCGATTCACGAAGTTCCCGTTCTGGGCGTTCCGCCCGATTTCCAGTTCCGACGACTTTTTCATTGGCACCAAAGCGGAACACACCGTGAACTGGTGGCAAATTGCGGTGGGGAGTAATAATACTGGAAGTGGCGGTTCGATTTCTGGTTCATCTTCTGGCTTGAATTCTTTGAACATATCAACCGTCGTGCCAAACGAATTGATTAACTCAAACTTTCTGGTGCCAAAAAAGTTAGGCGAGATGGGCGCGTTTGTTTATCCTTTCGGGCGGAACGACATCGGGCAATTAGGCGTTGCGTCCGCCCGACCGAATAGATTTCCAAAAATCGCCAACGACGTGCGCCACCGAGGCCTAGACCTCTCCAAGCTCGCGGTCGGTATACGGTCGACGATTGGGATTTCGAATAGCGACGGTAAGGCGTACGCGTGGGGCGACGGGAGCAACGGGCGGCTCGGGACGGGTGATACGTTTCCGAGAACATCTCCTACTGCCATACAAGGCCTAGGGGACGCTGTTGTCTCAAACGTCGCCGCGTTTGCGGGACACGCCGCCGCGGTGACGAATTTAGGGCATTTGTGGACATGGGGGGACAATGAAGGCGGGCAGCTGGGACGGCCGAGACGAACAGGGAGGTTACGAGGACCCTCTGCTGTTGCGGTGGACCCTGTGGCCGCCGCCGCGAGCACCCCCAAGGCCCCGAAGCGCGTCACCGCGGGCGGCTTGGACGCGCGAATGATAAAACAAGTCGCGGTCGGGGATAAGCACACAGTGGCCTTGGATAGTGAGGGTACCTTGTGGTCATTCGGTTCAAACTCTGGTGGCCAACTCGGCAGGCTGGAGTGTTTAATTCAGAACCCGTTGGACGGCGCGGCGGGGTGTGAAACTTGGGGCGCCCCCGCGTACGGCGTTCTCGAAACACCCGGGGCGATTGTTTTGGTTTCAAAGTCACGAGTTGACCGTCCTTTCGCTGAAACTTCAGGGTCAGTTTTGAGGGACACTGACCTTTCAATCGGCGTGAAGTTCAGTGCGGTGGCTGCGTCCGCGCGGTACACCGTCGCGATATCTTCCGCGCCGCCGCCTGCGAGTACGGAGGAACGTTTGTTGCTTGACTCGAAGTATTCCCCTAACAAAAACGGCCAGCCTCCGTACGTGGAGTTACCGAATGACCCTGCGTTTCCTGGAAACGCGTCTGTTATGGGCCAGGAGAAGTTCAACCAAGTATCACACGCCATGGGGGGCAGAGTGTACACGTGGGGCTGGGGCGACGTCGGGCAGCTGGGGCACGGCGTAGGGCAGACGCCTGACTTGCGTGATTCGTACCGAGCGTCAGTGCCCACGCCGGTCCCGGCGTTGGAGGGAATCGACGTGGTACAGGTCAGCGCCGGGCCGACGCACGTCGTTGCGGTTGACCGAGTAGGAAGGGTGTACACCTGGGGCGGCGGGGTGTACGGGCAGCTTGGACACGGCGACCGGAGGCCTTCTTTTCACCCCAAAGTGGTCAAGGCGTTGTTGGGCGTGAACATCACTTCCGTCACCGCGGGCGCCAGGCACACCGTCGCCGTGGACGACATGGGCGAAGTGTACGCGTGGGGCTCCAACGAGTTCGGGGAGCTGGGTTTGGATCCCCCGCCCCCGCTGGACCCTGAGAAAGGGGCGCCGTACCTCACGTTAAGGGGGTGGACACAGGATGACGTGGAGGACGGGGAGTTGAGTGACGGGGAATCAACTCAAAGCACTAACTCTGATTCACAAAGTTCTCAAAGCGATTCACAAAGCTACCGCCGGCGTCGTAACATCTTGCGCATCGACACCGAGGATGACCCGTCCGGACAATTCGACTTGATTTTCGAGCGATTGCGCGACTCTGTAGATAGTACGGGCGATGTGGCGCACACGCACGCTACGTTCAGGGCGTTGATCGCGGGAGTCGAACCTACTACGCCCCCCCCCTGGTCCGACGCGTACCGCTTCGCCGAAGTCGCGGCGTCTGATTTCGATTTAGACTCGATCAGGAACCGAGCCTTCGGGTGGGGCTGGACCGTGGGGCAGGTTGTGGCGAGTGCTGGCGTCGTTGAGTCTATTGCGCTGCCTCAACTGGTGCATAGGTTGGCACAAGTGTCGGAAACTGCGGCCGGTGATGGGTTCACCGTAGCGGTGAGAAGGGCGTGCCGGCCGGGAACGCGGCTGGATCGGAGCACCGGGTCGTGTATCACCTGTCCTTCTGGCAGCTTTGCGGATGATGCGTCGAGTGAGGTGTGTACTTTGTGCCCCAGAGGCCGTGTAGCGGGAACTCCAGGAAGTTCTGTTTGTGAACCCTGTGCTCCAGGGTCGGTTGCCGTGGATATTGGGTCATCTCAGTGCACCGAGTGCCCCGCCGGGCGGTTCCTGGGCTTCGGCGGAGGCAGTGCGGTGGAGCAGTGCGCGCCGTGCGCGCCCGGAACGTTCGCCAACCAATCAGGGAGTGACAAGTGTTTCGAGTGCCAGCCGGGTAGCTATCAGCCGGCTTTCGGGCAAACGGAATGTATCTTGTGCGAACAGTCGACGTACCAGCCGAAAACAAAAGCCAGTAATGTCCAAGAGTGTTTGCGGTGCCCGACTGGCTTTTTCGGACAGAGGGACGGCGAAGCGAACTGCACAGCGTGCGACCCCGGGTTCATCGCGGCGGGTCCCGGGCAAAACAGTTGTGACCCATGCCAGCCTGGGTCGTATGCGGTAGGCTTCGGGAACCAGGCGTGTACGAAATGCCCTGCTGGTACCTATGGTTCAATCACGAACGCGACTGGGCAAGTAGTCGGATGTACTCCGTGCGCAGCTGGAAACTTTTCGAAAACACTAGGGGCGACTGAGTGCAACATGTGTCCCGCTGGTTACTTTTCCAGCTCGGAAGGCTCCACGGAGTGCGAAGGGTGTCCCCCTGGTTACTTCGGCAAGTTCCCTGGAGTAGGGAGCATGGACAAGGCGTGTTTCGGGTGCCTTGCAGGGCGGAAGAACCCAACCACGGGGTTACCCGCGGTGGTTGTTGTTGTGGACGACGACGATACTTCGTTGGGCAGCGTCGGGAACAATACCGCCACCACCGACGATACCGACACGAACACGGGTACAATTAACGGTGATGGCGAGGAAATGCAATACGAGTACATCGGGTGTACCGCGTGTGCGCCGGGTACGTACGCCGAAATTGACAACTCGACGGAGTGTACGCCGTGCCCCCCGGGGACGTTTTTGCCGGGCGAAGGGAGTATCACGAAGGATGATTGTCAACTGTGCGCCATAGGGTACTTTGCCCCCGTGTCTGGGCTGGACACGTGCCTTCCGTGCCCGCCTGGTACGTTTTCGGAACAGGAAGGCGCCACCCGGTGCAACGGGTGCCCTGCGGGGCTGTTCAACGACGTGTTTGGCAGCTTCAACGCCACTGGTTGCGAGGCGTGCCCCCCGGGATCGTACAGCGACGTCGCGGGGACGGGGAACTGCACGACGTGTCCGCCGGGAACGTTCTCCGCCGTGTACGCCTCGCCGAAGTGCGAAGAGTGCCCGGTTGGTACGTTCATGTATGAACGCAACGCCACGCAGGTGGAGCAGTGCGAGCCGTGTCTAGTAGGAACGTTCGCCCCTGAACCTGGGTTGGGGACGTGTTTACGTTGTCCGAACGGGACGTTTACCGATGTAGTCGGGTCGGGGAACTGCACGGCATGTCCTCCAGGGACGGCGAACGGCTCGCCGGGGGGAAACACCACGGACGCGTGCGTGCCGTGCGCCATAGGTACGATCGCGCCTGATCCTGGGATGGGTGAATGCGTATCGTGCCCGATGGGCCACTACGTGGAAGAGACCGGTCAGACCGAGTGCGTGCCTTGTGCCGCGGGGTCCTACCTACCGTTCACGGGATCGTCGTGGATCGAAAACTGCGTGCCGTGCCCCACCTCTCCCTTCGGCACCTTCGCCGCGTTCCCAGGCGCGGCGCAATGCGCGCCGTGTCCAGTTGGTACGTTCTCGGAAACTAACGGCGCTGAGCGGTGTGAGCCTACTCCAAAAGGAACCTATCTCGACGTAATAGGCGCGAATAGCTCAGACGCGTCCAAACCGTGTCCCAAGGGAACCTACGCGCCGGTAACGGGAATGGAGGAGTGCTTGGACTGTCAAACCGGTTCCTTCGCTGCGAACGAAGGATCAGTGGGGTGTACTCCGTGCGAAGCCGGGTATTTCCTTCCAATCATACGCGCAGATGACCCAAACCAGTGCCGGCCGTGTGGCGTGGGTACCCGGTCGCCCGCCGGTGCCGGGTCGTGCATTCCATGTCCCCCAGGGTACTACGGCGACCAGCAAGCCATGGCGGAGTGCACCGCGTGTCCCGCCGGGACGGTCAACGCCCTCGCCGGCGCCGCGTCATTTGACGCGTGCATCGCGTGCGGCGTCGGGTACCACAACGCGTTCGATGGCCGTGCGCTGTGCCTCCCGTGCCCACCAGGCACGTACGGCAACGTTACCGGGATGCCAACGTGCTGGCAGTGCGAACCCGGGACGTTCATCGAAACGGGAGGGAGTATCTTTCCTGAAGATTGTACGCCGTGTGCCCCGGGGGGGTACGCCTCGGAACCCGGGTCGGGGAAGTGCGACCCGTGTCCGTTAGGGACCTTCAACGAGCTCACTGGTCAGGCGATGTGTACGCTGTGCCCTGCGCGGACGTACGGGCTGGAACTAGGGGCGGCATCAATTCTACGGTGCGACGCCTGTCCCAGGTGGCACTTCAACTCAACGCCGGGGTCCAGTACGGTGCAGGCGTGCGTGTATACGTTTTCGGGAGCGACGAGCGTGGGTGAAAGGTTTGTATTCGTTTGGACGCTAGCCGTGGCGATAGCGATGATGTGGTGGAACGAAGAAAAGGGACAGCAATGTTAGTTATTTCAAAAGCCGGTAGAGGGACTTTTGTCATACATAGTATGTTACCGTCATTGTCTGCCTATTAGTACTACCTGTGCACCACCACTTCATGTCTGTCTTTTACTGGCCGTCGTTGAAGCCGAAGTAGCCGCGGATGGTGGAGGGCTCGGGCTCTTGCTTGATCTCGGGCGAACTCTCAGGCTCGCGCTTGACCCGCTT
>TARA_B110000977_G_scaffold30744_1_pt1 | contig 10937 bp, 9 predicted proteins | sample TARA_B110000977 | Tara Oceans TARA_B110000977 (sample SAMEA4397798) | marine metagenome | biome: Polar Biome; feature: [SRF] surface water layer (ENVO:00010504); material: water (ENVO:00002006), including particulate matter (ENVO:01000060) such as... | depth 5 m | reverse complement strand
TCCGTATTATTGAACCATCTGGCGGACAGGCTTGTTCGTTATAAAATTCCCAAAACCATTGAGTTTTCTGATGAACCCATGCGTGATGACGCGGGTAAGCTGAGGAGAAAAGCTCTTCGAGAGGAGAGGCTGGAGAAATCATAAACGACTGGGTGTGAGTGAGACGTTATGAATGAACAAAAAATTATCAGTCATCAGGCACCGCCGCCCAGATGGGTATTGAAACTGTTCACCAAAGTGAACGTAATCGTCTACAAATTGACCGGCGGGCGGTTGATGAACAAGCTGTCTGGCATGCCGATTCTGCTAGTTGAGATGAAGGGCGCCAGATCCGGAAAGAAGCGGACCATTCCCTTGATGTGCGTGCCTCATGGGGCTGGGTTCCTGCTGGTTGCGTCCCAAGGTGGCGCACCGAAACATCCGGTGTGGTTCTACAACTTGATCACTTATCCGGATGTTCGTATTACCTTCGGCGGTAAAACTAGTCCCATGCACGCGCGACGAGTGCCGGACCACGAAAAGGCGCAGTTTTGGCCGGTCTGCTGTGAATATTATCCCCCATACCAGGACTATCAAGCTCGGACGGATCGAAATATTCCCGTCTTTCTATGCGAGCATAGCCCGGTTTAAATCCCCGAATTAATAATAAGGTGAAAATAAATGACTGAAATTGTTCTTCAACCAACAGGTGACCAGGTTCGTGCATTTCGTGACAGGGAAACCGGTGAACCCATCTCCATGTTGAACCTGCTTAGGTTCAGAGAAAAAGCTGTTTATGAAGACGGTCGTGAGTCAGCGTTAAGCGGTGAGCAGGCCTATCACTTATATGGAAAGGCTTTTAAGGAAATCATGGAGCCTAAAGGCGCGCGCATCGTGTATTCGGGAGAGGTTAGAGGTTTTTTGATTGGCGAAGGAGAAGGCGCCTGGGATGCTGTCGCAGTGATCGAATACCCGTCAACTCAGGTGATGCTCGACATGTTCCGGAATGAGGAATATCAAAAGGCTCAGCAGCACCGCGCTGCCGGCCTTGTCGGTCAGATGCTGGTTGAATGTGGGCCGGGATTTAACTTCGGCTAGTGTGTGAAGGGAACGGCTGGATGCAAGCAAACCGAAAGGAAACACCAAAGATACCCCAGAGGTTTCGCAAAGATGACCACGAGCGGGCATTAACTAAAATGAAGCAATACAAGCAAAGTGCTAGAAGATTTTCAGTAAATAAAAAGGAAAGCGAAAAATAGTGAGCGCCTGAAGGTCAGGGTCCGGCCGAGGACGACGCCAATCAACCAGCTGAACCCCGCCTGATTTCACGCAGGGTTGTTGCATGCGCTTCACGGTCGATTCGATAGAAGCTAATGCAGATAATCGCAAGTGTCGTCATCACAAGGACGGCCGGGCCAAGTGCCCAGCCGAACCGCAGCACGGATTCGCTTGAGACATTAGCGGGGTCTGCACCTTGCGGAATGCCTGCGAAGTCTATGATCAGGCCGGCGAAGATAGCGCCGGAGCCGCCGATAGCCTTGCCGGCAAATGATGCCGCCGCATAGTAGATACCTTCCTGGCGTCGTTTATATCGTCGTTCATGTTCATCGGTCACGTCAGCGATCATGCTGGATGTTAGCGGTATCGCTGCACCAAGACCGATCCCGGAAATAGTCCCGCTGATGATGTAAAGAGGGGCAATGATCGGGTCACTATTGGGCGGTAGCAAATCCAGCAATCGAAGAATAATGACATAGGAGGTGAAGATCGCATACCAGCAGTGGCCAGCGATATAGAGGTGTTTCTTTTCCTTAAAAATAGTCGATAGAGGCCGAGTTAGTAGCGTGCCGCTGACGACACCAACGACACCGCCAGTAAAAAGGAAAGTCATCTGGTTGGGTGACAGTTCAAAAAAGTAGGTACCGGTATAGATGATGAGTGCCTGAACCATCCCCTGGCTCATGCCGGCAATGATCGATGCTGTCACGATGGCCGTAAACGACGGAATACTAAAGGCCTTAACAATGTCGTGGAGCATCGATCTGGGTGAAAAGCGATCTTCGGGACCCGGTTGCGGAAGGTTTTTTATCTGGCTGTGGGTGCCAAGGGCAGAGACCCAGACACCGATGACCATGATAAAAAAGCCTGCCATCGCGAATGGGGGGTAGGCATCCGGGTTGAGTTGGCCATTGTCATAGTTTTCCGTAGCGCCAAAAAATATTATCGGACCGCCAATCAGGACTGCGAACATGCCGAGTAACTGCAATACCATCCGGACAGAGGATAGAAGGGTTCTTTCGTCATAGTCACGGGTTAACTCGGCGCCCAGGGACATGTGGGGTACTGAGTAAAAAGTCATAAAGGTTCGGGTAGCAATAGAGAAAATCGTTAGCCACCAGAAAAGCCCCATTTCGGACATGCCGGCAGGGGGAGCAAACAGGAAATAAAAAGAGGCAGCAAAAGGGATGGCTGCTGCGTACATGTAGGGGTGTCTTCTTCCCCAGCGCGACCTTGTTGAATCAGAGAGGGCTCCCACCATCGGGTCGCTGACTGCATCGACGATAAGTGCCAGGAAAATGGCTATGCCAGACAGGGTCCCTGAAAGTCCCAGCACTTGATTGTAGTAAAAAAGCAGGAAAAACCCGAAGGCGGCAGATTTGATACCTTCCGGGAGTTGGCCGACGCCAAAGGCTATTCTTACTCGCCAGGGTACGGGAGTGTCATCAGTTTTCATTCAACCAATTAATCGCGCTGCAAGCGAGGCAGGTAGTCCATAGGCTTCACCAAAAGCTTCACCAAAAGCTTCACCCCGGTTAAGTGATCGCCACCGTATTTGTGCCGCCATCGTTCAGGAATATTTAACCCTAGGGTCATTCGGATAGATCCATTCTTCTCCCATGACCTGCTCAACTTGCAGTTCCGGTGGAATATTTTCGGCGCCAATGACACGATCGGTCTGCTGATTCCAGTGGTAGATCCTGGCTTCCTGGTAAGACAGTGGTACACCTTTAAAGCCATACGACTCCATAGACTTCTGAATCGCTTCGCCAAACTCTGTGTCTTCCAGCAACACTTTGTTCAGGCTTTCACCGTCATTCACTGTCCAATAATCCGGTCGCTCCCCATCGCCCCAGTCAGGTACCAATGTCCAGGTTTCGAACAGCGTCTGGTTGATGCTGATCGGCCAGAACAGCAATGGCGGTATAGCGCGATGGCTAAGTGGCGACACCCAATTCGGGAATATGCCATAGGACTGGGTGCAGGTGCGGCCTATCTCGCCTACCGTTTCGATTTCCGGCAAGTCCGGTAATTCGATGGAGCTACTCTGATTCCCGTCTTTGGGTCTTGGTGCAACCATTCGACCATGCCCATTTGGGTAAAAGGTGTTTACGTTACGACGGTCATCCAGTGCCGGCGCGACGGTGCTGGGGTGGATGCTTTTTACGTGGTAAACCTCTGTGTTGGATTCCATCGCAATCTTCCAGTTACAGTTGAGTACAAACGTGTGCCTGGCCGCCAGTCGAACTTTATCGAATTGAAATTCTGCCCATTCATCGGCAATCGGGCCAAGATATTCGAGCAGGCTGACACAATTTTCATCGAAGTTCACAAAGATGAGGTTGCCGAACCGTTCACAGCGAACAGGGATCAGGCTGCGGCACGAAAAATCAAGGTCAGTGAAGTCTTCCGGGTCCCGAACTGATAGTAATTCGCCCTGGTGGGTGTAGGTCCAGCCATGATATTTGCAGGTAAGTCTTGCTTTGCGGCCTGACTTTTCAGTCACAATAGGCGCGCCCCGGTGACGACAGGTGTTGTAGTGGGCGTAAATTTCACCATCATCGCCGTGAACGATAATCACCGGCTGGCCGGCGTTTTCCCAAAGCATGTAGCACCCTGGATCAGGAATCTCGTCTATATGGGCAGCAAATAGCCAAGACTTGCGCCACAGGTGTTCTTGTTCCAGATCGTAAAAGCGCTGATCTGTGTAACGGCCTGCAGGTAGGTCCGGTAAATGGGGAAAACCAACAGGCGGTTCTGTCCTTGCGGCTTCGTACTCCATCAGCCGCTTCAGGGTCGTAATTTCCTGTTCATTCATGCCCATGATCAATGCTCCTGTTGGCCAACTATCCCGATAGACTATCGTCTGGATTTTAAAAATGCAACGTGTTACAAAATCGCACGGGTTTTCTGCTCAAAGCGGGCAATAGCGCGTGTTTTAAGAGCGTAGATTGAGATATAGTCCCCGCTGGGCTGATAGACGGCAAAGACAAATTAAAGGAGAAGGTCCTTGGCACAAGCAAAGAAGAAAGCCGCTGCAAAGAAACCGGCAGCGAGCAAAACAGTGACGAAAGCGACTAAGAAGAGTGTCGCCAAGAAACCTGCGGCTAAAAAAGTAGTGGCAAAAGCCAGAAAGGCGCCGCGAACTGCCGTTAAAAAAGGCGCTTCAAACAAAGGTCCGTCCAACGCGACACTTAAATCGTTGCATCTGAAAATGCTGCGAATTCGCCGGTTTGAAGAAAGAGCTGGCAAGTTGATGGAGGACGGCAAGGTTCCGGGTGCATTGCACCTCTATGTCGGTCAGGAAGCTGTAGCCTCAGGCGTTATGCAGCATCTTTCCAACGAGGACTGGATTACCTCTACTCACCGTGGCCATGGCCACCTGGTGGCAAAGGGCGGCGAATTTAAGCCGATGTTTGCGGAACTGTTCGGGCGATCAACCGGCTACTGCAACGGTAAAGGCGGCAGTATGCATATCTCGAATATGGACCTGGGTATGTTGGGTGCTAACGGAATCGTTGGTGGCGGGCCACCGATCGCGATGGGCGCGGCATTTTCGAATCAGTTTAAGGGAAATAAAAACGTTTCGATCGCCTTCTTCGGTGACGGTGCGTCCAATGAAGGCAGTGTGCATGAGGCAGCTAACATGGCGGCGCTCTATAAATTGCCCTGTGTCTTTGTTTGTGAAAACAACGGCTACGGTGAATACACGCCGCAGTCAGGCCACCAGGCGATCGTTGATGTTGCCGATCGTGCCTCTGGGTACGGTATGCCAGGTGTTATTTGTGACGGCATGGATGTGATGGCTGTCTATGAAGCGGCCGGTGAAGCAATTGAGCGCGCACGTAGTGGTGGCGGGCCAACGCTGCTGGAATGTAAAACTTATCGTTATTACGATCATGTTGGTATCAGGGGGATGGGTCTTACCTATCGTACCGACGAGGAAGTTGAGGCATGGAAGAAAAAAGATGCCATTAACTCCTTCGAAAAACGATTGATCCAACTGGGTGTCATGAGCAGAAAACAACTCGACGATCTTGATGCGAAGATTGGTGAAGAACTTGAAGAAGCCATTGTGTATGCAAGTGATTCTCCTTTTCCAACACCGGATCAGTTACTCCAAGATGTCTATTACGTAAAGGGAGCATAAGTTATGTCAGAAGCAAAAAAACCGGAACCCAGAGTTCTGCCTTATGTGCTCGCAATTAACGAAGGTATTCGTACAGTACTCCGTGAGCAGGATGATTCCTTTATTGCCGGTGAAGACGTTGCCGCTGCAGGAAGTGTCTATGGATACTGCGGCGGTCTGCTGGATGAGTTCGGTTCAAGACGGGTTATTGATACGCCAATCTCCGAAAAAGGAATCATGGGCTTAGGCGTGGGTGCCTCAGCAACCGGTTGCCGTCCAATTATTGATTTGATGTTTATGGACTTCCTTGGCGAATGCATGGACGAAGTTGCCAACCAGATGGCCAAGATGCGATTTATGTTCGGTGGCAAGGCAACATTGCCTGTTACTGTGCTGACGATGGGCGGGGCCGGTGGCGGCATGGCTGCGCAGCACTCTCAAAGCCTGGAAGCCTGGCTTGCTCATTTGCCTGGTATGAAGGTGGTCATGCCATCTGATGCCTACGATGCCAAGGGCATGATTATATCGGCCTGCCGTGACGATAATCCGGTGTTTGTTGTGTTGAACAAGCAATCACTTGCTATGTCGATGGAAGTGCCAGAAGAATCTTATGAAGTTCCTATTGGTGAAGCCATTGTTCGAAAGCAGGGAACTGATCTCACCATCGTTGCTTTTGGACGAATGGTGCACGAGGCGCTCGATGCCGCGGAACAGTTAAAGGAGGTAGGCTTAAATGTCGAAGTCATCGACGCCCGAAGCGTTCAGCCTTTCGATACGGCAACTGTCGTCACCTCCATCAAGAAGACTCACCGTGCACTGATTGTTCATGAAGCGGTCAAGTTTGGTGGCATCGGCGGAGAGATCACAGCACAGATTCAGGAAGAAGCATTTGACTATCTGGATGCGCCGATCATGAGAGTTGCAGCGCCATTCTCGCCGGTACCTTTTAGTCCTGCGCTTGAGAAGCTTTATATCCCGAATGCAGCAGGTATTGTTGCGAAGGTTAAAGAGACGCTTGAGTTGTAAAAGGTTAGTTTCATGACAGTTCAAACAATTGGCATAGTTGCCAACCCTGCCTCGGGTAAAGACGTTCGGCGGTTAGTCGCTCGCGCCTCGGTTTTCGATAACCGAGAGAAGTGCGCGATTATCAGGCGGGCGTTGTCTGGCGCTATCAATGCAGGCGGTTACAAATTCGCCTTCCTTGACGATTCCCATAATATTGCCGGCGGTGCCCTGCTGGAATTAGGTGAAGATTGTGACGCGGAAAGGGTTCCCTCACTGGGGACTTCTTCGGTTCTCGATACTATCCAGGGAGCACGCAGCCTCAAAGAGATCAATCCCATCGCCACCTTGATACTTGGCGGCGATGGCACCAGTCGGGCTTTTGTAAAAGGCTGGAGGGACTCTGTATTGCTGCCGCTTTCTACCGGCACCAACAATGTTTTCCCAAGGATGTCTGAGGCCACGGTGGCTGGCGCCGCCCTGGGCGTGCTGGCAGCCGGGGGTGTTTCCCTTAAAGAGGTTGCGGTCCCGGTGAAGATCATCGATGTGGAGATTGAAGGTGAGAGCCCAGATCTTGCGTTGATCGATGCCGTCGTTACTCGCGACAAGTTTATTGGATCTCGTGCGCTGCTTGATGGCGACATGATCAATAGGATTCTATTGACCCGAGCGGAACCAACCGCAGTTGGCATGACAGCGGTCGGTGGGCTTATCCGTCCAACACCTGAAGATGAAGACGCAGGCTTGCATCTAACGCTGGGGCGAACGGGCAAATATCAGGTCCACGCGCCAATCGCACCTGGCCTTTATGAAACCCTGAACGTTCATAAAGTTGAAGTCACGCCGTTTGATAAAGTGATTGAATTTAAAGGGCCCTGTGTCCTGGCGTTTGATGGTGAAAGAGAGCGAGAAATCCAGGCCGGTCAAACGGTTCGAATGCGAGTCAGTCGAACTGGGCCCAGCGTACTGGATATTGACAAAACAATGCACCTTGCCGCGAGCCGCAAGGTGTTTAACTAAAAACAGAATGTCGAATGATGACTTTTTATTCGATGATATATTCGTTTAGATAGGAGCAACTGATGCCTAAAGAGATTTACCTCGTTAAAGTCGGCATGTCTATGACTGAAGGAATGGTGTCCGAATGGTTTATTCCTGATGGTGGCCAGGTCAAGAAAGGAGACATGGTCTATGCGCTGGAAACTGAAAAAGTAAATCTGGATGTAGACTCCGATTATAGCGGAACGGTTAAACACCTTGCTGAGGCCGGCGTCACGCTGGCACCTGGCGATGTCGTGGGGTACATCTTTGAGGCAGGGGAAGACATTCCGGATACGCTTGCGGGCGCGCCTGCCGCGGCGGCTCCCGAGGCCAATAGTGAACCGGAACCTGCCGTTGCGGCTGCGCCGGAACCGTTAGCTGCGCCTGTTGCAGTGGTGTCAGGAGACGGACATATTAAATCTTCTCCAGCAGCAAGACGGCTCGCCAAGGAGCTTGGTGTGGATTACACCCGAGTTGCAGGCACAGGACCGGGCGGACGAATAGTAGAAGCAGATGTTCAGGCCGCTAGTCAGAGTGGTGCAGCGGTTGATGTGGCGCCGGCGGTAATAGCCGCAGGTCCTGAACCAAAAGCTTCGCCACTCGCCAAACGTTTGGCGGCAGAGCGAGGTATCGATCTTCGGAGCGTTCAAGGTACGGGCCCAGGTGGACGTATCGTTCAGTCAGATATTGAAAATGCTGCGTTAACTGGTGTGGTTGCTGGCGTGAACACGAGAGCTGCAGAGGTCTCAGGTCCAAGGCCTGGCGAAAGAGTGCCGGTTAAAGGTATGAGAAAGACCATCGCCTCTCGGATGCATCACAGCTTACAGGAAAGCGCACAGCTGACGATGGATATGGAAGTCAACATGGATGACGTCGTCAAGATGCGCTCATCACTTGTTGAAGAATGGGCTAATGAAGGTATTAAGCCGTCTTATACGGATATCGTGATCAAGGCCGTAGCGAAAGCGCTGCGTTCACACCCGATGATGAACAGTCAGTTTTTAGGGACAGAAATAGCGTTGATGACAGAAATTAACGTTGGCATGGCGGTAGCGCTGCCGGAAGGATTAGTCGTCCCTGTGGTACGCAATGCTGATCAATTACCTATCAAGGAACTGGCGCAAGAAACCTCTCGTTTGGCTATTGCTGCAAGGGAAGGTGCTTTGGGGCTTGATGACTATGCCGGAGGTACTTTCACAGTGACGGCACTGGGTATGTATGGCGTTGACTCGTTTACCCCGATCATTAACGAACCGCAAACTGGCATTATGGGTGTTAACCGAATATTCGATGGCCTTGAATGGAACGGTGACCAGCCCGTAAAGACCAAAAAGATGAACCTTTCTCTGACATGGGACCATCGGGCGGTTGACGGGGCTCCTGCGGCGGAATATCTGGTAGAAGTACGTAGCCTGCTTCAATCACCCTACCGACTATTGGTCTAGGAGGCTCTATGTCAGAACATAATGTTGACGTTCTCGTCATTGGCGGTGGCCCTGGCGGCTATACCGCTGCTATTCGCGCCTCTCAATTGGGGCTCAGCGTGGGCTTGGTTGAACGCGCTGAACTTGGTGGTGTTTGTCTGAACTGGGGATGTATCCCGACTAAATCACTGTTGCACACAGCAGATGTTATGCGTGAAGCTAAGACTGCCAGTGAGCTGGGGCTTGAAATCAGCGAACCTAAGTTCAACCTGGAAAAAGTCGTCAAACGATCACGTGATGTGGCTGCCCAACTAAGTGGTGGCGTGACACACCTGATGCGCAAGAACAAGATAGCCGTTTTCGTTGGCGATGCGATGTTCCAGGAAAAGAACACCGTGATGGTTGGAGATGACACTATCATCGCTGACAATATCATCGTTGCGACGGGTGCCAGAGCGAGGAATCTGCCACATATAGAAGCAGACGGAAATCTAGTCTGGGATGCGCGGAGCGCGATGACGCCGACTTTTATGCCGAAAGAACTGCTCATCATTGGTGCTGGCGCTATCGGTGTAGAGTTTGCGAGTTTTTACAACACGCTTGGGGCAAAGGTGACGCTGGTGGAAGTTATGGACCAGATTCTTCCCGCTGAAGACTCAGAGATCGCTGAGCTTGCGAAGCAGTCGTTTATTAATCAGGGCATGGAAGTCTTGACCGGCACCGGCGTTGACGAGGTCAAGGTCACAGGTAAAACCTTGACCGCTTTGATCGACGGTAAGAACCGAAACTTTGATGCCGCCATCCTGTCGGTTGGTGTATCCGGTAATATTGAAAACCTGGGGCTTGAAGCCATTGGCGTTGAAGTTGACCGAGGCTTTATCACCGTTGATGAATACCAGCAAACCAGTGTTGATGGCGTTTATGCCATTGGTGATGTGGCCGGTGTTCCTTGTCTTGCTCACAAGGCAAGCCATGAAGGCATCATTGCCGTCGAAGGTATCGTCGGTGAAATGCCGAATCCTTTGAATAAGGAAAGAATTCCCGGTTGTACTTTTAGTCATCCGCAGATAGCGAGCATCGGTCTGTCAGAAGTTCAGGCGAGCGAAAGGGGTGAAATAAAAGTCGGACGCTTTCCGCTGCTTGCCAATGGCAAAGCGGTCGCGGTGAACGATACTGAAGGTCTGGTAAAAACCATTTTTGATGCGTCTACGGGGGCTTTGCTGGGTGCACACATGATTGGTCCGGGCGTCACGGAAATGATCCAGGGTTTTGCCGTAGCCATTGGCCTGGAGTCGACAGAAGCCGAGTTAATGGAAACTATTTTCCCGCACCCAACGTTGTCTGAAGCCATGCATGAATCTGTACTGTCGGCTTTCGGGCGAACAATTAATTTTTAGCGTAAAAAGCTAACCTAAACAATCAAGAGAACGGATAAGAACGATGACTTTTGCCAAGCCATATTCAGTTGAACACCCGGAAGAGATTGCCATTTGTGATCCAGAGAAGGAACTCAAGTGGGCGGAAGTAGACGACATACTGAACCGCTGCGCTAACGGTTTGCAATCGCTGGACTTGGGTCCAGATGTACGAATAGCGGTTTTCGCCGAAAATGCTGTTGAAACGGCGATGGCAAATTTGGGTGGTTTGGTCGCTGGTGCGTCGGTTGTACCGGTCAACTTTCACCTCACTGCTGAAGAAGTAAATTATATTCTTAGCGACTCCGGTGCGCGCGTCCTGTTTGTTGGACCAGAGACCTGGGAGAGAGGCGTTGAGGCAGCCAAAGGCACGGAAGTCCATACGGTGGTGGCTTGGGGAGCGCCGGAAGGTGTTGCGGTATCCCCCTGGTCTGAATGGCTAGCAAGCAATAACGCAGGTGAGCCAGACCAGTCTGTTCCACCACTCCCCAATCTACTTTATACGTCAGGAACGACAGGTCGACCAAAAGGCACAGACCTGCCGCCAACGATGTTTGCTGGTGGTGCGACAGTAGACGAACACCTGGCTAACTTTAAGGCTAGTGTGCTGGAGCGAACAGGCGGCGTGATCGGCCCTCAATTGGTGGTTGGCCCGATGTATCACACGGG
>TARA_B110000977_G_scaffold115625_2_pt1 | contig 10945 bp, 9 predicted proteins | sample TARA_B110000977 | Tara Oceans TARA_B110000977 (sample SAMEA4397798) | marine metagenome | biome: Polar Biome; feature: [SRF] surface water layer (ENVO:00010504); material: water (ENVO:00002006), including particulate matter (ENVO:01000060) such as... | depth 5 m | reverse complement strand
AAACGTTCGTTTCGGCCTTGAAAAAAGACCCTGCATTTTTAGTGCAGGCGTAGAGCTTCTGGACAGGCTTGTACTTGAACACTTGGGTCTCCTTCGTGCTGCGTGGACCTCGACGAGCGGGCTGGCGTCGTGCGCTTGGAAGAAGCCTTAGGAGAGAGTGAGGGAGAGGTGTCGATTTCTTTCAATTTCTGGCGACGAACTGTGGTCTATTAAGAATTGTTTTTCATTCGCGAAAGCTATCTACATAGTTATGACTCCTTCGCGGCATGATATGATATCGCGCTTCCGTGTCTGTATCCCCTATGGGCAATTAGTCCCCGACGCGTTGCCACCCGTCCGACAGTATACCTTACGACTTTTTAAATTTTCGATAGGTGATTAGGCGATTAGGCCTTGACGTACCCGGGGTCGGTCTCGACCTGCTCGTCGAGCAGGTTGAGCTCGTCCTGCGAGAACCAGCCAGCCTTGCCGGCGACGATGCGCACGGGTCCGAGCGCGGCGATGAGGATGGGGAACAGCATCGCGGCGGGGGAGCCCTTGACCCACCACATGATGCCGAGGCAGATGATCTGCATGTACGTGAACTTCTTCAGGACGCCAAGGTCGACGCCGCCTTGCACCAGGGGGTGCGTTTTGGGCATCTCTTCCTTGTCTGTGATGAGGCACATGGAGACGCGCTCAAGGAACTCGTTGCCGCGCATGGCAGCGAGTCCAAGGTAGAAGAACAAGCCGGAGAGGACGCACATGGGGATCTGCACGAGGACGGGCTTCAGGGACACGATGGAGAAACCGATCAGGAGGTTGAGCATCAAAGGTGTCCAGCGGGTTTCAGTCACGCCGGTGACGACTTCGCGGCCGGTGGCGGCATCCTTGGCGGTGTCGGTCAGGGACTTGACATGCGTGATGGAGTGCACGGTGGAGGCGCAGATCCAGGGAAGGCCGCAGATGGAGGTCAGGGCGGTGATCAGGGAGAGCCAGAACATGTCGAGGTGGTAGGCTCCGGGCTTCTTCAAACCAGCGGAGTTGTTCACGAGACGCGTGGTGATGTTCTGGTCCATGTACAGGAGGATCGCGCACGCGGGCGCGGCGGCCATGGTCATGAGCTTGATGTTGTTGGGCACGGCAGCGAGGTCGGCGATCCAGGGCCTGTTGGCGGTGGGCGCGAGGGAGTCGGGCAGGGACAACGCTTCGAAGGAGAACCCATAGTTCGACGCGAGGAACGAGGCGAAATACACACCGACACCGACGGCGATGGTGGGCGCGAAGTCGCCGATCGCGGTGCGCACGCCTTGGGGGCCGTAGGGCGTGCTCTTGAAGTTGTTGATGGCGAGCGCCGCGCCGAGGGTAACGACGGCGACCATGGCGGAGCCCATCGCGAGGGTGGAGGAGATGTTGGAGTTGAAGAACATCATGATGATCTTCTTGGCAGACTCGACGCAGAAGATGATAGCCACAAGCGCGGCGAAGGTTTCATCCGTGAACTTGGTGAAGAATCTGACGAGGTTGGAGGATGAGGTCACGGCGACGAACATCAGGATGATGGACGTCCAGATCCCGGTCCAGGCGTAGGTGCCGAAGAAGGGGAGGCCTTGCGCGACGCAGGTCTGGTAAAGAATCGCGGTGTAAGTGACGACGGAGCCGGTGGACGCGAGGATGGACATGGGCTGGCCGCACAACACGGAGTACGCGACGCCGCCGATGGCGGTGGCGAGGATGACCTCGGTGGCGCCGAGCATGCCCGCCGTGGCGGACGTCAGCACGGCCCCGAACGCGATGGCGGGCGCCAGGGCGGCGAAGAAAAGGAAGAACACCGAAGCCTGTGGAAGAAGGGAGGGGTGGAAGGGAGAGGGCTGAAAGTCAGCGGACAGGTTCAAAAAAGCACGACGTCGCGCTTCGAAGCATCTCATCACTGGGCACCTTCAAAAAACACCAACCCAAACCCGGATTGGGAACTCTTCTGGGCCAAGAAAACAACCAGGGTGTACAACTCAGGAAATACACGTGGCACATCCCGTTTGAAAACCGGTCGGGGGAGTGGACGTTCGCGGTTGTGGAGGCGCGGTTTAGTCGCGAAACGTCTTCCTAAAGAACGGAATGACGCTTCACGTGTCAATCGATCGGATGCGATCGTTCGTGGGCAACAGTTCCAACCGCGCTCGCCTCGATCGCGCGTCGAAAACCGGTCGCACGCGACGCTCGTTTTTGAGTTTAATCATTCAAACGATTCTAATGGGATCGCTGTACGTACCAGGGACTTGCCGGAGATGCCTTGCTTGAAGTCGTCGATGTACAGGGGGGCACGCGCAGCGAGGTCATCCTTGATACCCTTGAAAGGGGGTTCCATGATGGGCTCCGCGGAGGCCATGACGCGCACGCCGTGAGGCGCGACGGTCTTGCGGGTCGCGAAAACGGTGGACTTGCCAACAACGGGGGCGCCAAAGACGGAAGCCTTCTTGGCGGAGACGCGCGCGGCGGGGCGCGCGGCGGCGGCGAGGCCGAGGGTGTTCATGGTCATGGCAGCCTGCATGGTGCCGGTTTTCTTCGTGAATGCGAAGAGGGGCGTGCGGTGATAATGGCACGGACGAAGACGACGCTCGCGATTAAGAATTTTCACAATCCGCTGGAAACAACCCTATCCCGTCGCTGCAGACCTCGGCACCGCTGAGTTATAAACGGACAAAGCAGGACAGACTGGATTGACACATCCAATGGGATTTGTCGAGTCGGCAACCCAAATCGTTTTTTCTAACCCATGAAATGACGAGTCAAACATGCGGAAAACTAGGTTAATTTCCTCCGACTCTTTGCTCCATCCGCACTTTATCCACAACGTGAGATTGAATATCCATAGACAAAAAGCTGACGTGGCGTTTCCTGTTTCCTCTGACTGTCTGTCAGCACGCAAGGACGTGCGTGTGAGGAGTTATAGACTAGACGTTTTTGTCGACTCGGGAGGGATTTTTCGAGGCACGAACTCAATCAACCAAAAGGCGCGAAAACTTAAATTGACCGACAAAGCATTGAATGCATAACGCGATTCATTCCACACCGCGCGCGCTCCTTCGCCCACACCTTACCTTACCTCCCAACCAACATGGGTCTCGTTTCCGCGTCGCAGTACACCACTGCGTTTTGCGTCATCTTCGGCGTGTACGGCCTTCAAATGCTGTTGACCCCCGACAAGATGACCACGCAGTTTTTCAAAGTGCCGGCCACCCCCATCCTCAGGTTCTGGGTGCGAGGCTTCTCCGTCTCCGTCTTCTCCCTGTGCTTCACCCTGTACAAGCTGATTGACTTCGACGCTACGCTCGCGGCGCAGATCTCCCTGGTTGCCACCGCGGGCATCGCCACGCTGTATCCCTACAACGCCAAGTTCGGGTTGCTCGACAAAGGCTTGCCCGTCATCTACCCCAAGCACTACGAGCCCGAAATCCTGATGACCACCTTGATCCTGGTCGGCGCGTACACCCTGGCCACGGCGTAAGGAATGATTAAAAGCGTATTGAGGAGCTTAGTAACTCCAGTGAGAGATAGTAATGTTAACAAAGAGTTGAACGACTTCATTGTTATAAAATGAAAAGAAATTCCTCATATAAATGAATAATCATTAATCGAGATTATTCTCATCCCACCTCCCCATTCACCTGTACCCGTTCTGCAGCAGTTCCCGGGACAGCGCTTCGTTGCCCTGTAACAGTTCTTTGATGTTGGCTTCCGTTTCCGACAGCGTTTTCGTGAGGTACTCCTTCTGCTGCTTGCAGGATTCAATCTCGGTCGTCGCCGCCTTGACCGTGTTTTCCAAAGTTGTCATTATCGTATCTTTCGGTTCCTTGACGAAGCTCCGGCCCAAGCCTTTGTAACACCCCACGTCCTCGGGAAGGCCGGACATCTCGGTACCTGTCAACGCACTTCTTCGGATGTCCTGCTCGCGCTGCATGATCGTCTGCGTCAAGTGCTTCGCCTTCTGCGTCGTCTCAACGAACTTGTTCTGCGGGATTGTTTTTTGGAGGAATTTTCTTGTCAGTCTCTTTTCGAAAACCAGTCGGTGGGCACTTTGTTTCAAACGTGTTGAGGTAGATCAATCCCCGATGGGGTCGTGAACCTGCTGGGATACCGGTAGGAATGTTCACTCTAATACTCTCAACACACCTGAAGTTCGTTGAACTGCTTCATCGCGTCGGATTGATCAGCCATGGTGCTGTGGTTGTGTCGTAGGGCGGTTGTCTGGTTGGATGTCTGAACTCAAAGTGAGTTTGACTCTACGTTTGGAACGTAAACAGATCCACGTCGGTGTGACGGTACGCGGTGTGTCTACCCAGTCGCGACGGGCGAGGGATGAGCACGTGGCACGGGAGCACGCGGGGTGGTGCTTCTTCACGCGTGAAGTTGTGAGGCCCGAGGAGTCGCTCAGATCTGCGGCGAAACTTGAAAAGCACGAAGAGTCGGTAAAATTTTAGCCTTCATGAAGGGATTTTGGCCGGGGGCCTTATCACTTCGAGCGGCGCGGTATGACGACCACGATGCGACGCTTCGTTTGTCTCTTCGCGGTGCTCACGCTCGTGTCGGTGCTGTGCGCCGACGCGGCGTGCGCCACTTCTCAGACGTTCAAAGCTCTGCAGCCGTCGGTGCGTGCAAAAAGAACACGCGCGAAACGTCGCCCTTGCGGAACACTCAGATTCTCGAAGGGACCACCAAAGGACCCGCAGCGCACCACGATCGCACGCCGCACGCTTTTGCACAAACTGACCCCCTTTCCCCCCTCCATCGTTCGTTTCCCTCAGCAAACCGGCCTCGGCACGGATCCGTACGAAGTGGAGTGGATCACCACGCAAAGCGGCAAGGTACGAGATTGGGATAAAGAAAAGGGACACGTCAATCGATTGAGTTCTGAGAAATCAATCTTTCAACTCGTTTCACGTTGTGTGTGCGTCCTATGTGCACTCGTAACTGACCATGTGGTGTTCCAAACAACCCTAAACCCTAAACCCAACCCTAAAAAACCCTAACAGACCAAGCTTTTCGTTTTGACCGAGAAGGGCAAGGTGTATTCGTCAAACACGAACGGTGCTTCGTTTACTTTGGTCAATCCGAATTTAAAAGGCTCGGGCAGCGATATCGACGTGGCGCGTATTTTGTACCAGCCCGAGTACTCGTCAGGCCACGCAAGGTCCTCATACATCATCCTCCAGGGCTGTCAACTGGAACAAGAACCCTCCGGGTACCAGCGGTGTACCTCGAAGTACCACTGGGCGAGCAAGGATCTTGGGGATACGTGGATTCAGCCGTGCGGTTTGGAAGATGAAGGCAAGGAGTGTTTCAAATCACCGAGCACTATAGCCGGCGGTCACATTGAAAGCTCATTCCGGATGAACCCCGAGAACCCCGAGCGGTTACTAGTCAGAGTGACCCGCAAATCGTGCGACGACCGCGATTTCGTGACGAGTGACGGCTCGTGCGGGCATGACCTTTTCTACTCCCCCGACTTTGGAAAATCCTGGGAAAATTTAACCGACAAGTCGCAACGCCGAGTCGTTTCGTTCGTGGATTTCGACTGGGCGCCTGGGCAGAGTCATGACGCCCCCCCGGGGATCATGGCCACCGTGTACGAAGATTTAGACCATCTGAAGCAACACACCGGGTACTCGTGGGACTACAACGTGCACTTCGTTCATTCCACAGATCTATTCGCCTCGCCGCACGAAAAGTTAATGCGATGCGGGAACGTGTTTCAGGTCTTGGGCGGGAAGGACGTGTACGTCGCGAAGAACGCAGATTGCGAGGGGTACCATGGTGCGTCTGCGGACGAAAAGGCCATGTTTGAAGGTGGCCAAGTAGCTCTGCAACTGTCCATCGACGGGGGCAAGAATTTCGCGCAAGCGTGTTTCCCAGTATCGATGGACCAAAACGGGTACACGATTTTCGACTTTGACGAAGACGTCCCTGGCCCCGATTTCATCGTCGTGGACCACGACGAGGAGGACGAGATCGCCCGGGTGGCGCCTATTGGGAACATCTATTCATCCGATGCATCAGGTCAGCTGTACTCGCTTTCCATGCGCCGCACGCTGTACCTCGGAGGCGCTGTCGACTTTATCAACGTCGAGGGCATCCCCGGCGTTTACTTCGCCAACCAAGTCGCCGCTGGCGCGCTCGGTGACCCCACGGAGTTTGTGCAAACAAGGGTGACGTACAACAACGGCGGGGCGTGGCAACAATTAATACCACCCACCGTGGATAGCGAAAACAAGGGCATTACATGCAACGGCGTGTGCGAGTTGCACCTGCACGGCTCGTCCTCGTGGGACGTCGGGACGTGGGAAACGCGCTTGGGGTCTGTTTATTCCCAGAAATCAGCACCAGGCGTGATCATCGCCACGGGCAACGTGGGCAACGCGCTTTCGTTCGACCCCGCGAAGGTGAACACATTTTTATCCCGTGACAGCGGCGCGTCCTGGAACGAAATCCTAAAAGGACCGCACATCTACGAGTTTGGCAACAAAGGCGGTTTGATCGTCGCGGCGCGGATGTCAAGCCTCGGTCCCGCGAGTAAATTGGTGTTCAGCAAAGACGAAGGCGAAACGTGGACTGATTTAGGCCTCGCGCGAGAGATGAACGTGCACAACATCCGGGTCGATCCGCTAGGGGACGGGCTCGTGTTTTTAGTTCACGGCACCGACACGTTAGACTCCTCAGGCGATGGCGACCCCGACGGCGTGATTTACACGGTTGACTTTTCCAAATTGAAAGACTCTAAAAATAACGCTTTTGAGTTCCCCAAGTGCGACGCGTTTAACGACTACGAGATCTGGAACCCACGCGTGCCTGGGGACGGCGACGGGTGCATTTTGGGTAAGAAGTACACCATGGAGCGACGGAAACGCGATTCGTGCTGCCTCAACGACAACGATTACGAGAAAACAAAAACCACCACCACGACGTGTACATGCGACGCGTACGACGTGGAGTGCCAGTACGGCGCCGAGCGTTTAGTGGAGTTCGGCGAGTGCGACCGCATGCCGAACGTGGAGCTAGATAAGTGCCCCGCGCTGGTGGGGCAGCAGTACCCGAACAGCAACAAGCGGATGATCGCCGGTACGTCGTGCACCGGCGACCGCGCCGCATTAGGCGTGGGGAGCTTCAAGGTTGCCCCCCCCGGGTCGGATAAGAAGAGCGAAAAGGAGGATGAAGAGAGCGCCATGGGGAGCGCTACCAAAGCGTTTCTGGTGATTCTTTCATTGTTCGCTGCGCTTGCGGCGTTCATCTGGAGTTACGGCCGTTTCGACTTAGGGCAGTACTTCCCAGAGGGCGTGCGAAACGTGCTGGACCAGGTGCAAATAAGAGTCGACGAGATGCTCGGCAGGCGAAACCCGGCGCCCGCGGGGTACTTCGAGCCGCTAGGGGACTTTGACAACGAAGAGCTTTAGTACATACCTGTTTATGAATATGAATGAGACGATTACTAGTATTTTTTCGACGATTACTCGTATGACTATTCCTATTGCTACTTCTCAATCTTTTGCGCTTTTTCCATGATTCGTTTCGCCATCGCTACGTACGCCTTGGCCGCTGCGCTTTCAGGCGACGATTGAACGATCGGCGCCCCCTTGTCCGAAGCGACAACCACGTTTGGATCCAGCGGGACCTCTCCTAGGAGCTCGACGCCCGTGGATTGCGCGATCTTTCGCACGCCGCCCTCGCCGAAGATGTAGTGACGCTTGGATGCCTTTTCACCTGAAGAATTATCACCCGTATCACTACCACCCTCAACCTCGAAGTACGCCATATTCTCCACGAGCCCTATAATGGGCGCGTTAACTTTTTGGTACGCGTCTATCCCACGGCGAACGTCGGCTAACGCGAGTTCGTTCGGCGTCGAAACAACGACGGCGCCCGACAACGGAACTTGTTGCGAAACCGATATGTGCGCATCCCCCGAGCCGGGGGGCATGTCAATGAACAGCACATCCAGCTTGCCCCAGTGGGTGTCTCGAATCATCTTGCCGATCGCGCCCATCACCATCGGGCCGCGCCACACCGCCGCGCCGCCCTCGGGGATCAAAAAGCCCATGCTCATGCACTTGACGCCGTGGTTTTCTATTGGGATCATCGAGCCGCTTGCAGGGTCTACCATCGGGGGGCCCGTGTCCTTGAGGTTCATCAGCGTGGGTATGCTCGGGCCGTGCACATCCGCATCGAGTAAGCCCACGCGCAAGCCCAGCACCGACGCCGAGGCGCACGCCAGGTTCACCGCGGTGGTGGACTTGCCCACACCGCCCTTTCCCGACGCCACAGCCACGACCCGCGCCGTGCCTGCCAAGCTTTCGGGCAGAGCGGGGTGCTTGAATCCGCCGGGAGGAGCGGGCGTGCCCGGCCCAGGCACCTTGGGCCGGGCGGCGTATCCACGCCGCGCCGCGAAGTGCGCCATCGCGCGACGCATCTCAAGACGCGCGCCCGGGGCAGTGAGAGCGTTATCGCTCTGGATGTCAATCTAGTTTTGTTGGAAAAGTAACATCAAATCTGATTTCCCGGTTGGTCTCACAACCCACGGCGCGTGGCGATGACATGAGAGCCGCCCGGGGTTTGCGCGGAGGGGACTTACGTGTTGCGCTATGTGCGAGAAACGGTGCGCGCACGGGAGGCAGAAAAGCAACTGCGTGGAGTGCTTCGGCTGCCCCCACGGCAAGGTGAAAAACAGAAGCGCAGTTTGCACCCCCTGCCCTCACGGCAAGCTGAAAGGCAACTGTGCAGAGTGCAACCCCTGTCCCCATTGCAAGCTGAAAGGCAGCTGCGCGTTGTGCAAGCCCTACCCTCACGGTAGGCCGAAAAAGAGCTGCAAGGAGTGCAACCCGTGCCCCCACGGCAAGCTGATAAAGAAGTGCGTGGAGTGCAACCCGTGCCCCCTCGGCAAGCGGAAAAAGAAGTGCGTGGAGTGCAACCCATGCCCCCACGGCAAGCTGAAAAGTAACTGCGTGGAGTGCTTCGGCTGCCCCCACGGCAAGGTGAAACGCAACTGTGCGGCGTGTAAGCCTCAGCGCGCGATAAATAGCTAAATATATTGTCCTACATGTATCCTATCCTATTTACTCCACGTGTCTACGCCCTGGCGCGCGTGCGTTGCACGTGCGTGCGCCTCATGGCTTCCCTCAGCTCGGGGTGTATCGCGTCCCACAACGTCCCCGCCTCGGTCGCTTCATTGTACGCCTCCGCGACGGTCCCGAGAAGCGCTTTGAGTTCCGTCCACCGCCTTTTGTTCGCCGCGACTTGAAGCGCCTGGAGAGCGCCAGACACGCCTCCCATCTTTTCCCGCCAATCCGCCCCCCCCGCTAAATGCACCACCCTCGAAGCGCACACCTGCGCTTCCTCAGGAAGCATCAAGTACTCCAGCCCGGCGGCGAGGTCAACAAGCGTGGTTATCGATGTATTCGATATATTAATATCCAATCTATCAAATCCACCCGTGTACAGAGTTTCCAAGAGACAAGCCAGGGACTCTTTGCACGAAACCGGGAACCGAAGCGCTTTTATCAAAGTTTCATTTAACCGTTCGCTCTCCGTGAAGCCGTGTCGTACGTCAAGCGCCGCGCGGAAGTACGGGACGCGCGCGCATAGGATAACACGGTGCGCGAGAGGTTTTCGAGAGGACTTTTGTTCATCGGAGAGGTCTACGGATTGCATTTCATGAAGAATCGCATCCGGTCCCTCCGCGACGTCTGCCTCTATGTCCGCGAACCTCCCTTCCCTCAACGCCTCGCGAAGACTCTCCGTTAAACTCGTGACGTATGCTCCCGGTTTCGGACGCTTTTCTTTCACCAGGCTCACGAGCTCATAAGTGCCGCACTTCGCCGCGAGTTTGACCAGCGACAAATTATCGGGAGGGTCTAATGTTGAATGTGTCTCGAGAAGTATATTTCCAGAGTACGCCCATTTCAGTATGGTGCACAGCGCGTGACACGTGACACTCGCGCCGAGCTTCACAGGCCGTAAGCCGGGAGATTCCATACGAACATTATCATACGCCCCGAGAAGCGCGGGACACCGGGCAGATAGAACAACGGCGTGCGCGGGCTGGCGCGTGCCGTCGGCGAGGACGAAGCACACGTCGGGGGGCGCTATTGGCGAGGCAGAGAGCACAGCGGTTTCGTCGACGTCGTTGCCTTCACCGCTGTCAGTGAACGTGTCGGGAAGCGCCTCTAAAAGCGCGGCGGCGACCCTCGCCGCGCCTCCTACGCCGCCGACACCAGGGTCAGCGCCGACGCAGCGACACGCGAGAAGTGACCAGCACCGAATTTCATCGGAAGCGTCACCGCCAAGGCTCGCGGCGCCCTCCTCAGAGGCCAACGCCGCGAGCGTGGAGTGTAGCGCAGCGGGAAGCGACGCGTTGGCTGTTTCAAGACGAGACGATGAAGAAGTCACGCTCTTCTCATGCGCGTCATTCTCCACTCGGGGCGAGACGAGTTCAACGAGGGCTCGGAGGGACGCGGCGACGAGCGGGGCGTCCCCCGTGCGCCAACGAAACGGCGCGAACAAATTTTCGCCGTCGTCCACGAATCCGGCCAGGATGTCGAAGCGTCCGTCGTGTGCTTCGTCGAGAGTCTCGTACTCGTCCACAGCGCTGTCGGGTTCACCGAGCACCTCCGCGCGCCTGGAGGTAGCCGCGGCGGCCGCGGCAGACACGACATCCACCAGCGTAGCCGCAACTCGGGTCACAGCGCCTGATTCAACAAGCGCGCCCCGACCGTTTGGCAAACGCGCCAGCGCCGCCGCGAGGCACGCCTTGGCCGGCGTCGCGCCGACTCCCAGCGAAAGGTGCCTCCCCACGCACCGCGTCCACTCGTCGCCGCCGAGCAAATCTCGCGTCTCGTCCAGCGCGAGCGCTGCGACTGCACGCGTCGCGTCGCACTCCAGCAGTGCGCATAGCGCGCGGCCCGCAGCCGCCGCAGCCGCT
>TARA_B110000977_G_scaffold180519_2_pt1 | contig 10957 bp, 10 predicted proteins | sample TARA_B110000977 | Tara Oceans TARA_B110000977 (sample SAMEA4397798) | marine metagenome | biome: Polar Biome; feature: [SRF] surface water layer (ENVO:00010504); material: water (ENVO:00002006), including particulate matter (ENVO:01000060) such as... | depth 5 m | reverse complement strand
AATGGTCGACATGGTCAACTTGCGTTCGAGTGTAAGGAACGGTGGGTGACCGGAACCCGCGGCTTCCTTGATCGACTTTTTTCTCTGCTGTTCCTGTTTGGCAACAAAGCGGCGCAAAATCGGAAACAGATTTTCCGCGGCGCAGAGAGACCAAGGGTGCCGAAGGATGAAAGCTCCTGGTTTTGACCCACAAGCGATCAAAGTGAAAGGTGTCTTTACGCCTCACTTTGAAAGCGAGAAGAAGCTCGTCTGCTCGCGTGTGAAAAGAACTGTGCAACGGTGAAAAAGCAAAATTCGTCTTCAGTCTCCCTAGCGGGCGCTCCCTTCCGATGGCGGCGTTGGGGCAGTACTTGGATGCCGCGGGTGCTGCGGTGCGCGCGCACGACGGCGCGCAACTTGCGCGTCTGTTGGACGTCACCAACCATGACGCGTCAAGGGCGGTAAGCTCTGGTTTAGCGGAAAACCGCGAGGAGAATCTCGGCCTTCTGTGCCAACAAAAGCTCCCCGCGCCGTACGACGAGGTGTTCGCGCACCATTGCCAGTGCCTCGGCGCTATCACAGAAGGCAGAGCGGAAGACGCGTTTGCCGCGGTGACCGCGACGACGCAGGCTTTCGTCAAGGATTTCAAGCTCCAGGAAACCGCGTGGAGCCTCGACGCTTTGGTTAACTTGGTCAAGGCTGCTAAACAGTTAGCGACGAAGGCAGATGCGGCGCTAGTTTCAGCGGGCAAGAAAGCCAGTAAGCTGCACGACGCGGGCGCGTTACTCATGCTGGTCTACCGGAACACCGCGAACACGTCAGTTACCGAGAAAAAACGAGCCTCACTATTTTTAGTAGTCTCGCTGTTCAAGATATACTTCAAGCTCAACACGTTACATCTGTGCAAAAACTTAATTGCCGCCGTCAATCTGCCGACGTTTCCAAATTTCGAATCCTTCCCGAGCTCGCAGAAGGTTACGTATTCGTACTACGTAGGCCGCTTAGCCGTGTTCGACGACGACTACATACGCGCAGAAAAAAACCTAACCTACGCGTTCACGCATTGTTCGAAATGCAACCCGAAGAACAAAAAGCTCACGTTGCGGTACTTAATTCCCGTGAAGTTGATTTTAGGAAAGGTTCCGACTAATTACATGCTGGATAAGTACGAGTTAAATGAGTATAAGACGGTAGTAGCTAGTGTTAAAACCGGCAACGTTAGGCAGTTAAACGACGCCCTCCAGGAACACCAAGTCACGTTCATCATGCAGGGTACGTTTTTGGTGTTAGAGAAGTTACGCAACGTGGCGCTTCGAACGCTGTTTCAGAAAGTCGCAAAAATCAACGCGGAGAAGAATACGACGAAAGCAAACCAAGTCTCCCTGCACCTCTTCGCATCCGCGCTAACCTGGTGCGGCGCGGGGATGGACATCGACGAGTGTGAGTGCGTGGTTGCGAATTTGATCTTTCGGAAGTTCATCAAGGGGTACATCTCGCACAAATCGCGAGTCGTGGTGCTGGCGAAGACGGGCGCGTTCCCGAGTCTAGGCAGTTGAGAGTGGTAACGTCGAGTTGAGTTATAATACATGTACGTGTATCTATGAAGCTATGAAGTGTTTTATGAAGTATTTACCGTGCATGCTGTTACTCCTCATTACCCTACTCTTCCCTTCCCTCGACGAAGCTTTGAAAGTTCCCCGGGTCGTATTCCCGTTCCAAGTTTCGGTGCGCGTCTATGCCCGCGATGGCGTTGAGCTCGGCGAAAGAAATCAACGAGCCCATTTTCGATTCGTCGCAATTTGGATGTTCATCTATTAGGCCCGACTGTGCAGACCCCGCCATGCCAGCCAGTGCACTCTGCATCGCCGCCGCGGAGGCGTTGAGAAGCGTTAAGCCGAACAAAGTAGCGTCGTACCCCAGAGACGCGCATCGTGAAGCGGAGAGGATTTTGTGTTCGCTGTTGCCTTTCTCAACCTGCGCCAGGATCGTGAAACTGTCGTGAATCTGTTCATTGAACACCTCCATTTCGTTTTCGCTCTGCGGCGCTTCGAAGTACACGATTTCCGCGCCCAGGTCTTCAAACGCGGCACACCTCCACAGCGCTTCTTTGAACCCGTCGGCAACGTTTACAGCGAGGCGGCAATCGGTGCGGCCGATTACCAAAATGTCACCGCCTTGTTTGCGAACCTCGTCGCGAGCGTCTAGGGCGGCTTTAAGCCTCGCTACGCTTTCTAAGCGGTCCACTACCCGTACGCCAGCCGCGAACGCGCACCGCTTGGGAAACACCTGGTCTTCAATTGAAATTCCCGCGAAGCCTGCTCGGTGGAACTCGAAAACCGCGCGCCGCACGTTTGCGACGCCGCCGAACCCGGTATCGCCATCGCCTATTACTGGAACGTTCCCTGCCGCGCGGCACACGTGAACCCCCGCGTCGACAACCTCCGCGAAGGATGCGAGGCCCACGTCAGGGTCACCCAGCCGGCTCAACGAGACGCCGTAGCCGGACATGAACGCGCACTCGAACGATTCCGAGCGTTGCACGAGCTTGGCGCCCAACGCGTCGTACACGCTCGGCATCACCAAACAGCCGGGCTTCTCAAGGGATTGGCGAAGGCGCGACGCGGGGGTTTCTTCTGGGGTTGAAGCGCCGCGGACCACCAGGCGATGCGTGACGCGCCTCTTCGCATCTCGATAAGTGAGCGCCTGGGTCGGCGCCGTGGCCCACGCCATGGCGCGCGGAACAGTGACGAGGGTGGAGTGGAGTGACTTGGAGAGTTCGGAAAAAAAAACAGAAAAACTAACAGTCTAAAACTAAATTGCTATTGCCCTAACACTAACGCGTAATGCTCCATTTCGCACCATAGTTACCTCGTCAACGACTACCTGCCCGACAACAACTCCCTACGTTCAAAACCTTTACACTCACGCTTTGATACCCGTGCTTGAAGTTGTTGGACGTTTCGCGGTCGTTCTTCGGAGCGTGAACAGCGAGGTATTTGAACGAAACGCCAAATTTTTCTACGCACTCTTTCCAGGCCAACCACTCCCCTTCCTCCCACCCGTCGTAGTTCGTGTATTCGTCAAACACGATTATCGTTCCTTTCACCACTACGCCTCGTATGAACAGCGTTGTTAGGAACGTCGCAGTCGAGCTGTACAAGTCGGCGTCGGCGTGAATAAATATCACCGGCGTCGGTTTCTTCGACATCTTTTGCCATCCCTTGAACCCCGCAAACTTTTCAGGAACTTTTCCATCTTTTGAATCACGCCACGCTTCCTCCGAACTCTTCTCCGGAAGCGGGTTGATGTCCGCGTTAATTTCATCCAGAAACGCAGGTAGCGTGTCGTGGAACCAGCCGGTGTGCAGCTCCACGTTTTTACTTTTGATAGTGGGAGGTACGCCGCGTAAATCGAACGCGCCTTTTTCCATTGTCTCGTTTCCTTTCTTCCATTCGGTTGGCAGGCCTTCAAATGAGTCGAACCCGTGCACCACAGGGACGTTGTACCGGTCGTCCCCTGTACCTAAATATGTCACGTGATTCGCTTCACTCTTCTCCAGCAGCTTACCTGCGATGTGCGTTATATCCTCGCCTTTGAACACCCCGAACTCCAGCCACAAACAAGGACGATGAACCTCGGTGTTTCGCTTCCACGCCGCATCTATCGCTAAATTTAAAACGCCCTTTCGTGACTTACACCGGACCGCGTTTCGCACTTCCAGCGAGTCGTAGAATTTAACAGCCGAAGGGTGGATCCACTGTGAGTGTCGTGACGTGCGTGAAGGGGTATCCGCCGCATCCGAAGGCGCGGTGGTCATGCTGCGCGAGAGTGGTCGTGTTTGTTTCGTGAGATTGCTATTCAAGTCATTTTCCGTCACGAAAATCCCGAAACCGTCCAAGAATTACGGCACCCAGAATCGGACGCGCAGCCCCCACACCCCACCACGATGGTGGACCCTACGGCTGTTGCGAAGCGCTTTTGGGCGTATGGCACGCTTGGTAAGACCCCTGATGACGACAAATGGCACAAACTCGATGCGGACGTACGGGAAGTCGCCCTGAACATGTCACCGGACGAAATTGGCCAATGCATGTGGGCGCTCGGGACGATTCGGAGGTTGCCGAGCAAAGGCACGTGGACTGTTCTTGAAATCGCGGTGGAGGACACCGCGTGTAGGATGAGCGCCAAGAGCGTCGCGGTGACTGTCTGGGCGTACGCGCGACTTAAAGAAGCAGGGCTGAAGAAACCTGATAAAGACGCGTGGGCCGAGCTCGAAACAGCAGTTGAGAAACACGCGAACGAAAACGCGTTTGCGAATGAGGATTTAGTCAACATCGCGCACGCATTCGCGACGTTACCTCGGGTGCCGCCGACACAAGCAACGGAGGGAGAGGAAGGCGCAGAGGGTGAAGAAGGTGGTGGGGTTGTACCGGAAGCACCCGCTGAGAGCAAAGAAGGCGATTCGCAAGCTGAACCAACACCTGTCAAAGACGAGTGCTGGGACGCGCTGGAATTGGCAATCGCGAATAAAGCGTCTGAAGATTTAACGCCGACTGAAATCGCAACGACGCTGTGGGTGTTCCGCACCATGCACACGCAACCGAACGACGAAACGTGGCACTCTTTGGACCAATCAATGGTAAGAATAGCACCAGGCTTGAAAGGCACTCTGCAACTCGCGCAAATGACGTGGAGCTACCATTCCTTAAACCGAGCGCCTGAAGATAAAAACACGCGCTGGCTCATGCACAACGCTGTGCTTCTTCAGCCCATGGGGTTGCAGCGAGTCGGGGTGACAAGAGAGAGCAACGGCGAACGCGCGAAGTCACGCATGGAGACGCGCGATACATCACATCCAGCCGCGATTGATGCGCACGGATGGCTCAAGTGGGCGATGCACGAACCGCCGCCGGCGCTGCCGGCGAAGCATGCGCTTACGTTCGACCCGGACGCGGCGCCAAAAGACGACGAAGAAAACGCAGACGCCGCGGAGTGAGTAGTGAGAGCTAAGTGAGTACACAGTCTAGCAGTATAAAATAATGTTTAATAGATAAAGAATACGTCACATCAACGCAGATGCATCTATCTCTAGGTAAAGTTTTAATTCTTAGCCGCCTTGCGGGCTTGGCTCTTTCGTTTCCCCGAATCGAGTTCCGCTTTCCGAAGACGAATCGCGGTCGGCGTTACTTCAATAAGCTCGTCGCTCTGCACGTACCCGATGGCTTCCTCTAACGTCATCAGACGGGGGGGTGTCAGACGTACCGTCTCGTCCGTCCCGGACGCACGCATATTGGTCAACTTCTTCTCCTTGCACGCGTTGACTTCCAACGTGTCGTCCCGGCTGGACTCGCCGATGATCATGCCTTCGTACACCTCAACCTTAGGTCCCACGAAAAGCGACCCGCGCGCTTCGAGTTGCCCCAACGCGTACGTCGTCGTCACGCCAGACGCACTACTTATAATAGCCCCCTTCCGTACTCGGTCCATCGCCCCTCTATACTCGCCGTAGGAGTGGAACGAGCGGTGCATCGTTCCCGTCCCGCGCGTTTCGTTCACGAACACGGCTCTGAAACCGATCAACCCGCGCGACGGGGCTAAAAACTCCAGCTTGGTTTTGCCCCCCTCACCAGCGCCGTGCTGCATATCCACCAAGTCGCCTTTCCTGACAGATAACGCTTCAATCACACCGCCCACGTGTTCCTCATCAACTTCCGCGAGCACCTCTTCTAGAGGCTCAAGCCGCTTTCCCGGACGGTCGGGGTCGTCCTTGAACAACACCGCGGGCGGCGACACCGAGAGCTCGAACCGTTCTCTTCTCATGGTTTCAATAAGCACGCCCAGGTGTAACTCCCCCCTGCCTTGTACTTCGAATTTATCCCCCCCGCCGCCTTCCTGCTGCAACACTCGCAGCGCCACGTTCGTCTCCGCCTCCGCGACGAGCCTGTCCCAGATGTTCCGCCCAGTAAGGTTCTTCCCCTCCCGGCCGCCCAACTTCGAATCGTTCACCCCGAAGGTCATCTTCAGCGTGGGCGGGTCGATGGGAGATGCCGGCAGGGGTTCCGTTACCGTAGGCGCGGCGACCGTGTCCGTGACCGTGGCGGTTGTGAGCCCGGCGACGGACACGATGTCGCCCGCTGAGGCAAAATCTAGCGGAGACCGCGTCCCTCCGTGCGACGTGAACAGCTTCGTGACGCGCCCCGTTTCCCGGTCACCCTCGCCGTCGCCGCGGCGCATCGCCTTGACGCGGTCGCCCACTGCGATTCTGCCGCTCGCGACGCGTCCGGTCACCAGTCGACCCACGAACGCGTCGTGCTCGATCATCGACACCAATAATTTAAACTCATCGTCCGGGGATCCAGGAGGGGGCGGAACTTTATCCAAAAGAACGTCCAACAACGGCGCGACTGTTTTTTTCGACTTCTCCACGTTGGCACCGCACAGCGAACGCGCTTCGTGGAAGTCCAACGACGCGACGCCTTCCCGGGCGGATGCGTACACGATTGCGAAATCGAGCTGTTCATCCGTGGCACCCATGTTGGCGAAAAGGTCGAAAAGCTTGCTCTCCACTTCAGCGCACCCTTGTTCCGTCACACCGGGGCGGTCCACTTTGTTCAAACACACCACGGGTCGCAAGCCTTTCTGCAGCGCTTTCGACAACACGAATTTGGTTTGCGCCATCGGGCCTTCCTGTGCGTCCACTAATAACAAACACCCGTCCACCATGTCCAGCACGCGCTCCACCTCGCCGCCGAAATCGGCGTGCCCTGGAGTGTCCACCGCGTTGAACGTGCAATCCCGCCACGGGAATGACGTATACTTGCTGCTGATGGTGATACCCCGTTCCTTCTCCAGATCGTTGTTGTCCATCAAACGCTCCGACGCGACGTGCCCGCCCTGGTTCATCAGCGTGTCCAACAGCGTGGTCTTGCCGTGATCCACGTGCGCGATAATGGCGAAGTTGCGCACGGGAGTGGATCTAGGTGCGTCGTTTTGAGCATTCTCGGACGACAACAACGCCGTGGCGGTGGTGAAGAGTCGATTTCTGATCGGCAGCGGCGGCGGTTCGAAAAATGTGCCGACACGGACGCGACCGGCCGTGGAGGGGACACTCGTGCGCGGCGTGGCGATGGATGCCACCGCGCGCAGAAACGCGCCGCCGCCACGCAGCATGCCCGACATCGCGTCGCGAAAGGGGGAGCCGTGCGTGGGCGAGTGAGCGAGGGTCTGCAATCTTGCCAATATAAAGATCGAGCCAGAGCACGGTCAGGCGGGTCGACCGGCGAGGACCATCAAAAGAGCATCTGGTGGTTAACAACCACAACCCTCGGCACCCTTCCGGGTCGCCTTTTGGCGCTCGCCGTTCTTGCGCATCGCCCCAGGGCTCCGAATGGCTTCCTCGATGGTCCTAAACTTCGCACCCCTCGCGGTCGCGCGTTCGTGTCGTCCACCCAGAGTCGGCACAAACACGAACGCCAACGCGAAGCCAAAGCTTTCCCCGAGCCGACGGACGTTCATGCAATCGTCGTCGCTGGTTCTCGCGATGACCCCCTTTCCCGCGACCGCGAACAACCAACCGCCTCGGTGTGAAACTGTGGTTTACGTCGGCGTGACGATGGACGGTTTTTTAGCCAGACCTGACGGGGCGGTCGATTACCTCCTCACTCCGAATGACCCAAACGAAGATTTCGGGTTCGCCGAGTTTCTGGACTCAATCGCAGAGTCGCGAGTTTTTTCAAGCGACGGACTTGTCAAGACGCGATACGTCCGGAAAAGGTGAATGGTTCGTATTGTGTATATAATGTCTCCCTTGTATTATGTATTTCTACTTCTACTGTCTACTGTCTATAATTCCATATTCACACCGTGGTCGTGATCACGGCAAGCATCGCGCACAGCAAAGTTGCTTTCGCGCGTACGTCGCTTAACGCGCCGGACTCGTCGTCGCCCTCTCGCACGAGAAGAGGGGGTGGCTACGGAGGCGGTGACGGCGGTTGGGATATCGGTGACGGCGGCATCGATGGCGGCGGTGTCCGTGTTGTCTCCGCTTCCCTCGCCGCGGACGTCGCCTCCACGGTGTCCGCCACGAAAAATTCCGAGCTCGAAATGTCTATCCCTGGAATATCGCCCAGCTCTTCCGTCGGATCGGTTTCCGTAGACGTCGCGGTGACGCCTCCCGAGGCGAGGTTACGGAGTGCCGCGGCGAGCGTCGTCTCGGTCACTGTTGCAGGGTTCATGGGCACGGTGACATCGTACGCCGTATCCGTGACGAGTCGTCGCCTTGTATGCGTGCTGACATCCGCGTCGCACGCCCCGAAGCTCGCGTCGATTTTCATATAGGAAAACGCCTGCGCGCACGCTACGTCCTCAGATTCCGCCGTCAGAGCAATCGCCACTTTACTTACTTTCACGCCGGCGATCGCGGCGTCGGCCAACAGCTTGGACTTCGCTTTTGTGTTTTCGTCGCTGATGTCAGCCAAAAGTGTGTCTCGAGCTAGTTCCACCTGTTCTGTTTTGCCTCGGCGTTGGCGATCATCCCCTCGACCGAAGATGGTGGCGGCGGTTTGGCGACGAGCGGCGGCGGTGGTGGCGGTGGAGGAGGACTCACCAATGCGTTGCACACAGTGTTGGCGCCGGGCACAGGATTTGCCGTGATGTTAGTTTCACCTTCGGCACACGCGACACATTCATTCGACACGACCCGTTCGTGCGCGGCGCACACGCACGTCATGGCATCTCCCGACGCGTCGTCGCCACCATCAGGATTAGTTGACCCGCCCATGCATGCGGTGCACGTCTCATCAGAGACATACTGGTCAACGCCGCACTTCGTCGCAGTACACGCAGTATTGTCACCAGAGGCGTCGTTGCCGGCGTCATTCGACGTCCCCGTCGAGCAAGACACGCACTCATTAGCCTTCACGTGCTGGTTTTCAACGCAGTACGTCACGCCACACGCGGTGTTGTCGTCAAGAGCATCGTCACCTGCGTCGTTGGTCGTTCCCAGAGCACACGCGACGCACGTGTTTGTTTCCACACGTTCATTAACCGCACACATCGTCTTGTCGCACGTGGTATCATCCCCAGAAGCATTATCACCGCCGTTGGCGTTGGTCGTCCCGGCGGGGCAGGACTTGCATGCGTTGCCTAATACGTACTCGTTTTCGACACAGATGACGTCGTCGCACGTGGTTTCGCCACCGGACGCGTCGTCACTGGGTCCGTTTGTTGTTGCCGCCGGACACGGGATGCACTCGTTGTTATTATTCACACGTTCATTTGCCGCGCACAGTATCTTCGAGCACGTCGCGACGGTCAATGTACCATCTGCGCTACACGACGTCGTTCCTGCCAACGTGTATCCAGAATTACACACAGGCGTGCACTCCTCCCCTGCTTCGAGCGTAGCGACGTTGTCGCAGCTGTCGCTTTCGGTTCCCGAACTGCCGATTTCTGGGTCCGTCACCGTACACATCACCGCCATAGGTGTGCTGCTTCCGACACATGTCACTTCGGGGCTGCCGAAACATTCGAGTTCATCTATGACGCACATCCCGTCACCGCCGTAGCAATCTGTACCGTGAATACGTGTCACTACTATGGCTACATACCTGTACGCGGAGGAAGCATCAAACGTGTGCTGTCTCCCACTAGCAGTTGAATCTTCGCAAGTTGACTGTTTCCCAAGTACTATCATCGTTGGAACCCAATATTGTAAAATCCTTGGGTGCCTGATTGCCATTGTCGGCTCGTCCGTATCTGTGTTTCAGAATGAAATGTGAAAGTTTTACCGGTTCCGGTAATTTCAATTTTATCCACTCACCGCTGATATCACCGAGACTGTGGGAACCACTGTATGTATAACCCTCACTATCGGATTAATATATCGCTTCATTGTTGTACGATCCAGAATGCCATCCATCAGTGCCTCTATCGAATGCTTTCCATGTCGCAAAAGCTGTGTTAAACGCATCCGTACTACTACTTGCTGTGTATCCCGCAGTAGTGTAATCCGTCAAAGCCACCCTTGGAAATTTCTCAACGGCTTGCACCGCGCACGGGCCCGCAAAAATACCTACGCCGTCGGCGTTTGAAGGGGTGAACACCACCCTGCCGTCGCCCACAGTCGTGGTGCCGGCAAGTATAGACATTCCACTGAACTCGCCGCTGATATCCACCAATATGAAACTATCGTCCGTCGGATCAAACACCCCAACGCCGTTGGCGTTTGAAGGGGCGAACACCACCCTGCCGTCGCCCGCAGTCGCGGCGCCGAAAAACATAGACGATCAAGTGATACCTGTGTCCACACCAACTCAAAACTCGACTCGGTAGCCGCGGCGCCAGCGACGATTCCCACCGCGCACGTCACCGCAAGCAGAAACGAGTTGAGTTTGACTTTCATTTGCGAAACCGCACTTCGCCCTGATCTCCCGACGCGGCGGCGCGATGTTTCAACCGCGGATACAGCGGTGGCGTGGGTTCGCACGACCACGGGGAAAGCGTCCAGAGCGTCCAGAGCGACCGACTATGATTTCGCGTGCGCGAACTCCTGGTGGCCGATTCCTAAAATGTCAGCGGTATGTCTACGCAACCCAAGGATGAGGTGATCTGGGACGCGACGATCTCGGCCCGGTGACGCGACGACCACGGTTCGCACACCTTTGCGTGCCACGCAAAACTAAACTGCGTTTGATTCGAGGATGCAGACACCACCCGCGCGCAGCGGTGTCGCACGCGGACGCGACGACGCGCGCGGGGACGATGACGGCGCGAGATCTGGAGGTGTAGAACATTTATTGGTTCGGAACGAGCAGGTACGAAACTTCTTTAGGGCCCAAAAAATTACGGATAGTAACAGATGAATTTTCCGCGAAGAGCCAGATGGGCAAACTCTGAAGTATACATACCGAGCACAGCTACGGTACCCGGATGTAGGGGACGTTGTGACGGATGTCTCGATCGGTGTATGTCTATTATT
>TARA_B110000977_G_scaffold124293_2_pt1 | contig 10978 bp, 5 predicted proteins | sample TARA_B110000977 | Tara Oceans TARA_B110000977 (sample SAMEA4397798) | marine metagenome | biome: Polar Biome; feature: [SRF] surface water layer (ENVO:00010504); material: water (ENVO:00002006), including particulate matter (ENVO:01000060) such as... | depth 5 m | reverse complement strand
CCCTCCGCTTCGATGCGTGCGATTTCCTCGTGCGGCGTCACATCGGCACCACTGTGCACTGTGCGTGCCCCGTACACTCGGAGATGCATGTGGGGCCGCTGTACTCGACGCGTCCGCCGATCTGTAGATGCATCGACAAGTGGCACATCGGCGAACACGTCGACAGAAGAGAAAGAGATTAATGCGTACGAAGTGCTCGGCGTGGATGTCACGGCGTCGCACCGGGCGGTGCGTGACGCGTTCCGTTTCAAAGCCAAAGACGCGCATCCCGATCGCGGCGGTTCAAGCGAGGCGTTCGACCTGTTGAAACGAGCACAGGAGGTATTGACGGACGACGACGCCAGAGCAGCTTTGGATGCGAAACTATTAGACGTACCAATTGGAAGTGTATCGCTAGAAGAGTTGAAATGGTCGCGAGAGCTTTCACGGCTCGCGGAGGAAGAGGAGGCCGGGGAGGTGAGGGGGGCGGATGCGGTGCTTGCGTCGGCAAGGGCATGCGCCGTGGCGGAGAAAGCGCTTGCGCAACTCGCGATGAAGAAGAAGAAAGACGCGGAAAAACTTTCCGAGGAAAAAAAAACGCGAGCGCTCGAGACGGCGAATGCCAGACGACGAAAAAACGCGAAGATGGCGAGCAAGAACGATGGCAGGGGGGAGGACGCGGAGGCGACGGTGATAGTGACACCGGAGATGCTTGAGACATTATTTTCCGAAAAAGAAGACGGACAAGACGTGGGAATAGTATCGCTGGACGTCACGACGGAAATGAACTGTAAAAAATGTAACGGCTGGGGTGAAAAGGAGGGCCATTGGACGATGGCGCTTGATAAGCTGTGTCCCACGTGCAAAGGGTGTGGCAGGGTTGAGGTTTCAAAAAAGGTTAAGATACCAGTACGGGTTGGGGTTACGGATGGCGAAACGTTTACGGTGTATAAATCAGGAAACGCGGGATACCGGCGCGTGGTCACCGTGCTCGGCCAGATGGGCGATGAGGGTACGCCAGGGGATTTATTAGTCACGGTGCGAGTGCTGAAAGAGGGACAAGTGGGTTGATAGGGGTATTTCTTGTGAGTATACTCATATGTACCAAACCTACTATAACTAGCTAGCCATAAACTCGATGACTAACTACCCACTAGTATAAGCAAAACTGTTTTTCCTTTTCGTTCTTCACCGACCACGATTGGAAGGTGTTCTTTTCTCGAAACGCGTTAGTTTTGGAAACGTACTCTACGGCGGCTTTTTTTAACCAGCCGTATGTAGTGGTGGTTGGAGTACTAGTAGGGCAGTTAGTCTCCGAAGTATCGGTCTGCACATTATTGCTCTCCACAATACTCGTCTCCACTACTCCTACTTTTCCAACCACTTTCACGAACCTTCTTGCCAAACTCAAACGGCTCAACCGTGAAACCGCCTTTTGTGAATTTTCCGATTTCTTTGAATACCCGCTCTTCTTTCCGGTCGCGCCTAGGGTGACTTCCGTTTTTATTTCACCGTGTTTGTTCCACCGATACACCCAGTTAACACTGCAACTTGCACTGACCAAGCCTTTTGTTTGACCAGAGGTGCTGCTTAAAAAAAATGGAGGGGGGGGTGAGAGGTGGAGGGAAGGACCGCTACTTGCGCGGTCTGTTTCATCCCCCAACCCCCCTCTGGTCAACGCCCTTCCCAGCGCACGTAACACGTTGTGTCGATTTTCTGCATTCCGAGTTACATCTCCACCATCTGCGCACTGTTCAGGGCAGGCTACCGTGATTGTTGCTATACAAACAGGGCTTTCAATTAACCTCGATAGCAACCCCCCCTGCACGCCGCACGAAATCCATCGGCACAGCTTATCGGAGCAACTCATGCAATTCGTCAAAGCGCCTCGTCCGGGCTTCACGCGGCACACGCTGAGCTCTTGGCGCGTAACTAAATGTTCCTTGTCCACCGCAGGGGTATTCGTAGGGGCATTTAGTGTGAGATCATACGTATTATCTCCATTCCGTGTATCAGTGCCCGTCACGATCATTTTCGCCCCCGTGGCGCCTATGCCCAAATTCGTCACGCCCACCGTTTTCGCACGCTTGGACTTTTTCAACGGGTTTTCAATCGATTCGTTTAACGCGTCGACGCCGCTCAGTGCGTATTTAGGGTTTTCATTGGGTTTGTCGTCATTGTCTTCTGTATCACCATTACTAGACTGTGTATTACCCTGACCCTTATGGATATTAAAAATGCTCGCGTCCCCGCACGGGGACTGCGTTACGTACATGTGCAAGTTCACGCCGGGGCGTAAAGCGAACGCGGCGTGATTTGTTGTTTTTTGGTTTTTATCATTGTTGTGACTTGCATCATCACTACTCAAGGTGACGATGGGCTCTGGGGGGGCGTCTGTACCCTCCACCTCTTCTGTATTGCCCTCCAACACCCTTTCCATCTCGTCGTATAGAAAGTGCTTCAACGCGCGGCGCGCTAAAACCTCGGCGTGCGAATCAGAAAGCGCCTCGCCTCGTGAACACCTGCTCGCGGCGGGCAAACACTTGGTGCCGGTGCCCAGCGCAACGACCCGCGGAGGTACGTCAGGCGTGGCCTCGTCACTCACCGCGAAACCTGCGAGTAACGTGTACTCCCCAGCCGTGGGCTTGCCCGTCTTAGGAAGCGAATTGAACCTTGAAAGCACCGCGGTCGCCACCGCCTCGGACAACCCGGGCGCCATGCCGGCGGAGAAGTGATGTACTGATGATGATGAATCTGATGAGTTCGACGTCAAAATCACGCGCGACGAAAAGATCTTCTGCCGCGTCAGCACGCACTTTTTCGCTCCCCGAAAGAGACCCCCGCGCCCACGCTGCGCCACTGACCGACGGCACGCGCCTTCGTGTACAAGGCCGGTCTCGTGCGGAAGTCCATAAGCGCTTTCCGCGACACACGGAACGAACGAAGTGTTTGTCCGACCGACGTGTGACGAACGACCCTTTGATTAAGAAATCTGCATAGTCATGTCCAATACGATAATGATGTGTCACGCGTCGTCGCAAGGCCTGTCCTCACGGCTATTCAACAAGGTTCCAAACGGTTCGCATGCTACACGTTCGTACACGCGACCCGTACGCCACATACGCACCCTACAAATCAACGCCTTCATCCCCAACATGATCCCCAACCCCGCGTACCGGTGGGGTGATGATACCAATCCGGACGCCCCCCCGAAGACATCGCTAGATTCCATGCTCTCCAAGAAGCACGGCAAGTGGCAGGTGGGCCACGAACGCGGCGCGGACGAAACAGACACAGTGTGGCGAAAATTCAAAGTGCGAGACGAAAAAATCGCAAAAGACCTGCTAGATGCACTTCAGGACAAGCTGTACGTCCAGAACGAACAAGGCTGCCGCATTCGCCGAGAAACGCAGGGGATGTTTTACATGGCGTGCGACGGCGTGCGCGTGCGCTTGAACCTTCCGAAGAAGGAAGTTTTAGTGGAAGTACCGTTGCCGAACGAAACGTACGCCGCGATCGAGAGCTGCGACAGGCAACTCACCACGGTAGAGGAGGTGTGTAAGGCGGGGAAGGCCAAGTAGGAAGGGGTGAAGGGGTGAGTCACTGTTTGAGTTTTGAGTTCAATTCATTCCAATGTATCAAAAATGTTCGTCTCCAGTTCGTCTCAGTTTTCTATTCGTCTATCTTCAGTTCTACGTTCGTCTAAAAATATTCATCCCTACTGTGTCTCCCCTCCCCTCCTCATTTGTCTCCTCATCTCCAGCGCCTTCTGTTCCGCTTGCGCGATGACGTCCAGCTGGGACGCGCCCCACTCCGCGTCAGACCCGAGCGAAAGCGACCGCTTCCGGCGAAGCGACTGGCGGCGAGTGGAAACGCCGACAGAGGTTGTCGGAGTTTTTTCTGGTATCTCATTTGCAACCTCCTGACCTTCTGAGCTTCTGACCTCTTGCCCTTCGGAGCCCGTCAGCGCGTGGACACGAGACAGAAACGCGTCGGTGCCAATGCCACTACCCGGCCCAAACGCCTCACGTAACACCCTGGCTTGTTTCTCCGCCGCGGGGGCGTTGGGACCTGAGGGGAACGATTTTTTATTCCCGTTGAGAGCACCAGAAAACATAGGCGTCGCTTTGGACAAGTCCGAGAACGTCGCGACCCGCACGCCATTCACAGCGTCGCACCGCATGTACCGCAAGTTCTCCAGGAAAAGGGGGGTAGGGCGTGTTGAGTTTTGCCCCTTGGCCACGCCACCGCCGCCGCCCCATTCCTTCGCGTCAACGAACGCCTCGGGGTGCCTCGCGTCAATTTCCACGGCGAGCAACTCAGCACCAGGTTTTATTTCAGCCGCCCCGTTGCTCCCAAAGCTAGTGGAAACAGCCGATACGTCGGCCAAAAACACCCACTGAGAGGTGGGAGCGTGACTTGGCGTGGAGCACGACACGTACACCACGAGCGCGACGGCGTCGAACTCCTCGCCTATGCAAATCTTTCCCGACGTGTCTCCGAGGTGCGCATACCCGTCGCTCAAGTCGCGAGCCGTGCACAGCCGCCGCGGCGTCGGATTCGAGGCGAGCTTCCCTAATGCGAGTGCAGACGGAGAAATCTTGCGCCACGAAGTGCGACGGTTGACGATGAGTTCTAGATTTGCAGGACCTCCAGGACCTCCAGAACCCCCTTTTCGACAATTTACGTCTGTTAGTTCGTAAACCGACCCTTCGTGAATCGAACCAGAGGCGTCTTCGTCGACGTCGTACGCGGTTAGCAGAGCCGAACCAGTGAGTACATGCTGACTGTTACGTTGACCGTTATACGCATCCATTGCCCCCATCGCCCGCACGCCTGATACTCGCAGCTTCATAGATCTACTCGATCGACGTTCCAACAATCTGTCTGACTCGAGTCGGTCTCGAACTCTCTGATCAGCATCATCATCGTTGTCATCGTCATTGCCTCTGTGCGTCAGTTTCTCCAGCGCCACCGCTCGTGCATCGTCCCACCGCCGGACCGCTTTCAGTTCCGCCAGCTCACTGCGGTGCACGACCTTCCCATCTGCACGTCCACTTTCGATCCAAGTACACGGGTAAACTCGTTCCACGAAAACGATAAGTTTCGCGATTGCTCCGCCGTCTGGGGTAATCGACCGCAGCGGAACGGCGACCGATTTTCTACACGCCCCAAGTTTCGCGTCCCAGGGTGCCGGTCGAACCTGGTTGGATCGCAGTGCTAGCCACTGAGAATATGAATCATCACTCAAGGGACCACAAGGTTCGCCTTGTTTCGGCATCAACTCCACGCCCTGAATTAAGATTTTCTGTCCGACAAAAAACCTACCTTGTTTGACTAAATTGGTCAACGCGAAATCGCACCGCGCCAAAACGCCGTACCACCCATCGCTCACCTCAAGCACGGCTGCATTAGAAAAATAATCGGTATAGGCATTTAGTGTACCGCCAAAAGGTGGCACCTTCCGAATCCCTGAAACGACTAAAACCGCACTCACACCAGCGGGCGTATCCCGCTCCCACACCCGCCGCAAGTGCGGGCGCTTCGCGTTGAGGATTTCGCGCTCGTACCGGTATAATAAACGAGTCTCGATACTATTAGCAGTGAGTATTCCTTGAGTCATTGACTCAGGAAAGCTTCGGACAACTGAGGCGTGGTGCCACACGATATGACGATGCGCGTTCCGCACCCATTCCCGGTCCAACAATCTCGGTACGCACCCTTTTCCAATCAAACGCTTGTAAAAGTCGTCGGGGCCCACGAAGGAACCGTCGGGGGCGGGGACACGGTAGCCCAATGCAGTGTCGGCAGTCATGGCTAGGACTTGAGGAGTTATTGAGGAGTTATTACCTCCATGTACATTAGGCATCCTCTCGTGTGGCACCAGGTTCTGGAAGTAACTCGCGATAGGAAGTCGTCGGTTCGTATTCTTTCGTCCGACAAACAAGTCGTGCACGCTGGGCGCACCGTGCGACTTGTTGGTTCGATTCGGGGACTTGGTCGTAGCTTGGTTTGAGTTCGAATCACCAATTGTCGTACCGCGCTTGTTCGACGCAGGTAGTCGGGGGACACCCGCTAACATGGGGCTTTGGAACCCGCCCTTCGACGCCACGGAAGCGCCCCCGCCGAGTGGGCGGCGGGGTAGAGAAGTGAGTTGTACTGGGGCAACGAGGCGTGGCACCGGCGCCGGCAGTTGAAGCGGTTGCTCATCACTAAACACGCTCGCGGCCTTGGCCATCGCCTGTGCTGAGACGGTCACCGCCTTGCCGCTCCCAGTGCTGAACAGGGAAGGTTCTGCTGACGGTGCTGCTACACCCCCTGTCACGTCGTCCGCATCGCCAAACATACTCGCCGCCTTGGCCATCGCCGCGGAGGAGACGGTCACTTGTTTTCCGCTCCCGGTGGAAAACAGTGAAGTCGCGGGCGGCGCTTGTTTTGATTGCTCCGGCGTGTCCAGTACGTTTCGTGCCTTCGCCATCGCCTGCTCCGAAACCACAACCGCTGTGCCAGATCCCGTGGTGAACCCCCCGAACCCGTCACTAGTACTGACAGTAGTCACAGGTGCCTTGCCCTTCACCGCGCTGTCGTCCCTGAACCGAGACAGCCGAGACCCGGCTGTCGGTTTCTCCGCGGAGTCGTCGAAAAACCTCCCCGCCTCGCGCATCGCGTCGTGCGAAATATTCACGGCCTTACCTCCCCCGGTGGTGAACCCCGCGAATTTCGGAGCAGGCGGGGTAGTCGTACCAGTAGTATGCTTTGTACCAGTAGTATGTGACCTCTGTGGCTTCTCACTCGCATTGATCGCCATCGCCACAGGGGAAGGCACGGGTTCTTCCGACCCGCCGTGAAACACAAAGTGATTGCGTTTTTCGTGCTCGCTCGTCGAGTCGTCTCGGTCCTCCTCAACCGTGTACGTATCCGGAACAACCACGGTTTCAGGAGCAGGTACATCTCCGTGTGTATCTCCTAAACCTCCCAAGCCGTCCTCCTCGCCAACTCCGTCCATCTCCACGTCCGCGGTGCGAATGGTCACCGCGCCCGGCACGCTTCGCATGGCGACGAGTTCCGGCGCGGTCAAATTCCCCACGCGTTTGGGAGTTTGGAGAGCTCTTGAATTACTCTGAAGATTGGGCTGTCCGTATGGCCAGTCGTTGAACCCTAAGGAACGGATGTCAGTGCCAGTGCCAGTGCCAGCCTGGTACGTCGCCCCTTGCCACGGCGTCGTCTGTGCGGGGGAGGGATAGGTGAACCCGCCCCTGTGTCGCTTCGATAGTTCATTCAGTCGGGGGTTGAAAGGAGTGCCTTCTTTGTTCTCGGAGTTACTCTTGGTCTGCTGACGGTGCATGTCGGCAAAATACCGATTGGACTCGAGCTCATCCCCCACGCCCTCACCTTGCAGCGCCCCAACCTCCCCGAACGGCGACGGCAAGTCGGACGGATCTGTGTTTCGATTGGTGTTTCGATTGTGGTCAGGCCGAACCTTTACGTCAGTCTTCGGATCCACAAACTCGGAGCTCGGCGAAAATAAACCGTCCTCAGTGAGCTGAAGCTCCGTGAACGGAGTCATGGGCTTTTTGGAGTGCGCTGGAGTCCGTGTGCCTGGAGTCCTTCGAGTCACGGGCGTTATTTGTAACACCCTCGTAACACCCCTCATATCAAGCGGGGCTTTGCGTGTCGATACGCCGCCGGAGCGAGTCGTAGGATTCTTCGCGGATTTCGATTTTGATTTTGATTTTGATTCAATTTGGTCCGCTGGCAAACCTTCCGTATCGCGTTGTTCGTCCAGTTCCTCCGGAAACAGGGTTTCGGGGATGCGCGTGTGTGCGTTTTCTTCCTCGATTGACATGGAAAGGATATCCGGAACGTCGGAATTCTCCGCGCGCGAGATCTGTTTATCACCAACGTCAGGCGCAGAGCACGTGTTTTGAAGTCCCCCTCGCGCATCAGGGTCGAGCGAGCACTTGACGTACTCCGGGAAGAACTCCGTTTCGGGAACTCTTCGTACTTCCATTCCGTCAGTGGGTGAACCGGCAAGCTCGATTTCGGGAATGCGCTGCGTTTCTAAGCCCTTCGCAGCCACCTCGAGTCTCTCCGCAACAGGCGTGGTCGCATCTGCACTCGAAGTTGTTGTTGTCCGAACTCGATTCGCAATGGAGCCCGTGCCGTTCGGTCCCAAGCGCCGTAGCGACCCTAACAGCTCACGGAGGTGCGCGTCGCAGTCCTCTGACTGCTCGATGGCATCCTTAGCGGAGAGAAAGGTCATGTTGGGAGGCACGCGATTCGAATCGGGGGCGGGAGTGCCAGCTTTGTTGGCACGCGCACCTAAATCAGCGACAGCCCGCAAATCGTACCTCCCTTCCGAAGTGGAGGTCACCTCAAAGCAAGGCACGCGCTCGCCCGCGGTGGTGCGCCCCGAATCTCTTCCCATCTCAGTTGTTTCTAACGTCTGCGTCCTATCATCGCGTCGTACCGACCGTCCGCCTCGCGATACATGGAGTGGAACTGCTTGGGGCTTCCGAGATTTCAAAAAGTGATGCCATCTGAGCGAAACTGCATGGGCACGCGCGAAACTGACGAATAACTTTGACACGTCACTCATCTTTCCTGTCAGTCCCGCTCGCACGACCCGTAATTCGCATGTCCTCCGCCGCTTTGGCGTCCGCGCGCGCGCTCGCGCCTCGGCTCGTGCTTTGCCGCTCAGCCTCACGCTTCGGGATCTCAAAATCCCGCCAGCTGTGCGTCACCCCCAAGGCGCACGACGTGTCATCGAGCTCCGCGGTTTCCGAAATGAACGTCGATCCCGAGATCGAGCAGTTCAGAGAACACCAGGCATCCGCACCAAAGCTTTCGTTCCAGGATGAGTGCCGCACGTTAGTGGACTTAGGCCGGTACGCGGTGATAAGCACGTTCGGCCGTGACCACGACGGTTTGTACCCCAACGGCTCGATCGTAGGCTTCGCCAGCGATGCATCCGGCAGGCCGATTTTCGCCATGTCATCCATGTCAGCGCACACCGGCGACCTCGCCGCGAACGGGAACTGCTCGTTGACCGTGACTGCGCCCGGGTTCACTGGCGCGGCGGATGGCAGAGTAACCCTCGCAGGCACTGTCACAAAGCTATCCGACAAAGACGAAACAGCATCAGCCCGAGAAGCGTACCTCGCGAAACACCCCGACGCATTTTGGGTGGATTTCGGGGATTTCACGTGGCACAGGATGGATGCGATTGTGGGCGCCCGATTGGTCGGTGGATTCGCGCGAGCCGGGGGCGTGGATGGCGATGCGTATTTAGCTGGCGCCATAGACCCTGTCGCAGGGTTCTCAGCCCCTATCGCGTCGCACATGAACGCCGACCACAGCGATAGCATAATCGCCATGACCAAGCACTATGTGGGTTTGACTGTCGAAGCCGCTGCCATTGTCGGTCTCGATCAATTCGGCATGAACGTAAAGGTGACGCGCGACGGCGAGCAGTTTAAGATTAGGTTACCGTTCGAAACACCTGCTGCTGACCGGAAACAAGTCAAGGAGGTGATGGTGGCTATGACGAAAAATGCCGCCAAAGCGATGGCGGCCACTGAGGAAAAGTAATCTATAGTATAGCGAGGATGTCAATCATTTATTTGTCGCTCATTTTTCACTTGTCAGCGAGAACATCGAAACATCATCTCATCTCGACCGCGTTCTTCCTTCCCCCTTTTGGGAATGTTTCGTTTTTTACCGTGGCGGGTACCGCAGGGTCGTCCTCGTACCGCCAATCCTCGTTTTGTGCCCGTCCCCCACCCTCCATGTTGGACACACCCCCGTTTCGTTTGCCCTGGAAGAAGATGGAACCGCGATGTCAGTGAAAAAACGTGGTGACTTTCGGAAGGTAAGTGTTCTCATCTGTATTCTAAACTTACCTTCTCGCGCACGACTTGCTTCAGCCCGCGGACTTCCCGCGCCATAAACGCAAACATCACCCCAAACGCGCAAACCCACAGCGTGGCGACCACCAACAGCATCTAGACATGCGAGAAGGAGTGAGAGATGGAAGTGCGAGATGGTATATTTTACGAGATTCATGTGAAGTAAAAAATGGATTCGAGTAAAAATGGATTTGAGATGTCAAAGATACAACTGCTCGTGTTCTTCAAGACGTGTAATGTTCATAACAATACTACGCTGGAATAGCTTCCCACACCCCTTTCAGCCCGATTACCACCTTCCCCGCTGTGTTTTTCACCGGATTTTGGGATTCGCTCCACTTTTCTTTTTTCGACGAGGAGGAGGAGTCATCAGAAATATTAGAAAACGCAGATCGATTGGATACGAATTCTTCATCACCATACGCATGCCCATACCCGTACCCATAACGATACCCGTATTTACACCCGTACCCGAACCCGTACCCGAAGTAGTCTGATATCTCTACGTCAGGAACTCGCCCTGATTCTTGATCTTCTTTTTTTAGCTGTATGTTGTGCGCTATGACTGTCCCAAATGTGACTCCAAGAATCGCAAAACTACAAACCTTCAGAAACACAAGAAACCCGTCGCTGGATTCTTTCATCGGCCGCAGGTTGGGCATCGCCCAGTACCGGGAGATTTCTGTTATTTTCTGAGGCTCGTAGGTTCTGTGTAGCGCATAGTCAGGAGGGAGCAACGCGCGTGCGTCCATTGAAGCAGGCTTCGCATCCTGTGAACCTTGCAAACCGGGGATCCCTTGCGAAATCTCCAATGAAGCGGCGGTCAGGGATTCGGTCGAGCCGCCTTGGGAGTTGCGCGCGACGGCCACTCTTTCGCGGACTGGGCGGGACACGACGAGGCGAGAAACGCGGCGGATACGGGTGGGCAACGCGATACGCGCGGACGAGACCGCGGACATAGTGATGCAGAGCATCACGTAGTTGTGCTCTACGTGCGTGTGGATGTGAATGAGCGGCAGTGCGAGCGGCGAAAGTGACGAAGTGTGAAATTATTTCGTGAACTGCGAACTACAAGGCTACAACTCGTCAAC
>TARA_B110000977_G_scaffold111588_1_pt1 | contig 11003 bp, 9 predicted proteins | sample TARA_B110000977 | Tara Oceans TARA_B110000977 (sample SAMEA4397798) | marine metagenome | biome: Polar Biome; feature: [SRF] surface water layer (ENVO:00010504); material: water (ENVO:00002006), including particulate matter (ENVO:01000060) such as... | depth 5 m | reverse complement strand
TGTTGAACCAAGTCATTTATCATTCCTTGCAATCCCATAGCTCTTCCGTCATCTGGATGATAAATTCTTGTGATTCCATAGTTTTGTAACTCTTCAATTTCTGAAGGAAGAATAGTCCCGCCTCCCCCAGCAAAAATCTTAATGTGATTGGCTCCTTTTTCTTTTAGTAAATCATACATGTATTTTAAATACTCTGTATGTCCTCCTTGGTAAGATGTCATTGCAATGGCTTGTACATCCTCCTGTATTGCACAGTTTACCACTTCTTCCACACTTCTGTCGTGACCTAGATGAATAACTTCACAACCTGTAGATTGTATAATTCTTCGCATGATATTAATAGCAGCATCATGGCCATCAAAAAGAGAGGCAGCTGTTACAATTCTTACTTTATAAGTAGGTTTATAAGGAGTTATCGGTTCCATAGTTTGGTTTCAAAATTTATGTGGTTCAAAGATAAAAATAATTCAATTAAAACTTCCGTTCTCGATATACTTTCAATTATTGTTGCAAAATTAAAAGTACTCTTAACCGATAGGTTAATCCAGCTTGTCAATTCAGGTGATTTTCTTTAAGGGAAAAGATGAGAAAAAGTATCGAGAATGATTTAAATGATTAGATGTTTTAGGTAAATTTTAAGCTTGGCTTAATTATTGAATTAGATAAAGAGTTATTAACGATTAATAGTTGTTAAAAAAATGCATCAAGTTTCTCAATAAATTTATAAAATACCGTTATTAGTACTATGATAATGAAGCCGTTTTTAATCATACTTTTTCTATGCATATTTGGTTCTTCAAAAAGTCAATTTAACTTTGATTTTGTAGAAGTAAACCATTACGAAGATAGTATTTTCACTTATTTTGTTCCTGATGAACAGCTATTTAACGAAGGATGGGATTTGTTGCCACAACCTAGTTTTTGGAAAAAAGTAATGATGCTTTCTCCTGATTCTTGCATTGTAAATGTTGCAGCTACGCGACAAATATTATACTACGAATCTTTTACCCATTGGAAATCACAAACGGAAGAAGAAAAAGACAGTGTGAGAATGGATATACGATTTAATTATTGTTTGGATTCAAATGAATTACTTTATATTACTTCAGGTAAAAATCATTTTTATGATTTCAAAAAAGTAATGCCCACACTAAGTAAAGGAATTGAAGTTTTTGAAGAACAAGGAGTGAATCCTTGGTATGCTCAATCTATTTTATTGATAGAGAGTCCAGGGAAAATACAGTATTCTACTGTGGGGGCTTATGGACCTTTTCAGTTAATGAAATCTGTTGCAAGAGCTTATGGATTAACAGTAAATAGAACTCAAGACGATAGAAAAGACTTTGTGAAATCAGCAATTGGTGCGGCCAAATTACTAAGGATATCTTGTATTCCTCATGCCAAACGAATATTAGACAAACAACCTATTCATTATCACGAGAATGATTTATGGTTCAAGCTTTTTGTATTACACATATACCATGCTGGAGCAGGGAATGTAGGGGGTTTGATTGAGGACATGAATCCTGACTCAGGGGGAATGCAGCTTATTACAGAAATGTGGCAAAACACGTTTGGAGGATTTAAAAATGCTTCACAAAATTATTCGCAAGTTGCTTTGGCTTCAAACCTTATTTTAGAAGAATTGGTGTATAGTGGTTGCAATGAAATTTACAATTGCAATGAATCCATGAATCCTATTTTGAAAAATAATGTGATCGTCACCCCACATTTAGACTCTATAGATTCATTGGTGCCAGAAAACACTGAAAATATAAACCTTAAATAGTTAATACATTATGTACTTAATAAATGACGAAGTAACATTTTTAGATGAAGTAGGGGTTTATAAAATAATAGAAGTTATTTCTACAGGTATATTTATGGTAGAAGATGAACACGGATTTGATAGAAAATGTTCTGTAAATGAAATTACTCTATACAAGAAAAATGCTTTTGACGGGGTAGAAATGGAAACCTTTGAAAATAGAAATGTAACTGTTAATCCGTTTATTAGTTCTAAAAAGAAAGGGATTCAAGTTCCAGTTATAGATTTACACATGGAAAACTTAATGGATAGCCATCATCACATGGCCAATCATCAAATTGTGCTATTTCAGTTGGATTATTGTAAGCGAGGTATTGATAAACATATTAACAAAGGAACTAGAGAGTTTGTAATAATTCATGGAGTTGGAAACGGAAAGTTGAAGGAAGAAGTACGTCATTTACTGCACAGTTACCCATCTTTGAGCTATATGGACGAACATTATTCTGACAGAGGAATGGGAGCTACAAAAGTGTTTATAAATTAACATTGAATTAACGAAGTATTTATAATGTTGTGGTTATTTTTGTAGAAATAAAAACACAATACATTATGAAAAAAATATTATTCTCTATTGCAATGTTATGCATTGCCAATTTATCAATCTCTCAGGTCGTTTTTCAAAGCGATTTATCTGCATGGGATACTGCAGGAAATCCAACTGACTTTTTTGGAGGAAGAACAAGCATAGCCGATGCTAATGTAACTGAAGTTACAACTGGTGCAGTACATGGAACTTCTTTTGCTAATGTTATTAACTCAGGTGCTGGTCACAAAAGATTAACCACACAGGCAATAACTGTAATTCCAGGAGGTAAATACATTATTAACATGTGGATTGCAGGGACAGCTGGAGATTTAAGAGTTAACTATTATGATTTAACAAATTCATCTTATGGAACTTATACTTCATATCAAACTATTTCTGGAACTGCTTTAACAATGTATACCGATTCTATTACTGTACCTTCAGGTTGTACAAGTATAGAATATATAATGTCAACAAGAAATACTTCAGCATTAGGGTTTGGTTTGGATTCAGTTTCAATTTTTGGTTTAGTAGGTCCACCACCACCACCACCATCTTATTCTGCAAAGTCAATTTATGAAATTCAGTATACTGCTGATGTAAGTGGAGATTCTCCTTACGAAGATTCTTTAGTAGAAACTACAGGAGTTGTAACTGCTGCTTATAGAAGTGGATACTGGATTCAAGATTCAGCAGCTGCATGGAATGGAGTTTACGTTTATGATAATACAAATACTCCAACAAGAGGAGATAATGTTACTATCAAAGGATTAGTAGCTGAGTATTACGGATTAACTCAAATCAAAAACATTGATACATTAATTACAAATTCTACAGGAAACACTCTTCCTGCTGCATTAAGTTTGAATTCTTCAACAATGAAAAACGAAATGTATGAAGGTCTTTTGGCTAAGGCATCTAATGCCAAGTGTGTAAACGCATCTGCAGGTTATGGAGAATGGGATTATTCTAACGTACCAGGAGATACAGCTGTTGTTGATGATGTAATGTATTTATTTACTTCTACTTTAGGAACAAGGTATGATGTTACAGGTGTTGTTTATTATAATTTTAACGAATATAAGTTAGAGCCAAGAGATTCATTAGATGTTGTTGCTTCTGTAATTACTTCGATCGAAGAAAATGACTTAAAATTCTCTTTATACCCAAATCCAGTAAACTCAATATTCACTCTTTCTGGAGTTAATATAGAAAAAGCTGAAATTTATTCAGTGAATGGAAAATTGATTAGAGCTATTTTTTTAAACTCAATCAACAATATTGATGTATCTGATTTAGAAAGTGGAGCTTATATTATTAAAGTAACTAGCAACAATAAAGTTGGAGTTACAAGATTTATTAAGCAATAAGAGCTCATTATAAACTATAATTAGTTGTCAAAAAGTGCTTGTGAATATCACAAGCACTTTTTTTATGCAAAAGATAAAGTATCTATTAACTTTGAAGTATGAAAGTATTTAAATTTGGAGGCGCTTCTGTCAAAGATGCTGAATCCGTAAGAAATATTGGGAAGATTTTATCTAATTATTCGAATGAAAAGTTAGTTATTGTTGTTTCGGCAATGGGAAAAATGACCAATGCTTTCGAGTGGTTAATCAATTCTTACTGCTACAGTCCAAATAAGTTAAAACATTCTCTAAATGAGATAGTTGATTTTCATAATAAAATTCTTTGGGATTTGTTTCCAGATAAATCACACAAGGTTTATTCAGAAATCAATGATTTTTTATTTCAGCTGGAAGAGGAGCTAGAAGTTAGTTATGCTAATAAATATACTAAGAACTTCGACAAGACCTATGACAGTTTAGCTGGATATGGAGAATTAATGTCTACCACAATTATTAGTAATTATCTGAATAATTCTGGAATTCTAAGCACTTGGGTAGATGTAAGGACACTAATAAAAACAAATTCGGACTACAGGGAAGCTAAAGTAGATTGGGACGCTTCAAAAATGAAGATTAATGAACTGAAAGAGGAATCAATTATAGTAACTCAAGGGTTTATTGGAAGTGATTCGGATAACAAAATGACTACTTTAGGTAGAGAAGGTTCAGATTTTTCGGCAGCTATTTTAGGATACTGTTTGGATGCTGAAAGTGTTACGATTTGGAAAGATGTAGCTGGAGTTTTAAATGCAGATCCAAAATATTACCCAGAGGCTACAAAAATTGATAAAATGAGCTACCGTGAAGCTCTAGAATTAAGTTACTACGGAGCTACAGTTATTCATCCTAAAACAATAAAGCCATTAGAAAACAAAGAGATTCCTTTGTACGTGAAATCATTTCTAAATCATGAGGGAGAAGGTACTGTTGTTCAAAAACTAACTACTTTTGATGCTTTATTACCTTCTTATATTTTTATAGAAGATCAAATTTTAGTTTCAATCTCAACCAAAGATTTTTCTTTTATCGCAGAAGATAACATGAGTTTTATTTTTGGAGCTTTGTCTAAAGCTAAACTGAAAGTAAATTTAATTCAAAATTCTGCCTTGAGTTTGTCACTTTGTTTTAAAAATGACGAAAAAAAAGTGGCTCAATTTTTTGATTCAATAAAAGATTCGTTTCTTGCGAGATATAATGAAAATGTTACCTTATTAACTATAAGACATTACTCGGAAGATGTAATTGATAACATGACAAAAGACAAACAAATTTACCTTGAGCAGAAGACTAGAAACACTGCAAGATTTATACTAAAATAAAACATGAATTACCTCTCAATAGAAAATATATCAAAATCATACGGAATAAGAGTATTGTTTGACGAAGTTACCTTTGGAATAGACAAAGGAGATAAAATTGCTCTTGTTGCCAAAAATGGGACAGGAAAGTCTACTTTATTGAAAATTATTTGTGGTATAGAAACTGCTGATACTGGTCAAGTTATAATGAGAAATGATACTACGGTTGGTTTCTTGGATCAAGCAGACTCTTTCGATAAATATTCAACCATAAAGGAATACATTTTTGATTCTCCTAAATTTAAAATTGTTCAAGAATACGAAGAATTAGCTGTGAATGCTCCAGAATCGGATGCTTTTCAGGATGCAATGGAAGAAATGAATCGAATTGGTGGTTGGGATGCTGAGCAACAAGCTCAAAAAATCCTATCAGTTTTAGGTCATCATGATTTTGAAAGAAGTGTAAAAAAAATGTCGGGAGGGGAACACAAAAGATTGGCTTTAGCTAAGGTTTTGTTGAATAATCCAGATGTTTTGGTATTAGATGAACCGACCAATCACTTGGATTTAGATATGATTGAATGGTTGGAAGAATATTTGTCACAAAAGAATTTAACCTTGTTTATGGTTACTCACGACAGGTATTTTTTAGAAAGTATTTGTTCTGATATAATTGAACTGGATGGAGGAGAATGCTACAAATACAAAGGAAATTACTCTTATTATTTGGAGAAAAGAGCGGAACGTTTTGCAAGTGATCAAACTACTATTGATAAGGCTAAAAATCTAATGAAGAAAGAATTAGATTGGCTGAGAAGACAACCAAAAGCTAGAGGAACTAAGCAAAAAGCAAGAGTTGATGCATTTGGAGCAGTAAAAGAAGCGGCAACAAAAAAGATTGATAATTCTAAATTGGAATTAAAAGTACTTTCTACTAGGTTGGGTACAAAAATTCTTGAATTTCATAAAGTTTCCAAATCATTTGGAGATAATATAATGCTGGATAAGTTTACTTATAATTTTAAACGTCATGAAAAGATAGGAATTGTAGGGAAAAATGGAGTAGGGAAGACCACTTTTATTAATATGATAATGGATCAACTAGCTCCTGATTCTGGTAAAATTGTAACGGGCGACACGGTAAAGTATGGTTATTACAACCAAAAAGGAATGAAGTTTAAGAAGGGAAAAAAAGTGATAGATATTGTAAAAGATATTGCAGAAGCTATTCCTCTAGAAAAAGGAAAGTCGATTACGGCTGCTCAGCTGTTGGAAAAGTTTTTCTTCCCTAAAGACATGCATTACCAGCAAGTAGAATTACTAAGTGGTGGAGAAAAGAAAAGGTTGTATTTGTTGACAATTTTATTAGAAAATCCTAATTTTTTAATTTTAGATGAGCCAACCAATGATTTGGATATCTATACGATACAGGCTTTAGAGAATTTCTTAGATTTATTTCAAGGTTGTTTAATTGTAATCTCTCACGATAGGTATTTTATTGATAAAGTGTGTGATCATATATTCTATTTTAAAGGAAAAGGGTTAATTAAAGATATTTTGGGTAATTATACAAAATACAGAGAAATGTTGATTCTCGATAATGAGAAACAAAGAGTTGCCAACAGAGAAGAAAAAAGTGACAGAGCTGAGAAATATGAGACTTTGGTAGAAAAAGAAGGAAAGCCAAAGAATAAACCAGCAATAAGTAACAACAAGAGAAAAGAGTTTATGAAACTTGAGTCTCAAATTGCTAAATTGGAAGCAGATAAAAAGAGCATTACAGAAAAAATGTACGATACAAGCCTAGCTCCAGAAGGCTTACAGAAATTATCGGATGACCTTCAAAAAACTAGTGAAACATTAGACGAAAAATCTATGGAATGGATGGAGATTGCTGAGATGATGGAAGGGGAGTAACTAAATTTAGTTAATTTCAAACTCTAAATGTATTATAGGAAGATATTATAATCTAAGACTGTATGAATTAATTAGTATTTAGCTATTCTTAATTAAGTAGTTTGAATAACTCTTAATTCCCTTATAATATAGAAATATAGCTAGTCCTAGGAAGATTTGGCTTATGTCATTTCTATCAAGCCAGGGGTAAAAACTAATTTTTAAAGTTTGAACAACAGCTGTTGGTATTAGTACAAATACACTCATAACGTGATATTTAAATCCTGAAGTGTATGCCTTTGCATACTTCATTGCCAGTATGCCGGTACAAAGAACCAATCCAATCAAGGTATTTAGAGTGGGAATTTTTAGTCCAATTGAAGGGTCTGCTCTCATGTCTATAAAATAAAAACAGCACTTGCTGCAGCTAGAGCCAAAAACAATTTTATACGAGAAATAATAGTGAATATTTTTTTTGATTTCTTATTTTGGTAGATAGAAATCATAGCTAACTCTAAAATGTGAATAGAGATTATTCCTGAATACCAAGAAGCATATTTTCCAAGAACTCCCCAATAATTGTAACATAAATGTCCCAATCCACCTAGAAAAAAACCTATTCCAAATACCACAAAAAAGAAATACCAATTCTTGAAAAATGGGGTTGTTCCCATTTTTTTCACTTTAAAAGCAGCAAATAGTGCAATAACAAGTAATATGGTGTCTCCAATAAGCGCGTTCGGTTCTACTAGGTCTAATCCAAAAGGAAGACCATTCAATTTTATCAAAATCAGTTCCTATAATCATTATTCACTATGCTTTTCAAATTTATGTAACGACTTCAGAATGATTTTCTCTACTAACATTGGCATTCTTGGTTGTAAGAATTTATTTATTTTTCCTATACGAGTAAGTGTTGTTATAAACTTTCGTTTTTTTATATTTTTAAGAACTGCCTTAGCAACTCGATCAGTTGAGTGAACTTTTTTATCTGTTCTAGCTTTTAAAATCTTCATTGAGCCATCAGCAGAAATCGTCTCTTTATTGTGTTCAATTTCAGTGATTCCTACATAAATTAATCCAACATGTAATTTGTATTCATGTTCTTCTATTTTTATTGATTCAGCAATAGCCCTTAGTGCCATTTTCGAAGAACAATAAGCGGACATTGTTGGTAGGCCTCTTATACCAGCTAAACTTGAAATAAATATAATACTCCCCTTTGTTTTTCGAATGTGAGGAATTGCAGGAATGGTAGGGTTTATTGTACCGAAAACATTACTTGAGAAGACAGTTTGATAAACCTCCGGTTTAAGGTCTGAAAGATTTCCTCTCATTGAAACACCAACATTATTTACTAGTATATCAAGTTTTCCGTGCTTCTTAATTGTTTCATTAATTAAGCGTTCTCCTTCTTCAACAATGGATACATCACAACAAATAGAATCAATTCTATCATGAATATTTTTTAGTTCTTTTCTAGTTTCGTCTAGTCGTTCTTGGTTTCTTCCATTAAGTACAATTGTAGCACCCTCCATAGCTAAAGATTTTGCAATAGCCTTACCTATCCCTCTACTAGACCCGGTTATTATAGCAACTTTCCCTTCGTGTTTATTTCCCATTCTACTTTTTTTGTATTCAAATTTATATTCTCCAACTAGCTCACTTATTGTATTTGACTCTAAAGATTATGTTTTTAAATCTATTTTATATATTTCATCTCAGGATTAAATTTTAGTGAAGTTAGTGTAATCGTCCATGCCATTGTAACATGAACTAAGAAAGCAATCCATATTGTTCCAGTAGCTAGGGTTAATAAACAAAGTACCAATCCTAATGGAATAGCTCCAACAGTCTCATCTAAACCTTTTGGAATGTGTGTAGCAGAATATATAGCTACATTAATGGCAATTGCTGGCCATACACCTAAAGCTTTTACAACTGGAATTAAAAGTACGCCTCTAAATAAAAATTCATAGCCGAATAAATATAAAAACCACCCCAATAAATTTAGATAGACCATTTTTTTTGTCCAAACTTTGGCTCTTATTTGAGGATAGTTCACTAAATTCTTAGGTTTTTTAGCACTGAAATAAACCAATGGAATTAGAAGTAGCGATAATCCAAAAATCCAAACTAGAGTTACAAGAGTTGTTTCGGGAATTATTGTTAGACCGTATGCAGAAAACGGAATGGAATCGAGAAAAATAACACAGATAATAATTGGTATAACCCCCATGCTTAGAAAACCAAATAACTTCGTGAAGAAAATATGCTTAAAGGCTGCTTTGTCAAAAGTATACTTCTTATAGTAGTACTTTTTTATCTTTTCTGAATTAGCTGTAAACCAATAAATAGCAAAAAAAACAAGTGCCAAAATTATAGGTAGAAATGAGTTTAAATCGTCAGCTCTCCAGCTTAGGTCAATATCAATTGTGTTTAACATATTCTTTATTTTAGTTTAAATATCCATTTTTTTCAAACCATTGATAGCAATCTTTTATTGCTATTTCGATAGGAGTTTGAGGCATGTCTAGTTCTTTTTTTGCTTTATCTCCGCTATAATAATGTTCTTCGCTAGCCAGTATTGCTAACTCATGTGTTAATTGAGGAGTATATCTAAAAATTTTGGCTGAAATAGAACTTGCCTTACCGAATGCTCTGACAGAAAAGGTAGAAAGTTTTCTTTTTATCTTTTTTCTACCAACGGTCTTAGCTATTTTGTCAAATGCTTCTTGATAGGTTAAATTTTCATTACAGGCAATGTAGCATTCGCCTTTCCTTCCTTGAGTCAGAGCATTTACAACTGTTACTGCAACATCTTTTACTGCAATAAAATTCTTTCCACCAAGTGTGTATCCAGGTACTTTTCCCTTGCATACACTTAATATCATTTGACCTGAGCTAGGTTTTGAATCATATGGCCCAATCATAAAAGTTGGGTTTATTAAAACTGCATCAAGACCTTTTTCTTTAACTGCATTTCGAACTAAAACCTGAGCCTTGTATTTTGAATCCATATAATCAAGTCCATAATGTTCGGCTTGGTATTCGTTTTCTTCATTTCCTGGCTCCATTTTTGTTCCGGATCCAAATGAATTTGCTGTGCCAATATAAATTAATCTTTTTACTTTATTTTTTATACACGCATTAATTATGAACTCAGTACCCTTAATATTTACTTTATTCACAATTTCTGACCTTGATGGCCACATAGATGTACTCGCAGCACAATGTATAACATAATCAACACCCTTCATTGCTAATTCAACTTCTTCAGGGTTTAAAAGGTTTCCTCCAACTTTAGTAATGTCTAAGTCATCAATAGTAGGAGACTTTTTGCCATCTTCAGACATAGCGATAACTTGATAATTTCTACCAAGTAATTCTCTTACTAGGTTAGACCCTAGAACACCATCTGGACCAGTTACTAATACTTTCATCTTTTTTTTTATTTTTTAAGACACAAATAAATAGTATCTTTTAGTTGATGTTAAATAGACCTTAATAAAATAGCAACAATTGCTAAAATATAGTTTCAAATGGCAGCAAGTTAATCCAATCTTGCAGCAAGAGGTTAAAGGTGTCAAATTCTAGGGTAATCCCATCCACCAATAAAATCAGTTGTAATATTGATTAAAAGAAACTAAGGCCTAATTTCCTTTTGCATTAAACCCGAATGAGATTCCAGCTCTAAAACTTTTCTTCTGCATCACAACAAAAGCATTCACAGGTATGTTTAAATCTCCACTTTTTATACTGAATCCTGCTCCAAACAAAAAACCTGCAGTTAATTTCACATTTCCACGGCTATCAATTCTTGTGAACATATCGTTAGGATTTGGAATAGAATCCGTCCATTCGTTACTTCTTTTCCAATCTCCTCCTTCGTAGTATCCTTCGCTTATTTTGGTTAACCCAAAAGTAGGCCCAAATGCAAATTCAATTCCTGATTTATTATCTCTTAATCCATGTAGAATTGTTAAAGAAGGTAAAAACAAACCTTGTTCAAGACCAGTTATTGTAGGGATAAACTCAAATAA
>TARA_B110000977_G_scaffold39468_1_pt1 | contig 11005 bp, 16 predicted proteins | sample TARA_B110000977 | Tara Oceans TARA_B110000977 (sample SAMEA4397798) | marine metagenome | biome: Polar Biome; feature: [SRF] surface water layer (ENVO:00010504); material: water (ENVO:00002006), including particulate matter (ENVO:01000060) such as... | depth 5 m | reverse complement strand
CACTAACTGGTGCTGAGTGTCTGAAGTGGTACGCATTTGATACCGCAAAGGAAGCAGTGAAGTTCGCACTAAAAGCAATGCACGAAGAAGGGTTTACCGTTTCTGGTAAGACCTTCGAAGAGAAGTTCGAAGAACTGGAATGGATTGGTAAAGGAAGGGTGCATTGTAATGTATGATTATCATCGATTGATTGCCAATGCCAATGACGCATTGGCACGTTCCAACTCGGAATGGGGTCAGAAGTACTGGACTGATGTGATTGACCAACTCTTGATAAACATGAGTAAACAGGAAACTGTCCACTAAACTCTTATAAATAGAAGTATATTATAAGAGGTGTCCTATGCCAGTAAATGTAACCACTCAGTTGACCGATGCGGAACTGACCACAAATTTAAACTACCTACAACCTACAGGGTTTAAGGTAGTAATCGACCGAACGAAGTATCCCAACATGGAGTACTTTGTTCAGTCTGTCTCACATCCGGGCGCAACACTAGCACCTGTCGAATTACCTGTCCGCAGAATAACATCTGTACCTTTGGCTGGTGATAAGATGACCTTCTCTGAAGTCAACTTCACTATCATCTTAGATGAGAACATGACCTCATATACAGAGATGTTTGATTGGATGTCACGCATCGTGAATGATGGTCAGGTATCACCACGTGATCGAGGCAGTAAAGTGCCAACCTATGCAGATATCACACTACACGTGCTATCGAGTCATAACAATACAGTAAAGAAGATTAAGTACAACGACTGTGTGCCAACTTCACTTGGTAATATCGAGTTTACTTCAACCTCTGGAGACGTAACCTATTTGACATTTGATTGTTCATTTAGATTCTCACAATTTGCTATAATATAACCCTATATAATAATCTACACTATGGAGAAACACTATGATTGATTTGGAAAGCATCCTTGCAGAATGGAAAGTGGACTGTCAAATTGAGAAACATCAACTGGATGAAACGTCTAGAGTTACACCGATGCTTCACGCAAAATACCTAGAGTACCTATCACTAACCAAACTCCGTCACAAGAAGGCAGAGTTCGATCAGAAAACCTTACTGAAAGACAAGTACCTTTATTACGAAGGTAAGATGTCGCAAGAAGATATCCAGTCTCGTGGATGGGCATATGACCCATACGAGGGACTCAGTGCGACCACCAAGAACTTCAAAGAATATTATTACGACTCCGACAAAGAGATTCAAGACTCTGAGATGAAAATTCAGTATCTTAAAAATATTATAGATACACTTACTGAGATAGTAAATAATCTCAATTGGCGACACCAGACGATTGGAAATATGATCAGATGGAGGTCATTCGAAGCTGGTAGTTAGGTGAGTAACTATGTTTGACGAATTGAAAGAAACTTTTAAAGTAAACAAGGTCTACCAATCTCGGTGGGTATGGTATCATACTATACTTGCCGCAGAGATTTTTCTGACCAACATCCTACTGATCGCTATATTATTTAAATTGTGAGTATACCTAATACCATACGTGTAGGTCTTCGTGACCATGCGATGATGATCATCGATGCGGAAGCACACCAGATTCCTGAACTGAGAGAGTACTTCTCATTCTTTGTGCCCGGCCATAAGTACATGCCCGCGTTTAAGTCTCGCAGATGGGACGGGAAAATAAAACTTTTTAACCAGATTACTCGTGAACTGAATGTCGGTCTGTATGCACATCTAAAGAAGTTCTGTGCTGATAGAATGTATCCCATAGAGTTGATCGACAACCCTGAGTACGGTCACCCTGAGAATAAGAACCAAGTACCACACCAAGAGTTAATCAAATTTCAGGGTGAACTTGGTATGCCCTTTCCGTTACGTGACTACCAGTATGATGCGGTGACCCACGGTATCGAACAGAAACGTGCCATACTATTATCCCCTACTGGTAGTGGCAAGTCTTTCATTATCTACAACCTAATGCGATGGTTCATGGATGCCTACGATGGTCAGAAGATTCTGGTTGTCGTTCCCACAACATCTCTGGTTGAACAGATGCACAAAGACTTTGCGGACTACGGATTCGACCCTGAGTTATGTCACAAGATATATGGTGGCAAAGAGAAGGTGACCGACAAACAAATCTTAATCTCCACGTGGCAATCAATCTACAAGTTCCCTGCGGAATGGTTCGAACAGTTTGGTTGTGTCTTTGGTGATGAGGTTCATCTATTCAAGGCGAAGTCCCTGTCCGGTATCATGAACAAGTGTATCAACGCACCATACCGATTTGGTACTACTGGTACGTTAGATGGTACAGAGACAAATAAACTGGTACTCGAAGGTCTGTTTGGGCCCACCAAGACAGTGACCTTGACTCGTGACCTACAGGTACAAGGTACTCTTGCACAGATTGATATCTCTATACTATTACTCCGTTACCACAACGATGTCTGTCACATGATGGAGGGTAAGACCTATCAGGAAGAGATGGACTATATCGTAACCAACGAGAAACGCAACAAGTTAATAACCAACCTTGCGTTAGATCAGAAGGGCAATACTCTGGTGTTGTTTCAATTCGTAGAGAAACATGGTAAGGTTCTCTTTGACATGATGAGAGACAAAGCAGAAGACGGTCGAAAGATATTCTATGTGTCTGGTGAGGTAGATGCCGCAGACCGTGAACAGATTCGTGGTATAGTAGAAGGTCAAAAAGATGCAATTATTGTCGCATCTCTCGGAACATTCTCTACAGGTATCAATATTAAGAATCTACACAATATAGTATTCGCATCCCCTAGTAAGAGTCAGGTTAAGGTGCTACAGTCGATAGGACGTGGTCTGAGACAGTCTGAGAACGGTGTGGCTACCAAACTATACGATATAGCAGATGACCTACATATAGGTAGTCACAAGAACTTTACACTCCGACATAGTGCAGAAAGAATTAAGATATATACAAAAGAACAATTCCCTTATAACATATATCAATTGGATTTAAAATGACAGAATCTACAGTAGAGATGGAAGTAAAACAGTTTAAGTTATCGTCCGGTGAAGAGATTCTTGCGGAGGTAGTACAGTGGCAAGATGATGATGACATTGAAGTCTTAATCAGAAAAGCAATGCGACTTGTTATGATGGAGAATGAAGAAGGGTTTAAATACTATGCATTCCGACCTTGGATGGTGTATCAGGAAAGTAATGATGATTTGATAGTCCTTCTAGCTACACATATTGTCGGGATAGGATTCCCTACAGATAGTCTACTAGTACAGTGGGATGAGGCAGTGGCTGATATGAAAGACATGCACACTGCACGTGAACAAGAATATGCTGAGAAACATGGTGACCCTGAGAACGGTCTATCCGCAACTGAAAAGATGGAATCACGTGCGGTAACCGCTAGTGATAAGATTGATGATTATATAGAGAGGATGAATAGTGATTCCGCTTCTAATAATGTTATCCAGTTTAACTCTAAAAAAATACATTAATGGAAAAGTTTGATGATGAGTATGTCTTTGTCAAGATGATTGATGACGAAGACATGAACACTAGGATAGTCAATAGAGTTTGTGATATTGGTGATGAGACTAGTCGTATGACTAATGTTAAGGCAGACTGTACGTTAGGTCGATTACATTGGGAGTACCCTGAGTTTACAAAACTAGCAGAGATTATCGAAGAGTTCTGTATAGAGTCTTCCTTAGAGATGAACATGGATAACAAGAACCATAGACATCGGGTGGGTATGCCTCTCTGGAATAACTTATATATACAATCACAGAAAGTAATTTCTATGTGGGGTACAAGATCAATAAGTGAAGAGGTTACTACACCTCACGACCATTGGCCTTGTACATGGGCATTCTGTTATTATATTGATCCACCTGAAGGGTGTTCAAATCTAGTCTTCCCAACACTAGGAAAAGAAATTCAAATTGAGAATGGTAAATTGGTTATCTTCCGAGGACATCTTATACATGAAGCGATATCCAAAGAGTTTGATGGTGACCGCTTTTGTATTGCAGGAACTGTAGTATTCAACCCTCCGCAGCAGTAAAGCTTATTATACAGTGAGTAACAACTTTTGTCAAGTAAAAATCAAAATAAAATAGGATTCACCTGTAGTGCATTCGACCTGTTTCATGCGGGTCATGTTGCTATGCTTAAAGAAGCACGGACTGTCTGTGACTACCTTATAGTAGGACTACAGACTGACCCCACCATAGATCGTCCCGACAAGAACAAACCCCTACAATCAATCGCTGAAAGATATTTGCAGGTTCAAGGGTGTAAGTATGTTGACGAGATAATCCCTTACGAGTCAGAAGAGGACTTGTTACGACTGATGCAGTTGGTTCAGTTTGATGTACGTATCATCGGTGAAGAGTACAGAGAAAAAGATTTCACTGGAAAGGATTATCAGCTTGACAATTACGTTGAAGTGTATTATAATAGTAGACATCACAATCTATCAAGTACTAATTTGAGACATAAAATCGGAATTAAAAATGACAACAACAATTACCCCAACCGTAAAGAAAGTTAAACCAAAAGACAAACCGCATTACGTAAACAATGCGATGTTCTCACAAGCAGTCGTGGATTATGTAACGACACTGAACGAGGCACGTGAGTCCTGTATTGAACAACCTAAAGTAACTGACTACATTGCTCAGTGTTTTCTCAAGATATGTGAAGGGTTGTCTCACAAGTCTAACTTTGTCCGTTACACCTATCGTGAAGAAATGGTGATGGATGCGGTAGAGAACTGTCTCAAAGCAATCGAGAACTACAACCTAGAAGCAGCGACCCGCACTGGTAAACCTAATGCGTTTGCATACTTCACCCAGATATCGTGGTTCGCATTCCTACGTAGGATTGAGAAAGAGAAGAAACAACAAGACATCAAGATGCGTTACATGGAACAGGCTGGTGTTGATATGTTTCTTGATAACGAACTCGGTGATGAACGATCTGGACAGTATGCGTCTGCGTTTGTTGACTCACTCCGTATACGTATCGATGATGTTAAGGATAGGGATACCGAGTGGAAAGAGATTGTTAAGAAGGAACGTAAGAGACGTACCGTTAAGGCAGACTCAGACTTAACAAATTTTATAGTTGACTAATCATGTTTTCTGTGTTATACTATACACTAATAAATGAATAAAGGTTTTATATGAAAGTCGCCATTCTAAACGACACACACGCAGGGTGTCGCAATTCCTCTGACATTTTTATGGCATATCAGGAACGCTTCTATAGTGAAGTGTTCTTTCCATATCTGTTAGAAAATAATATCAGACATATCCTACACTTGGGTGATTATTACGATAACCGTAAGACAATCAACTTCAAGGCACTGCAACATAACCGTAAGATATTCCTAGAACCTATGCGTAAGCATGGTATCACTATGGATATAATTCCTGGAAATCATGACGTGTACTACAAGAACACCAATGAGTTGAACGCACTGAAGGAACTACAAGGTCACTACATGAATGAAGTGAACCTCGTAATGGAACCATGCGTTATTAACTACGGTGGAACTGATATGGCATTGATTCCTTGGATTAACCCTGAGAACGAGAAATCGACACTGGAGTTTCTAAAGAACACCAAAGCAACACTTGTGGGTGCCCACTTGGAACTACAAGGTTTTGAGATGTCACGTGGTCAGGTATGTATGGACGGTATGGACAAGAGTGTGTTCGATAGATTCGAGACTGTTCTGACTGGTCACTTCCATGCCAAGTCTAGTATGGGTAACATCCATTACCTTGGTGCTCAGATGGAGTTCTTCTGGAACGACTGTGGTGACCCTAAACACTTCCATGTGCTTGATATGGAAACGAGAGAACTAACACCTGTTCGTAATCCGATTACTATCTTTGAGAAGATTTACTACGATCACGAGAACATGGCAAAGTTCCAAGACCTCTCTTATCTTGACAATAAGTTTGTGAAGGTTATCGTTACTAACAAGGGTGACGCATACGATTTCGAACGATTCATTGATCGGGTACAATCACAGAAGATTCATGAACTGAAGATTGCTGAAGACTTCAAAGAATTCACTGGTGAGAACGTTGCGGACACGGTGTCGGTCGAAGATACCGAACAGTTGGTAATCAACTACATTGACGCTGTTACTACTGACCTAGATAAGTCACGTATTAAACGAGAGGTATCTAGTCTAATGACTGAAGCACAGAGTATGGAGATTGTATGAGTACTAAGAACGACATTACTGGAGATAGCATCCAGTCTAAAGTCCTTTCCGAGAAGGGTAGAGACAACTGGGATGCCATCTTTGGTAAGAAGGAAGAAGAAAAGAAGTCCTCGACATGGGAACACTATTGTATGGCTGAAGCAACCCTATTGGGTGTCGAGGCGGGTCAAGAGTGTAACTGGTGTGGACTTAGTGAATATGATTTTGATGAAGAGCTTGACTAAAATTAATAACTGTGGTATAATTACATCATGATAAAATTTCAGAAACTACGATTCAAAAACTTCCTGTCTACCGGCAACAACTTCACCGAGGTTGAGTTCGACAAGACCCCTACCACTCTGGTTATAGGACAGAACGGTGCGGGTAAGTCTACTATGTTGGATGCCCTGTCGTTTGGTCTGTTCGGTAAACCACACCGGAAGATATCCAAGGGTCAGTTGGTTAACACCATCAATGGTAAGGGTACTCTTGTAGAGGTAGAGTTCGGTATCGGTACACAGGCATATAAGATTGTGCGTGGTATCAAACCTAATCGATTCGAGATATGGGTTAACGATAACATGGTTAATCAAGATTCTCATGCCAAAGAGTATCAGTCGATGCTTGAGAAGAACATCATCAAGTTGAACCACAAGTCTTTTCACCAGATTGTTGTACTGGGATCGTCATCCTTTGTACCGTTCATGCAGTTGGCCGGTGGTTCTAGACGTGAGGTGATCGAAGACCTACTCGACATCAATATGTTCAGTAAGATGAACTCTCTGTTAAAAGAGAAGGTGTCTATACTCAAAGACCAGATAGCAAACAACTCCCATCAACTAAATCTTGTTGATACCAAAATCAATGCACAGAAGAAGTATCTCCGTGACCTGAGTGCGATATCCTCGCAACAGAAGAAAGAGAAACTTGACAACATCAAACACTTACAGGAAAACATCCGCAAACTCAATAACTCTAATGAGTCACTTACCAATGCAATAACGACATACGAAGTTCTCGGTGACCAAGTTGATAAGAACACTGAGGAGTTGAATAAACTTAATGAGTTTGCCGCACAGTTTAAGGTACAACAGAAGGAAATCGTTAAACAGGCAAAGTTCTACGAGAATACTGACTTGTGTCCTACGTGTGACCAAACGATTGACAAGAAGTTAAAAGAGTATCATCTCAATACGTGTAAGACCAAGGCGGGTACTATCGCATCTGCGTTGGAGATGCATTCTCTCCGTAAGGAACAACTTGACGCAAAGACTGCTGAGTTGAATCTCAAGTTGTCAGAGATTCGTGAATGGCAGTCTACTATTCGTGCAAACGCTCAGGAGATTGGTACACTCAACCGTAACATTGACGGACTCAATAGTGACATCACTCGTATTGATAATGAGAGTGGTGACCTGTCTGAAGCAAACTCTGAGTTAGAGACTCTACGTACCGACAAAGAAGAACTCCAAGACTCCAAGTATAAACTGAACGAACAGAGTTCATACAATCAAGTCTATAGTGAGTTGTTAAAAGATACTGGTATCAAGACTAAGATTATTAAACAGTACCTCCCAGTCATCAACCAGTTGACTAACAAGTACTTACAGATTCTAGACTTCTTTGTACACTTTGACTTAGATGAGAGTTTCCAAGAGACTATCCGTTCACGTCATCGTGATGCCTTCTCTTACGATTCATTCAGTGAAGGTGAGAAGCAACGTATAGATTTGTCCCTACTATTCACGTGGAGACAGATTGCGAAGATGAAGAACAGTGTTGCGACCAATCTACTAATCCTTGACGAGACCTTTGACTCGTCTCTGGATGAGGACGGTATTGAAAACCTCATGAAGATTATATCAACATTGGGTGAGGATACTAACGTGTTTGTTATCTCCCACAAGAGTGAACTCGAAGATGCCGCATTCCAACGCAAGATAGAGTTTGTAAAAGAGAAGAACTTTAGTAAAATTAAAGCTTGACAACCTGTGCATTATACTGTATAATTCACTTATATTATTAAATAAACCAGAGAGAAGTACATTATGGAACTATCCGACATCACCATGCAGGTTCTCAAGAACTATGCTACCATCAACCCTAACATCGTTATCACCGAAGGTAATACGATCAAGACTATTTCTGTTGCACGGAATGTCTTATCCAAAGCAGAACTCTCTGAGGAGTTTCCGCAATCATTTGGTATCTATGACCTGACAGAGTTCTTAAACGTTCTGTCGTTGGTTGATCAACCCCGACTCAAGTTTGAGAAAGACTTTGTGACCGTGGGTGACTCGACTGGTCGTTCGTCTGTGAAGTACTTCTTCTCCGATCCTGAGATGTTAACCTCGCCCGGCAAGGACATCAATATGCCAGAAGCGGACGTTAAGTTTACCCTAGATACTGACACACTTGGTAAAGTGAAACGTGCCGCAGCTGCACTCGGTCATGACGAGATATCAATTGCCCCAACTCAAGGTGCAATTCGTCTATCTGTTGTTGACAGTAAGGATGCGACAAGTAACACATTCTCTATTGACGTAGAGGGTACATACCCCGAAGGAGTTGACTTCAACTTCATCATGAATGTTAGTAACCTAAAAGTTATTAACGAAGACTTTGAGGTTGGTATCAGTAAGAAACTTATCTCACAGTTTACTAGTAAACAATCTACGATTGAATACTTTATTGCACTTGAAAAATCATCTACTTACGGAGAATAAATGATGGCAAAACCCAACAAAGCAGAACGAGACCACACATCAATGTACGAACTGGGTAACCGAGTTGCCCGTTCATCAGTTGCGGTGATCGATACCGTAGTACAACGTGGTGGATTCAAGGGAGAAGAACTCTCTACCATTGGTCAATTACGTGACCAAGCAGTTCAGATTATCCAACTCTGTGAAGAGTATCAGTCTGAACAATCTGTTGACGAGTGAACAAAACTGGGGGTGATAAAACACCCCCTTTTTGCTTGACTTTTTGTTTCATATACTGTACAATGTACACTTAATGAAACACTTTATTACTTATATTATGGAGACACCATGTCCAAAGAATTCCTCTGGGTCGAGAAATATCGACCACACTCTGTCGCAGACACTATCCTCCAGTCTGACCTCAAGACTACCTTTCAAAAGATCGTAGACTCTGGTGAGATTCCCAACATGATGTTCACTGGTACGGCTGGTACTGGTAAGACCACAATCGCACGTGCAATATGTGACGAACTTGGTTTGGACTACATCGTTATTAACGGTTCCGAAGAAGGTAACATCGATACCCTACGTGGTAAGATCAAACAGTTTGCGTCCTCGGTATCCCTATCAGGTGGTTACAAGGTTGTAATCCTCGATGAGGCAGACTACCTTAACGCACAATCAACTCAACCCGCACTACGTGGTTTCATCGAAGAGTTCTCTCAGAACTGTCGATTCATCCTGACGTGCAACTTCAAGAACAAAGTAATCGAACCACTACACTCTCGTTGTGGTGTCATTGAGTTCAACACCTCCAAGAAAGAGATGGCAAAGTTGTGTGGTCAGTTCATGACCCGACTACAGACTATCCTTGATGGTGAGGGTGTGACTTACAATAACGAAGTCATTGCCGGATTGATTAAAAATTACGCACCAGACTGGAGACGTGTTCTTACTGAATCGCAACGTCATTCCATCTCTGGTAAATTGGACACTATAGTTATCAATAACGGACTTAATGCGAACTATAGCATCCTTTTCAAGTCCCTCAAGTCTAAGGACTTCAAGAAGATGCGTTCGTGGGTCGTGAACAATATGGATGTTGAACCCGCATCGGTCTTCCGTGGTATCTATGATTCTATGGAAGGTTCTGTACAACCCCAATCCATTCCACAACTGGTTCTAATCCTTGCTGACTACCAACACAAGAACGCTTTTGTAGCAGACCACGAACTAAACCTTGTTGCTTGTTTGACGGAATGTATGGCAAACGTAGAGTTTATATAAATAGTGAGTGAATTGAAGATGAGATTGATAAGAAACGCATTACAAACCCCAGACGGGACTATACTAGAGTCTACACATAGACATGACTATAAAGAATACACCGATGCCAATGGTAAGTACTACATGGTTGACGGTGGTCTGGATTACGTAAGACGTACTGTTCATACCGATCAAATTGATTTGTGTGAGTACGATGATGCACCACATGAACGTCAACGTAATATCCTTAAATGGGGTACATATGGTAAGGACGGTCTTCAACCATTACATTACAAGACTATTGCAGAGATGGAGACCGCACATTTGGGGTCTGTTATTGCTCTTCGTGGTATATCTCCTATACTGCGAGAATGTATGGTTAACGAACTGGAGTGGAGAAAAGTAAATGACTATGCCGGATGAACGAAGAAATGCTGTCTTACGCACCGAGAAGTTTCTTATTGACTTATTGAACCCCAAGATGACTCCTAAAGTCCCTAGTGATATCCGAAAACGTGCATACAGTTGTTTAAAACATTTCCCACGAGAGTATGATATGGAACGTGCCGCATACACTTCCCCCCAAATATTTGGTGAATGGGATGACTAAAAAGAACCCGAAGATTAGAATGAAGGGTGGTGCGGAGTACGATGCCCTCACATCGGCTAAACAATTCTATTGTTATTTGGCACGAAGTAAAGTTGCCAAACGTATTAAAAGAGGGTATAATAAGAGATTCCGTAGAGAAGGAAAACAAGAGAGTAAGAATGATGAGTGAACATACACCAGACAATTGGGTTGTCATTAAGTTTACCCAACAAGTAAAGAG
>TARA_B110000977_G_C11090604_1_pt1 | contig 11019 bp, 8 predicted proteins | sample TARA_B110000977 | Tara Oceans TARA_B110000977 (sample SAMEA4397798) | marine metagenome | biome: Polar Biome; feature: [SRF] surface water layer (ENVO:00010504); material: water (ENVO:00002006), including particulate matter (ENVO:01000060) such as... | depth 5 m | reverse complement strand
TTGGACGTGAAAGCGGAGGATGTGTTTGATAATCCCGATGAACCAGGATTGATTACCAAAATCGTGACATCCTCTTTTTTCTACGTATCTACTCCCCTTCCCCCTCAAACTTCGTGACTAAATGCATGCCTATTAATACATGTTCTACACTGTTTCCATCTTCATGTTCTTCTGCTTTTCTAAGGGTGTTTCCGCAGGTTTGAAACCTCCCGCAGAATCGTTCGTCCCAGTCGCGGCGTCCAATGCACTCCGACCACCGCCCAAAGCGCTCTCCGCCACTGCCTTCGCCAACGCAACCTCCTCAGGCGTCCGCATTAACTCGTCAATCTCAGAATCCGGAATCAAATCAATAGCTTCAGCGTCGAACCGTTCTATAGCTTTTTCACACGGAGGTTTCCACGTCACGCCTCCGGGAAAAGCGGACACGCCGCCCAGCAGAAAATCGCGGCCGTGCAAATCGTTTTGCACTTTTTGGCGGACTCGGTTTGTTGCTGAGGCGACGGATGTGTGAGATCGCTTTTTATATTCTTTTTCTTTTTTGTCCGACACCACACCGCTACCCTCCACAGGGTGTAACCCCTGTTCTTCCATCAAGTACGTTTCAGGGACGCCCTCCAGGAGTAACTTTTGCAGTTCTATATCGCGCCAGTCGAAATCGAGTTCGCCGTCATCCGATGTTTTCTTATTGCTCGCCACAGGGCTTTTAGTCACGCCATTTCGGACGACATTGCTCACGCCATTGCCCACGATAGAAGACGCCTTTATTGACTTTTTACTTCGCCGCACACCTCCTCTTGTCGGTCGCTTTACGGAAAGCACAGGGGCGGGCGCATCGACTAGGGTTGACACGGCGCGAGACTCGTCACCTTCCGTCTGGTTTTCTTCACCCGCGATTAATACTGTCCCTTCAACTCCACCAACCTCCGTAATTCCAAGCGCCACGAGCGTGTCATGCTTCGCTTTGGCTAACCTTGCATGACGCTTCACCCGGGTTTTCTCGTGCGCGCGGAAAGAAACGGGCATACCCTCCATTCGCGACGCCGCTGAGGTGGACGCTTTTTCCGAACTCGTGATATCCAATCCCCTCCCCGTCGACTGTTCCTTTAAAGTGTGTAGCGTGCCCGCGACGTGCTGCACCAGGGAGGGCAGGTACACGTGCAGCGTTTTCAACGTCGCATCCGCGCCCCACTCGAAAGTGTTTGCGAACTGCACGAGTTCTTCTCTTAAAGTAACAGACGCTCGCCGCGCTGAGGCGATGCTCGACCGCGCCGCCGCCGCCGTTTTCTCGTGACTCAAATCAACGCCCCGCGCTTCACTCGCAATTCCAAGGCTCGCGGCGACGAACGGCACAGGGTTCCGCCCGGTGATCAGGCCTCGCTTCGACGCGAACTGGAGCAAAATCTTGGCATCCGCGATTAAAGGAGCGAGGTCCTTCGCCCGGGACGCCGTGGTTTTTTCAGGGGTTAACTCAACGGTACCTCGCGCACTGTCTTCCGCGCCTTTCCCTTTACTCCGAGTCGCTTGCGTAGACTTTTGCGTAGAATTACTGCTGTCTTCCCTTACCCGTACGTGTCCCTTACCCACTGTAACACCTTTAATGCTCTCCTTGGTGAGCTCAGGCACCGCCGCCGCGGCCCTCGCGACGAACGCGTCCGGATCCAACGGCGGCACCCGCACGTCGTGCAAACGTTTCAACTTGTTGTACACCCTGCCAAGGGCGAACACATCAAGTTGGCACGCCTCCGCGACGTCCCGCATCGCAATTGGCAGGCCGTTCTGCCGTGCGGCGACGTACACCGCGGCTCCAACTAACAACGTGGTCCAGTCACCATCCCCCCATCTTCCTTCGCTCGCACGTACCACGAGTTGTCTCGCATCCGCCGCTGAATCCTTGCTCAGCCTCAATTGCTGCGCCGCGAAATCCACCGCACGTGAGATGTTCGCCAGGTGCGTGCTCGCTTCGTCTCGGAACATGGCTCGGGTCACGCCTGGGGTGGCACCCGGGGCGATCGCCAGGCTGTGCCGCGCCGCAGCCAAGTGCTGCCCCCGCGTCTCCCCGTCGTGAAGGAACACGCCTTGCGCGCCATCTTCGTCGTACGTCACGGAAGTTTGCAACGCGCGGTCGGAAAGGACGTGACCGCACGCGGCGCAGATTTCGCACCCCAAGTCGAACTCGTGCCGAACTTCGTGCTTGCCGCACGAAGGGCAGGTAGACGCCACCTCGCCGCTCATCGCGATGAGGGCGGGGGGAGAACCAGCGCGGTGCGCGTCAATTCTGAATCTCGGTGACAATGAGATTGCCAAAAACTGGCGGCTTCGAATTTTTTATTTCGTTTGGTGTGCCTACCAACGAACCTCGGGCGAGCCGATCGAGACGTCACAACTGTTGACGCGTGAAGGACACGTCAGTCTTCGTGACCTGCATCACAGGGTACTCACCGCGTGGCTGTACCACGTCGATACTCAACACTACGGTTTCCACGTCTTCGAGTGCGTTGGTGGCCCCTCCACTCGACCTCGGAGTTTTAAACTTCCTTGACCGAACGAACTTTTCGTTCTTCCTACGATGGCCGGCAACATGCGGCAGGACACGGTCCGCACGCTTGACTTGGACAAAACCCTGTCGAACAAAGAGCGTTTTGATAAGCTAAAGGAGTCACGAACCAAGTACAAGGAAGAAGCGGTGCGGCAGCGTGAGGAAACCGACCGGGCGAAGGTTCAGATCGAGATGCTGATGAGACAACTGCAGATGTTGACGCAGCAGGTTGAGGAGAGTGATAAATCATCGTCACAAAACGGGAACTCCGCAGGGAAGGAAAAGGAGGCGAACAAAGCCATGGAGCTTGAGATTGATTCCTTGAGAACGAGAATCGACACCGTAACAGCGGAAATGCACCGCCAGAAGCAGCTCACTTCGCAAGCCACCAATGCGATGCACGAGAAAACCATGGAGGCGAGCGAGTGGCGGAAAAAGTTTGCAGCGGCGGAGAAGAAAGTCGCGCAGTTCGTGGCGACTAATGGCACAGGCAAACAGTCTGAACAGTCCGCCGCTTCTGAAGGTTACTCGGATGGGTACTCCGCGTACGTCTACGGGGCTTTGTTGGGGGCCTCTGCGGTGGCGATCATTGGATACGGCGCGTTGTCGGTGGCGATGTCGTCCAAGAGGTAAATGTCTTTTGAGAGAGCGAAGCGGTACCATAAATCGAAAATCTAAAAACAAAAAAGTGTCTGTCTTTTTTGCAATATCTCTACTCGCGATATCCACACCCCCTCCTCAATGAGCTCCTGTACCACTGCCTTGTGGTCATGTTGAGTAGCGAAGAGCAGCGGCGTCGAGCCTTTACCCGTTGCCTTGTTGACATCCATGCCCACCTTGATCAGCGCTCGCACCACAGCTTCATGGCCGTTATAAGCGGCGAGGTATAACTCCTCCTCACTCCTCGTGCAGCCGTTTGCGCGCGCCCACAGCAGTACCTCGAGATGCCCGCCCCTCGCCGCCGTCTAGCACGTAGATGCGTTCCATGGCCAGCCGTCCGCGCGCAACACCTTCAACTCCTCGATCTTTCCGCTCCTCGCCGCTGCCTGTCAAAGGTATTCTCGACGCGACAGGTGACCTCCCCGTTGCAGGCACTTCACCGCGCTTAAACATCCGAGATTCACAGCTTCACATTCATGAAGCTCCCTAAACCGAAGCCCTATCGCCGCCACCGCGTCGCGCATAGCGCAGTTCAGCGCCGGGAGCCGTGCGAGATCTGCGGGATCGTCAAAGTACTCAGATCTGAGTATGTGCGCGATGACGAGGTGGTCGGGAAGGCCCGGGATGGCTGCTTGTTTCTCGACAAGGCTCGCGGGAGTAGTGACGGTCGCGATATCACCGCTCACGTCAGTCATGTCGGTATCCGCAGCGTCAGAGGACATGTCAAGCGTGTCGTGTGCGTGTCTGTGTGCGCGTCGTTGTGCGAGGCTTCCGAGAAAAGCGTTAGTATATAAAAAGGTCAACAAACAATCAATTTTTGGTCTTCTGAACAGAGCATCACCCATGCTCACCTCGGGCATCCCCCCGGAGCCGCCTGGTCACCGATTGACATGGGAATAGACTCGTTAGATACGGCACATCGCCTTCTACGTCATGGGCAAAAAAACCCAAGTGAAGGTGCTTCTCCCTTCTCGCCATGGGCGGCGAGAAAAAAATCAAAAAAGTTGAACACGCTGGGGGTCGAACCCAGGACCTTCAGATTCCTTCCATTTGCATTTAGTCAGGTCTTTCCGTACAGGTCTGAACGGACTGTTTGTTGCTTTCCGAAGTCTGACGCGCTAATCCACTGCGCTACGCGTCCGTCGTGTGACTGTTAAGTCGAACGGAACAATGGATTTCTCTACGTTGTTTCGTAGGTCATTGTTTCGAAGGTGCTCTAGTCGCTGTCTGTCAGGGTGACAGGCAGAGGGTCGAAGTTTGCCTGCTTCGAAAACAATTAGCTATATAAAATAAAGTGCACATTCGCGTTTGCCCTTTATACACCCCTGGACCTTTGGCAAAGGACGGCACTTTTCATCGATCGTGGTCACTCGGGTCCGCGCGTCTGTTCGTGCACGTGCGATGCCGGACGACGCGACCTGGGAGGGAGGGCCTTCGGCCCCATCCCCAGGTCCACCTGCGGCGAACACAAAGAGAGGCGGGTTCAAGATTCCAAAACTCGCACCAGCGGTGGTTCCCAACGATGGACCATCGTCGGCGGCGGCGGACACATCCGATGCCGTTCCCCTTGGTGACACCTCGCTCCCCACAAATGCCAACCGCAAAGACCGCAAAGACCGCACGCACAAAGGCACGCGGAAGCACAAGCATCTGTTGGTGTTAGATTTGAACGGGTTACTCGTGGATCGGAGAATGAGCCCGTGCGTAGAACAAGACGGCACCAAACGAGTCCCCGATGCAAAGTTTGGCAAGTTCTTCATCTACAATCGACCGCAGATGAACGAGTTCGTCAACTGGTTACACGACAAGTTCACAGTAGGCGTGTGGAGCTCAGCACAGCAGCACAACGCCAAGCAGTTAGTGAGCCACATCTGGGGCAAGCAGCGGGACAAGCTAGCGTTCGTGTGGGGCCAGGACCGGTGTACGCACGTCGGCGCGATGGATCCAAAAAAACCGCAGTCGAAACCTATATTATTAAAAGATTTAAACGAGCTTTGGAAAACGCCGTCGTACGCGCGGTTCGGACCCAGGAACACCCTACTAATAGACGACTCGCCGTACAAAGCGGTGATGAACCCGGCGAACTGCGCGATCCACCCGGAGGAGTACAAGCTTGGTGGGGAAGGGGGTGGTAGGGCAAATAGTGTAGAGACGGCTGAGAAAAAACCAGACGACAGATACCGAGCTTCTGACGACGGCAAAACAACCGACTCCTCCGTGCTCGGCGAACACGGCGCGTTGCGTTTGTACCTGTCGAAGCTCGCCGATTGCGATTTCGTGGATGAGTTCGTGGCGACTAATTCCTTTGCGAGCTTCGGCCCAGTCGCCCCTGACTCCCCTGAAGAGATTATAACGAAAGCCAGAGAGGGGGGGGCGAAAGTTTTAGCGGCGGCAGCGGCAGCGGCGAGCGGGGTGGACGCCAACGAAATTATTCTCGATGACGAGTTTGAGGATGAGAACGACGATGTTACCGAGCTTCCAAAACCAACAGTAGAGCACCCTGCTGACCGGTGCGGGTCGGATGGCGAGGATGTTGATGTGGTGGAAACAAAAACCAGTGGGGAGAAACGCGGTCGTGACGAACCGGCGGCTACTACTAGTGCAGACGAAAATAAGCAAAAAAGAAAGAAACGTCCGAAGAAGGTCTTCACCGGGTCCGGGGCGTGTTTATTTCTGAAGCGATGGGGCTGGAAAAGGGAGGCAAAGAGCGACGAGGAGCGGTTTCACAAACCGTACGTGCACGAAATGAAAGTGCGGAGCGGGTCAACGGTGCCGATGGGCTTCGACGCCGAGGACGGCGACGCGTCTACGCGGACGGTTGCGCTGAGTTTTCGACAAGCCCGTTTCGATGATGAAGACAATAATGGCGCGGTTGGCGGTTTCGCGTCGACGGTGTGGGACAGCGCCATCGTGTTGGCGAAGTTCATAGAGAAGCACCAGGAGCGTTTTCGGGGGCTACGCGTAGTAGAGCTAGGGGCGGGGTGTGGGTTGGTATCCGCGTCGCTGCTTCACGCGGGCGCGGCGCGAGTCGTCGCGACTGATTTGGCGCCAAACCTACTTTTGCTGAGGGAAAATTTATTGAATAGCGCGCCGAGCACTGATGCCTCCAAAGGTGAAGGTCGCACCTGGGACGTCCGCGCGTTACCATGGGGCGCCGATGCATCTGCCCATCTAGATAACGAAACTTTCGATTTAGTAGTAGCTACCGATTGTATGTACGTCGTGGAGAGCGCCACGGCGCTTTGCGAGACGCTAGTATCGCTAATAGGAAAGTGGCACTCGACTAATATAAAGTTATCCCGCACCAACGGGTTTCCGGTGTTGATGTCGTACGGCAGGAACAGACAAGCCGAGGCGGCTTTTGAGGAGGTTTCAACAAAGGGTTTTACGTTCACCGAAACGGGTGTTACAATTTCGCTAACAGGCACAGATGTTCCCGAACAAGACCTAGACGAGCTGTACCAGTGCTCGGACGTGCGGGTGGTGAAGTACAAAGTAAGTGGAGAGTAGAAAGCAGCGAGTAGGCGTTCCGAACGTAGGAGGAATACGTATGAGCAAACAGTCGTAGGAGTAGAATAGTATGTGTAGACAAACGTAGACAAAACATTACGAGTAGACAAGTATCAAATCGCAAAGGTTCTCTTCGTAACGCTCGTCATCATCTCATCGAAGTCTTATGTAGTAGTCCCTGAGTCACAACTCAAGAATTCAGGCATCTCAAAAAATCAAATCACGCGACGTCGATTGACGTGAATTTCTTCCAAGCGTCTTGCGACACGCGCTTTGTCATTGATTTGATTTGCGTTTTCGGCCCCAGTTCGTATAGCTGATCCTTGCCGTCTTTCAGCAGGTTACGCAACGTGTCTTCCCACCGTACGGGGGAGACTAGCTGCTCCGCGAGCATTTCTGGGATCTTTTGGAAATCAGAAATGATCTCGCCGGTGACGTTTGAGTAAACGGGAATTCTCGGCTGCGAAATTTTCGCATCGGTCAATGCCTTCTCGAGAGCTTCTTTCGCGCTCAGCATTCTGGACGTGTGAAAGGCTCCTGATACCTGCAACATCGCCGTCTTCAACGCCCCGGCTTTGTTCGCAAGCGTGGTGACTTCATTGAGGCACTCGATGTCCCCTGAAACGACCCTTCCGGTGGGGAAAAGGTAGTTTGCGATTTCGCAAACGCAGTCAGTTTTCGCGACGTTCACCTTCGCCTCGGCCACGCACTTCCTCAACGCGTCGTCGTCCAGACCGACTACGCTTAACATGCCGTGGTCCCCCACCGCCGCAGCGGCTTTCATCGCCTCCGCACGTATCTTGACCACCTTCAGGCCGTCTTCGAAGGACATCGCACCGGCGAACACAAGCGCGGTGTACTCGCCGAGTGAGAGACCGGCGGTTCGCGAGCAGTTCTCGACGGCTGAAGGATCCTCCGCCTTGAGTTTCTCAACCGCCGCTAATCCAGCGAGGAACAGCGCTGGTTGCGCGAACACGGTGTCGTCAAGCTTCTCTTTCGGGCCGTTGATGCACACGTCTAAAAGGTCGTAGCCCAGGATTTCAGTAGCCTTCTGGCACATCTCTTTCACAGCGGGGAGGTCCTTGACCTTCTGAAGCATACCGACGGCTTGCGAACCTTGGCCGGGGAATAAGAATGCAGTGGGGGAGGAATCGGGGGAGGGAGTACTTGAGGATTCCATGGCAGTTGCGGGGGTAGCAGTAGCACCAGTGACGCCAAGGGACGCCATCTGCGCCACAGGAGGCGATTTCTCCCTCTTCGCCACCTCTATCGCGATGGCGCTCTCCCGCGCCGCTTTGCGTTTCAGTTTCCACTCCCTCTTTTCGTTCGATGCGCGTTCGTTTCGGCGCTGTTCCGGGTACGAAGGTTTGTGGTTTGCAGGCCAGGCGTAGACAGCGTCAGGGCCGTAATCGTACAAGGCCCACCAGTCCCCGATGTCTCGGTGGGGGGCGGGTACTTTCGCAGTCTCCGCGTACTTTTCGTTTAAAGCTCGCAGCGCATCCCTGGTGGGCCCATCTTTAATGGCGACCTCCACCGGCATCTTCCGTCCCGGGTTCAGGTACGGATCGTAGTCTTCCGTCAAAATCAAGGGGTCCGCGCCTTCTGACAGCAAGTACTCGTACAGCTCGAGGTACCCGTCGTACTGCGCGAGGTACGCGGCTCGGTGCAGTGGGGTGAAGCCACGCGTATCACGCTGGTTCACCGCCACACGGCAGTTGCGCACAATGTGATGTAACATGTCGATTTGCTTGTACGTCGTTGCGAAGTGTACAGGACCCCCAGCGCCGTTGTCCTGTGTCCAGAAATACGGATCTGTGTCCATGATGATGTTCGCTTGGTCAGGGTCGCCAAGGCGGAAGCAGCTGTAGAACGCGAAGGGCTCGAACTTTGGCTGGGGGGGGTACCGACCGGTGCCTGTGTGTGTTCAGGATAGGGCATCGATGAGACGAAACAGATGAGAACAACAAAAGAAGAAGGTGGACCGTCGAAAGGAAAGGATCGTGCGCACGACGGTGTGGAGGGAGGGTCAGCGCTGATACTGTGACGCGTTTTACCCATAGGAGTGGATGTGCGGGAGTGTGCATGCTGCCGAGAGCGTATCGAGCAGGACCACAGGGGTGTGAACTGCGTGCGGTGCCCTCTGCACCCGCGGGAGGCGAACCAGCGGAAGTAGAAAAGCGAACGGAGGAAAAGACGTCCTCGGGAGATCGATGACGGGCCGGAGGGGAGGGAAGCGCGGTGCGGAGGTTTGACTTAGAGCCATGTACATCACTGTCCGCCTTCACGTACCGGTCATATCGCGCGGCATGGCGTACGGCGGGGTTGCGGAAACGCGTGAGTCTCGGAGGAAGTGCGCGGAGGTGTGCGCGTTGGAAGTGTCCGGGAGCGTTTTTGTTGGACTCGACGAAAAGCTCCTCGGGAGTCTCGAAACTTGTTTTTGGGGTTTATCGCACGAGTTATGACTCGTCGCAACCCTGTTCATATAGTTTAACCCATCATTTCTTGGGTCCTTTACGAGACCGACTAGAAACCATGGCGGCTCGGTGCTTTTGATCGGCGAACCTTGGATGCGTGAAAAACTGTGCGCCCCAACTTCGCCGCGTTAGATCTCTCGCCGCTGCGTATCGCCGGCTGATCGAGACACTTCAGACTACCAGCCCCTACACGGCCATACACACGATGTCGGACTACGGCAGCGACGTCGAGGACGACACCGAGCACACCTTGGCCAACGTAAGGCTCCCTCCGCATCGATATTTCGCACGCCGAATTATTTTTCGAAGCCATCAATAGAACCGGTTGTTTGAGGGAAGGGGTGACACGGAACACTACACCCTAAACGCTTGAATAACCTTTTAACCCGAAACGTCACTGACGACACCCCTCTCTCCCACCCAACAGCCCGCCGTGGTGGACAAGTACAAAGTAGCCGCGGAGATCGCCAACAGTAAGTGATGGGTGATGGAGCGCTAATCGGACAACCCTGATTGATGTGATGTCTTTGCGATCGTCTTTTCGTCTCTCGTTTGAATCACTCAGAGTAAGGTATCAGTTCAAGTTATCAGATCGCTGACTAAATACCCCTACAATCCCCCCATTCCACAGAGGCTCTCGCCGCCGTGCTCGCCGCGTGCGTCCCAGGTGCCAAGGTCGCGGACGTGTGCGGCCTCGGCGACAAAACCATCGAGGACGAAGCCGCCAAGTTTTACAACAAAAAAGACAAGGACGGAAACAAAATTGAAAAAGGCGTCGCGTTTCCCACGTGCGTTTCAGTGAACAACCAAGTCTGTCACAACAGTCCTACGGATGATGTTGCGACTGTTCTTGAGGAGGGTCAATCCGTGAAGATCGACCTCGGCGCGCACGTGGACGGGTACATCGCGGTCGTGGCAAACACCGTGTTGCTGCAAGGCGACATGAATGCGCCCGTGACCGGGCAACAAGCGGACGTGATGCAAGCGGCTGTCATTGCTGGGGAAGCGGCGATTCGCAAGTTGAGGCCCGGCAACACTAACGCCGACGTTGCCGCTGCTATAGCGAAGGTCGCTGAGGACTTCGGCGTCAACGTGGTGGAGGGCGTCTTAACGCACACCATGAAGCGATTCGTCATCGACGGCAACAAAGTCGTGCTTCATAAATCTTCTCCTGAACTGAAAGCAGATGAAGAGACTGTCGCGCTGAACGAAGTGTACGCCCTGGACATCGTCCTTTCATCCGGCGAGGGCAAACCCAAAATCCAAGACGAGAAGGAAACCAACGTGTACAAGCGCGCCATCGAGAAGAACTACAAGCTGAAGATGCAAGCCAGCCGGGCGGTGTTTTCGCAGATCACCACCAAGTTCCCCACCATGCCTTTCACAATGCGGGCCATGAGCGAAGTGCGAGGCGCTCGGTTAGGCATCACCGAGTGCATGACCCACGAGCTACTTCACGAGTATCCTGTTTTGTACGAAAAACCAGGGGATGCCGTGGCGCATTTCAAAGCCACTGTGTTAGTCATGACCAACGGAAACGACCGTGTAACGACGTGGACCTCGCAGCCGATCAACAGCGACCTGGAGCTGAACGACGAAGAGCTGAAGGCGCTCATTTTGGAACCCCTGAAATCAAAGAAGAAGAAGAAACCCAAGGCGTAAGGGTTTGCTTTTTTTGGGAGTTGGAGAGAGATGGAGAGAGAGAGAGGGGGTTTGGGTATTAAAAACTCTATAAAGATACGGTGCTGAAGGTAATAGGTATCGAGCATACACAATGTGTGTGAATAAACAATTTGAAAAAAAAATCAACTTCCCTAATACCTCATCCCCTCAACAACA
>TARA_B110000977_G_scaffold201848_1_pt1 | contig 11020 bp, 10 predicted proteins | sample TARA_B110000977 | Tara Oceans TARA_B110000977 (sample SAMEA4397798) | marine metagenome | biome: Polar Biome; feature: [SRF] surface water layer (ENVO:00010504); material: water (ENVO:00002006), including particulate matter (ENVO:01000060) such as... | depth 5 m | reverse complement strand
CGCAATATAATTTAATTGGTCCATAATTGAATTTGTCTCAACCAAGGCATTAATATACCACTGGTCTTTTGGTATTAATTCTCGATTTTGCGAATACGCATCAATAAACTTTCCAGCATCAGGCACACAACCGATAAATTCGCCGTTTTTTGCAAGCACTCTATGACACTCGGACAAAAATACTGCTTGTTGTGGGGCGGGGATGTGCTCTAACAAATGCGAGCTATAAATGCACGACACACTACTATCTGGTAAAGGAATACCTCTCCTGAGGTCCCAGACTATGTCTGTCTGTGGAAGCATATCAATATTTGTCCAGCCATTGTTACCTTTATGTGGACCAGCGCCCAAGTTTAATTTAATATTAGTTTTACGTTTCAATCTTCCCCACTTCAACAATGAATATATGAAATGGGATCGCACAAATAAAAAGCGGACCAGACAATCAAAAAACTGTGACTTCTTCATAATACTTTTGATCATAGATAGCTCTTTCGTTCAAGTAAGTGATTTTATTTTCGATCTATAGGAAAACTGATGATTATTCTTTGTACGCTTTTAATATATGCATTTTATTTTGTAGGTGATTATACAGTGCTCGGCGTCCCTTTGCTACCTATTTTCTCCGTAGCCACATTCCTGACGTTAAATAAAATCAATAATGTCTCTTTGAGCACAAATAACTATTGGTTTCTTATTATGACGCTTATTTATTTAGTAGTATATACTTTGGGTAACCTTTCTGCTGCATTTGAATTTACCGATCATTTTTTCCATTTTAATATTCCATTATTAGTATTGAGTGTCCTCGCAATAACAAGATTTCCTGTCACCCGGAATACTACACTAATTGCTAATATCGTGTTTTTCTACTTTACATTAACTACGATTATTGGCTTTGACCCAAGCCCGTTTGGACCAAACATTGAATATAGGATTATTGCATTTTTGTTCTTACTAAGTGGTTCACAGCGACATCTTTGGAACTTTGTAAAATATGTTTCATATTTTTTTGTAAGTATTTATGGCTACAGTAGAGGTGGTATGATTACTTACCTGATGATAATGTGGACCAGGTCTAAGCGTTTGCAAATTTTTACATTAATTGCCGTTCCAATAGTCCTAATAACTGTCATTTATTATTCTTTGGAGATAAGATTTTCCTTTTTTGGTTTACGTGCAGTATTTTTCGACCTTAAAAATGGATCAGAGGCCACGAGAATTGATTTGTATGGCGAAGCCTTAAAAAATATTTTGGACTTAGATATTCAAAAGTTGTTTTTGGGAGATCCGTCTCATATTTATTCTACATTTTATACTCACAATGTATATTTTGACTTATTCCTTTTGTATGGAATTGTTCCTGGATTGATAGTAATAATTGGCGTTATAAGGTTTATTGCCAGCACATGGCATCAGATTGCAAATGCCAATTCAGGACTTCTCGTGAGTTACTTCTATGCAGTTCTAATTGGCTCATTAGTAAGTGGTGGAATGCATGAGAATTGGATAATCTTAGTAGTGGGCCTTCTATCGCTTGATAGGACATTTCTTTCAAACTTTCGGAAATTATAATTAAAATGGGTAACAAAAAACTGACTATTATAACAATATCAAAATCCGATATCCCTAGTCTAGAGGTTACGTTAGAATCACTCCATCAGCAAGAAGAGAAGAATTATTCACTAATTCTAGTATTGGCTGACTTTGATGTTGGAGCTATCGATACGATTTTAGACAAATACGACTTGCCAAACGTGAGTGTGATTCTCGATGATGGACTGGGTATTTTTCAAGCAATGAATACTGGTCTGAATAAATGCCAATCAGCTTACGCTTTATTCCTAAATGGTGGCGACAGATTAATTCAAAAAACTGCGGTCGCGCGAATAATTTCTGAAATAAATAACAATACGCAGCCTACGAATATCGCTTTTAATGTTGTGCAGGAAATTAATGATGAGAAATTTCAGAGATTAGCGAAACATAAAAAACGACTATTAGATTTTAGGTACTTTCCACCTCCGCATCAAGGCTTTATTGCTTTACTAGACAAGAATATAATTTTTAAGAGGCGGTATGGCAATAGCGCTGATACATATTGGATTTTTGAACAAATAGATAAAATGGGTTGCCGATATATTTGTGACTATGATCTATCATCATTTTCTCTAGGTGGGATCTCAAATAATCCATCAAAAATCAGTATTGATGGTGTGAATATCAAATCTGCAAAAAGTATACTTAAGTTTTGCATGTTTTGGATAGTTGGACTGCAAAATTATTATATAATAACAAGCTGGATCACGGGTTACAAAAGGTTAAATCGATAATGCGAAACTTTAGAGACTACATGCGAGGCCTTAATATAATCTTAAGGTGGTTGATTTTCGAATTCCCATGGGGAATAGACTTTTCATTACGAGATTTATCTGAGAAGTCGTCTACTAATAATGGTTATGCTGCAACAGATAAGTATGCGCTCAAAAATTTGTCTGATATCTTAAGTTTTCGTGGCAAACGAATTTTAGATATAGGGAGCGGGAAAGGTTATGTCATGGCACAATCATACAAGCTCGGTGCTAGCCGCTGTGACGGTATTGAAATTTCCAGTAAGCTACACCTAACGGCATGTAGGAATTTTGCCAAACTTGGCATTGATAGAGATGTTCAGTCTTATAATTTGAGTGCCAAAGATTTTAGCCTATATAATGACTACGATATATTTTTCTTATTTAACCCATTTCCTGATGATATCTACAAACATGTTATTGACGAGTTATTTACGCAAATCAACGGAGCACAGATTAGATACATTATTGTCTACGGTAATGGTAACAGAAAAGCTATTGAAAACTACCAAACTTTAAAAGTTTATGAAGGCACCTGCCCGAGCCGCGGGAACATGATATCTATTTATAAAATAGAATGCAGTTTATGACAGTTCCAAAATTTATAAGAAAAAAGCCTATTTTAGTTTCTGTTATTATTCCTATGCACAAAGAGATAAATTTGATTAATGACTGTCTAAAGTCCATATGTGAAAATAAAAGTGATGAATTTTCAATAGAGATTTTAGTTATAAATGATGGTGAAATAGATAATGACATAATTTCTCAAAAAATATTTTTGGATGAAACTATGAGAATAAAGATTTACAGAAATGAATTTACAAAAGGAGTAGGCGGAGCTAGAAATACTGGGCTAAAGCATTCAAAAGGCCTTTTTATTGCGTTTATAGATGTAGATGACATATGGTTACCCAATAAACTTTCTAAACAAATTTCGATCATGCAGGAAGGGTATCTATTTTGTTGTACTTGTTATCGATTCAAATATTCAGGGAAACTCATTGAGCCACCAAAAACAATAACATCTGTCGACGAAATATTTTCTTATGGCGGTATCGGAGCATCTACGGTCGTCGTGCATAAAGACCTAGTAGGCCAAGCCGAGTTTTCAAACTTAAAGTTTGGTCAGGACATAGAATTTTGGTATCGTCTTTTAAGACATAAGCCCTATGCCTTTATAGGCCTTAATGATGTTGGAACAATTTATAACGAAAAAGGAAGCACTCAAAATAAGTTAGTTCAGCTCGTTAACTATTGGAGGGTTCTACAATTAACACATTATAATTTAAAAATTCAAATTTGGTTAATAATTTGCTACACTCTAAGAGGTATAAAAAACCATATAAGGTGAAGTTCCGGCATACATATTTAATCTATATTGGTTGCTTCAATTGTTAATCATTTGTAGATCTTACCATCTAGCACAGTTGTAATTAAAAGTATGAAACTGCAACAAAATTTCAGTATTTTAGAGGAGTAACTGTAATCGATTCGAAGGCATCAGTGTTGGTGCTCTCTGCAACTACGCAGTTTGGCCTCAATGTATTTGACGGCGTAAAATGCTATCGATGTTATAATTCAAAAATAGCTTTTCATTAAGAATTTATACCAAGACTTGGTAATACTGACAATACTAAGTATTTTAATTACTTAATAAGCATTCAGTAAAATTTAATGAGTTTCAAGGGCGGTTTTGTCTGAAAGCATTAATTTGAAAGCATTTCCAGCGTCAGACAAAGATATGTAATGATAGTAACTTTACACGATGGAAGTCCTTAAGAATATCAGATTTTTAATTTAAAGATATTTTTGTCAAATTTCCAACAACGTAAACGAAAAGAGGTCCAGTAAAAACCCAACAATGTGCGTTGACAATGCAGATAATAATATTTTGGCTGTTTTTACGAGCCGATAATTACTGGACACCTTGGAAAATTCTAGATCAAGTAGAACCCATAAAAAATATATATATAAATTAGCTTCAACAGCATATGAGTTCGAAAAGTATGAAAAATAATCAAACCAGTATCCAGAATAACAAAACCAATTTGATTTTCAAAATGAAAGGGCTTGACGCACTTATATTTGTGGTCACTACAGTAGTATTCTCAATACTTACGTGTTGCAAATGTCGGCTTCTCACAAGGTATTTATTTTGGTATCAATTGCCCCAAAATAAACGCTTCGTCTCACATCTATCTATACAGCAGTTAATAGTCACAGTACGAACGGTTCTACTAGCAATGCGTTTGAGAAAATCTTATAATGAAATATCTTTCTTGTGAAAAAGAAGAAACAAGCATTTAATCTACTCCAAATTCTGGTTGATTATCGCTGGACGGTATTTGGAACTACTTCAAAAAATGGTGAGTGACATGCAAAATAACTTAATATGGATAAGAGACGAAATACTCCCTGAAAGCGAAGCCAAGGTAAACGCACTTTCAGGCATGGCGCAATTTGGCCTTAATGTATTTGAGGGCATTAGATGTTATCAAGCGGATGACCACAAGATATCGTATGCTTTCAGATTACATGATCACTTAGATAGATTAGAGGAATCTTGTAAGTTAATTGGCTTTAAAATGCCCGTTAGCAAAAGAATATTGATCTCAAATTTTAACTCTATAATTTTAAAAAATAATTTTACTAGTGACGTAGCTGTTCGGTTAACGATATTCTCCGATGGTAGTGGAAGCTGGCATTCAACCTCACCATTATCTTATTTCATAGCTCCCGTTCAAAAGGAGCGTACTAACATTTCAAAACTAATTGGACGAAGTGCGTGCATCAGTTCCTGGGTGCGAATCTCAGACAATGTATTACCGCCTAGAGCAAAAATTGGTGCAAACTATATAAACGGTCGTTTTGCGCATATGGCCGCAATATCTGGTGGTTATGATCTCCCGATACTATTGAACCACCATGGCACGGTATCAGAAGGTCCAGGCTCTTGCATTTTTATGATTAAAAAAAATAAGTTGATTACACCAGAAACATCAGCCTCAATTCTTGAAAGTATCACTAGAGATACGATTCTTAATTATGCTCCCAGTTTAGGTTTGGAAGTAGAAGAGAAGCCTATCGATAGGACCGAACTTTACCTTGCAGACGAGGTTTTTATGTGTGGAACAGCGGCAGAGATAACACCAATAACTTCTATAGATCAATATAAAATTGGTAGAGGCGTCGTTGGCTCATCGACATCAAATCTATTAAAAATGTATCATAAAATAGTAATTGGAGAAATTTCAAACTATCGGCATTGGCTATCAAAAGTAGAATGAGGAAGATTTTATGTTAAGTAACAGTCAATATAATAATATTAAGTCAGCAGTGGGTACATGTTTTTATATAGCAAAGACTGAAAACTTTAATAAGAACTATTTTTCTCTGAAACATGAGTTTCAAAAACACTATCAAAATACGAATATCGCTTACTCTTATAAAACTAATTACCTGCCAACGTTTTGTAGAGAAGTATTGAAAAATGGTGGTTTTGCGGAAGTTGTTTCTAGTATGGAGGCAGAACTGGCGCTTGAAATTGGGGTGCCACCGGCTAAAATATTTTTTAACGGTCCTTTTAAAGATGAAACTTATCTAGAAAAATTTTTAGCTTTAGGTGGAACTATCAACATAGATTGTATCGAAGAATTTTTGGAAATTAAAGAAATTTCCAAACGACTAAAATTACCTTGTTCTGTCGGGATAAGATGTAACTTTGATATTGATGATGGCGTAATTTCTCGCTTCGGCTTCGATGTAGAAGATGGTATAGTCTTTGATATTTTGCATTTAATCAGTTTAGAAGAGCACATCAATTTAAACGGCCTACATTGTCATTTTGCTTCTAGATCCCTTGAGAGTTGGAAAAATGCGACAAAAATGATGTGTGAGTTTTTGTCAAAGCTATCCAGCGAAACTAAGACTTCTTTAAAGTATGTTAGTCTTGGTGGTGGCCTATATGGTGATATGGATGAAGATTTGCGCACGCAATTTAAACAAAACATTCCAACATTTAAAGAGTATGCGCAAGTAAGCGCTTATGAATTTTCAAAGTTTGTTCAACAAATCAACTTAGCCGATTTAACGCTTATAATAGAGCCAGGCACTGCATTAGTTGCGGATGCTTTAGATTTTGTCACTGAGATACAATCTATTAAGCTTGTACGCGGAGAAGTCTTCGTTACTACAAATGGCTCTTCGTTCAACCTTGGGACCGCCAAAAGTGAAATTAATTTACCGTTTGAAATTATTAACTATAGTGATGATAGTCATAGGCTTGCTCTAAAAAATGCTAAAGTAGTTGGTTATACTTGCATTGAAGGTGATGTCTTACATTCTTCATTTTCAGCGGAAGTAGCCGTTGGTGATTTGATAGTATTTAAGGAGGCAGGATCATATTCGATAGTTATGAAACCACCTTTTATATTACCGAATGTTGCTATTGTGGAGGTTGATGGAGAAGGCTATGATCACAAGATTGTAAAGCGTGCAGAAACATTTAGGGATATATTTCAAACGTATGGATTATAATATCGACTTTATTTATATCACAAATATACCTTATATTGGCAAATTTATCACCAATCATAATGTTAGGTGGGTAATGGTTGATCTTGAATACAGAGGTAAAGCAAAAAGGCAGGAAGACCGTGATACAGTAATATCTGCACATAAGATTTCAGATGTGAAAAATATGCGCGCCCAGTTGAATAGTGATAGTTTACTCGTGCGGATTAACCCTATTAATAGGTTGTCCATCAGAGAGATAGATGCTGTTATTGATGCTGGCGCCGACGCGATCATGTTACCTTATTTTCAGACAAAGCAAGAAATTGAGTATTTTGTTGAATTGATAGCCTCGCGCTGTAAAGTCTTTTTGCTTCTTGAAACGATGAAGGGTATCCAAAATATTGCTGATATATTGAGTGTAAAGGGAATTGATTATGTTCACATTGGATTAAATGATCTTCATATTGAGCGTAATACAAAGTTTATGTTTGAGTTTATAGCGGATGGCAGCATTGACCCCATTGCTTCAATATTGACAGACAGAGGCATGAAATTCGGTATTGGTGGTGTGGGTCGCTATGGCAAGTTGTTACCACCAGCAGAAAGTGTCTTAAGTGAACATATTCGTTTGGGTTCGCATGGCGCAATACTATCACGTAGCTTTATGAATGCTACGATCCCAACATCGTCGGATGAGTTTTGTTCGCAGTTCCAATCAGAGCTGGAAAAATTACGCAGTCACATTAATGAGGCAGCATGCAAAGACCCATTCTATTTTGCACAAAACCAAAAACAATTTAATCTAAATGTTTCAGAGGTAGTGGATAAATTAAGTGGAATTTAATGTGAAGAGCCAGGTGTCACTATGGCTGATCAGGGTTTGTGATATCCTATTATCTTTAACCGCAATCGCTTGTTTCGTACCATGTTTTATAATTTTAGCAATAATATTGAAACTCACTGGTGAAGGACGAGTTTTATATTTGCAAGAAAGGGTAGGCTATGCTGGAGAAGTATTTTACTTGTTAAAATTTACAACTATGATCCAGAATAGCCCTAATATAGGTAGTAAGGAATTGACCCTACCAGATGATCCCCGCGTTTTGCCAATTGGGAAGATACTCCGTAAAACAAAATTTAATGAGCTACCTCAATTGTTTAATGTACTAAAAGGAGATTTAAGTTTAATTGGGCCTAGGCCACAAACAAAATATTATTTTAATTGTTTTTACAAAGATGACATTAAATTTATAACCAGCATGAGGCCTGGCTTGTCTGGCATAGGTTCGGTTTTTTTTCGTAATGAAGAAGAGTTATTTCGTGATCATTCGGATGCTAAGATGTTTGATGAAAAAATCATTATGCCGTACAAAGGACAACTTGAGCGCTGGTACGCAGATAATCTATCAATTAGAAATTATTTTATACTTATTTTCCTTAGTATTTATGTTGTGGTAACAAATGGAAAAATTGATTTATTTAAAATATTCCAAAATTTACCAATTCCTCCCCGAGAGCTTAAAAGGACAAAACTGTAGATGTGCATCCATGAACCTTGAACAGTATGAATTAAGCTTGTTAAAACGCGATATGCCATTATTTAGAGAGGATATAACAGAATTTTCTCTGCAACTAAAAGATGCTATTAAGGGCTCTAAATGCTTGATAATTGGAGCTGCTGGTACGATTGGGCAAGCAGTAACAATCGAAATCTTCAGACGTAATCCATCAACAATTCACGCTGTCGATCTGTCTGAAAACAATATGGTAGAACTTGTCAGGATAATTCGGAGCACTGCGGGTTATTCATCCACTGATTTCCGTACCTTTTCTGTAGATTGTGGTTCGCGTCAATTTGAAGCACTAGTGCAAAATTTAGGGCCTTATGACTACGTCTTTAATCTATCTGCGCTCAAGCATGTTAGAAGCGAGAAAGATCCGTACACCCTGATGCGTATGATTGAAGTTAATATTTTAAATACTCTTAAAATTTTGAATGCCACAAAGGGCGAAGCATTAAAGAAATATTTCTGCGTTTCCACCGATAAAGCGGCAAACCCCGTGAATATGATGGGTGCAACTAAACGCATAATGGAGATTTTTGCTATGCGCGAAAGTGAAGTGCAAGACATTTCTATGGCGCGCTTTGCAAATGTTGCCTTTTCTGATGGATCATTACTGCACGGGTTTACGCAGAGGTTCTTGAAGAAGCAACCAATTTCTGCGCCGTATGATGTGAAGCGGTATTTTGTTACTCAGAAAGAATCTGGAGAGTTGTGTATGATGTCTGGTTTGCTGGGCAAGAACAGAGAAATATTTTTTCCAAAGTTAAATTCATCGCTAGATTTGATAAAATTCTCTGACATTGCACAAGATTACCTCGCAGGGCTTGGTTATGATGCATATCTCTGTGAAACAGAGGAAGAGGCAAGAAGGAAGTGCTCGGAACTCATTGAAAATAAAAAGTGGCCTTGCTATTTTTTTGCAAGTGATACTACGGGTGAAAAGCCATTTGAAGAATTTTATACTGAAAAAGAAAACTTGGACTTAGATGCTTTTCAGTCAATTGGAATAATAAAAAACAAACCTTTGTTTGATGAAGAATCTCTCGAGAAATTTTTAGCTGATGTTAAAAAAATACGGTCTTCGCATACTTGGCGAAAAGAGAAGATAGTAGAGCTATTTAGTTCCATCTTACCTGATTTTGATCATATCGAAAAAGGTAAAAACTTAGATCAAAGGATGTAATATATGATACGTCTCCTCGATATTATAATTTCTCTATCTGCGATACTTCTTCTTTTACCATTTTTATTACCGATTGTGGTGATATTAAAGCTTACTGGCGAAGGTGAGGTTTTTTATTTTCAAATGAGAGTAGGGCTACATCAAAAGGAATTTCCGCTCTTTAAATTTGTAACAATGCTGAAAGATAGCCCAAATATTGGAACGGGGACAATTACTGTAAAGGGTGATCCAAGGGTATTGCCGTTTGGAAAAATGTTAAGAAAATTTAAACTTAATGAATTGCCTCAGCTTTTTAATGTATTGATGGGTACGATGAGTTTGATAGGGCCAAGACCCCAAGCAAAAAGAAATTTTGATTGTTTTCCCGAAGAAGCAAAGCCAGTGATTGCATCGGTAAGGCCAGGATTGTCCGGCATTGGTTCAATCATCTTTAGTAACGAAGAGAATATTTTGGATCAGGTACACAATGAAGATTTTTATACGAAGGTGATAATGCCGTACAAGGCAAAACTGGAGTTGTTTTACGTGAAACAAAACGAACTGGAAATGTACATTAAATTAATTATGTCTACTTTATTAGTCCTTGTGACTGGCAAACATTTTCTTGATCGGTTGTTTCCTACATTACCGAAAACACCTGAAGTGCTAAAAAAGTGGATCAAGTTATGAGATTTGATATGATCCTTCATCGGCCCATGAGGCGCGATCGCCTTGTTAGAGACGTTGTCTGCGCCACTGTGCAATATAAATAGTTTACACATTTCTATGTACATAGCGATATTCACTTAGTTAACTTTTTAAGTAAAATATTTTACAGAGAGGCACTCCATTGCAAATCCGTGTACACCCTCTGCTTGTCAGTTTTTGCTTTGAGGTTCGGCCAAGGGTTCCTCTTCGAAATTTTCTCACTGCCAAATGTTGTGTTGCGCGAACTTCAGATATCTTAAGACAGTACTGTTAAATGGTAAACGTTTTGATCGTGGTAGTATTGAAGGATATATAAATGCAATTAAATATATTTCTCATATTTATAAATTTCCATAGAAAATTTTTGTAAAAACACTTATTTATAAAATTGATAAAGAATAAAAATAATAGAAAATTGATAGCAGACCTTAAACATAATTTCACTACTTATAGTTTAAAAGCTTTTTTAAAATAAATAAAATTAAATTTATTCCTAATAAACAAAATGATAAGTATTATTATGAACTTGGCTTAAGATTTTTAAGTCTAAAAATTTTAGATATTATCTTCTAGAATATGTTAATAATAATTGATTGATTATTTCAATTTGATACTGTTTAAATTTAATTATGATAGATAAGATATAAAAATGAAAAATTCTCAAAATTTTTATGGAAATAAGTTATTTTGGATCAACAAACGAATATTTGATATTATTT
>TARA_B110000977_G_scaffold67069_2_pt1 | contig 11021 bp, 7 predicted proteins | sample TARA_B110000977 | Tara Oceans TARA_B110000977 (sample SAMEA4397798) | marine metagenome | biome: Polar Biome; feature: [SRF] surface water layer (ENVO:00010504); material: water (ENVO:00002006), including particulate matter (ENVO:01000060) such as... | depth 5 m | reverse complement strand
GTTCGGGCGTGGGCTGGGGCGTGGGTTCGGGAGTAGGTTCGGCAGCCTTCGCAGCAGCAGCAGCAGCCGCAGCAGCCTTATCAGCGGCGGCATGTTCGGCAGCAGCCTTATCAGCAGCAGCCTTCTCCGCCGCCGCGCGCTCGTCCGCAGCAGCGCGCTCAGCAGTTGCCTTTTCAGCCGCAGCACGCTCAGCCGCAGCTTGCTCTGCAGCAGCCTTTTCAGCAGTCGAACGCTCGGCAGCGGCCTTCTCCACCGCCGCCGCATCTTCTGTCGGCGTCGGCGTCAGCTCCTCTCCCGCGTCTTCCCCATCCCCAACGTCCACGATTCGCAGCGCTCTCTCGACAAACTTTTCGCCGTCGTAGTGCTTCGCGAGCGTCAGGACTCTCTGGTTTTCGTCAAATATCGCATCCAACAGCGCGGTTTCCTGCTTGGCACTCAACGCCCCAGCATCCGCGAGCGTCGCGATGGCGCCAACCGCTTTGTCCACGAGCGACGGCGTTTCCGGATACGCCGCCAAAAGTTCCCTTTTCGGCGTTCCCTTTGTTTTGGCGGAAACGCCTTTGGTTTTCGTCTTGGCACCTTGACCGCTTGCTTTGTCTTTCGATTTCACCGGTGTTTTGGTTGTCTTCACCGGTGTTTTCCCTGTACCGACCGGGAGAGCCTCCGCCGCAGCCGCGAGCTCGGGCGCTTTCAAAATGGCATGCGAGAATTTCGCAACCGTGTTGATCAGCGCGACGATTTCCGCCCTGCTCAGTGCCGTGGCGTGCATGTGCTCCGGCAGCAACAGCACTTTCAGCGCTGTCCCCAACCCCAGCAGCTGCAGCTTGCCGTGCAGCTTGCACTTCTGACACGAAATGCAGTCCATCACGTCGCTGATGTTGTGGAACACGCCTTTGAACTGCGACTTTAGGGACGGCTGTTCCACCAGCCCGGTTCCGGCCGGATTACCCGCATCTCCGCCGTTAATCCCGATTTCCTCCGCCACGGCTTTGAACAGCAAACTCTCGTCGAACGCGCCGAACACGCCCTGGCAGGAGGTTAGGATGTGCGTATCCAACAGACGTCGTAGTAACGCTTGCGTGCGTTGATCCTCCACCGCGTCTTGCCCCAGCTTGACGTCCGCCTCAAAAAGCGCGCCGCTCGCTTTGCGCAGCGCCCGCAACATCACCACGAATGAAAAGTGAAGGTTGCGTAGCCGGTCAGGGTGTTCCCCGTACATTTCTTGGAACCGTTGTGGGTCAGGACTCCACGTCTCACGCCCCACAACGCCCTTCTTCGGAGGCTTGGCTTTCAACGCGATGTGCACGTTGACTGATGCGTGCATCCCGCTCAGCAGCCGGTACAACACGCGCTCTTCGTAGCACATGTCGTTGACGTGTTCCACCCCCCGCAGGCAGTTCTCGTGGTAAATCGAACTCCACACGTGGCTCCCGTTATAACCCGTCCAGCGCTCGGGGTTGAGCTGCAAATTAACGTGCTCCACGGAGTTGTCCACGGACTTGCCGTGCCCGCCGCTCTCGCACATGTCGAGCCAGAATTCAGGCCGGTCCTCGGCGCATGATCCGTCGTCGCCGTCCACGCCGTCCAGAGATTTGTGCTCGAACGTGGAGATCGTGGTGTCCACTGGAGTAGTGGGGGGGGTCCATTTTAAGTCGTTTTGGGTTGTGTCTTTGGACGCGAGATCGAGGCTGCACATGGTTGGGGGTTCCTGTGAAGACGAGCCGAGATCGTTACCAGACAATCCATCGAGACTCGACGCACTCACCTCCGCCGGCGCGGCACTGCACGTCTGTTCATCCTCCTGTTCCTCACCAGAAACAGGCTTGTTCCAAAACTTACACGGCCGGTTCAAATCAACTTGGAACAGCCGGAAGTACGTCGTGTTCGTGAGCTCGGCTAAGATCTCGTGCAGCTGATGTTCGTTCGCCGACTGCACATCCTCAACATTGCACGTCGCGTCGCCCACTTCTCCGGCCACGAAGTTTGGCTTGGTGGTGTCGATCGAGACCGCCTGCGACGTGGGTAACACGCTCGCAACCGTCGCGAGCACAAGCAGCGCCGCCACACACGCTGGGCCCACGCCCCAGCCTCGCCGCATCACCATCACGCGCCTTCCACAATGTTCGATCGAATCTCGGCACGCCCTGTTTCCGCGGCCTCTGGAGTTCCGGAACTCGTCGCATCGTCGCGTCACCCCGGCGAATCAAACGCGTGATTTTGAAGTGACCTCGCGACGTCAACTTCGCGTCATTCCACGGCGCTCACGCACGAGCCCCGACCTCCGCGACTTGTTCGCAGTTACGATCCAAAGGTACACACACATCCACACATAAACCTACGTCATCGCGTCTCTGTGGGAATGCATCGCACGCGTCGCGACGGCCATCGGCCGTCCGAGGTGTCGCGGTGTTTCAGAATCTGAAGTGTTCGCGCGAAAAACGGGAAGATCTAGTCAGCGCCCAAGCTTGGGTGCCTGAACGACCTCAAGCCGCGACCTCCATCCCTTTGGAGTCGGCCGTTCCGATTGAAACACGGTTTGGCGACATGCGATACCCGTTTTTGTCCCTGCTCCATTCGAACCCACGCCCTTAGACTCAACACTCACCCCCTCCCCGACGCAACACGTGTCACATTTTTTCAATTGTTACAGCAAACAGCGCAAAAGACCCAAGAGCTCTTCGACGATGAGACTCTCCAAGGTCGTGGCCCTCGGCGCAATTTCCGCGCTCCTCGCTAGTCAGGCGGACGCGCGCGCACTCCTGGAAACTGAGCACGAAGGTACAAGGATACAGTCTGAGAGTAACTTTCACGTCTCCGCGCACCACGGCATGATTGACGATTTGACGTCTGACTTTGAATCCTGGAAGCAAAAATTCGGCAAGGAATACGACACCGCGGAGGAGGAGCTCCGGCGCATGGCCATTTACGCCGAGAACGCTGTGTTCGTCAAGACGCACAACGTGGAACACGACGACGGAAAGCACGGCCACTGGTTAGCGTTGAACCATTTAGCCGACTTGACGCGCGAGGAGTTTTCGCACATGTTGGGGTACGACGCGAGCTTAAGAGAAGAGAAGCGTCCCTTAACCGACTCTTCCACCTGGGAGTACGCCAACGTCGACGCCCCTAGTGAAAAGGACTGGGTGGATGAAGGCGCTGTGACGCACGTCAAGAACCAGGGCCAGTGCGGTTCGTGCTGGGCGTTCTCCACGACCGGGTCCGTAGAGGGCATCAACTACATCAAGACTGGAAAGTTGGTGTCTGTTTCCGAAGAAGAGCTCGTATCCTGCTCAAGCACTGGAGGCAACGCGGGGTGTAGCGGCGGTTTGATGGACAACGCCCTGAAGTGGATCGTCGGGAACCGGGGGATCGACTCAGAGGAGGACTGGCCGTACGACGCGGAGGAGGGGCGGTGCGGATGGATCGCGAAACACTTCAAAAAAGCCGTAAAGATCGACGGGTTCACTGACGTTCCCCAGAACGACGAAGACGCGCTTGAGAAGGCGGTTGCGATGCAGCCCGTTTCGGTTGCCATTGAAGCCGATCACAGATCCTTCCAGCTGTACGGCGGAGGCGTGTACGACGCGGACGACTGCGGCACGTCTCTTGACCACGGCGTGCTCGTGGTGGGGTACGGCTTCGACGAAAATTCAGAAGGCCACAAGCACTTTTGGAAAGTTAAAAACTCGTGGGGCGACGGGTGGGGCGAGGACGGGTTCATCCGCATCGCCAAGGGCGGACACGGCCCCGCGGGGCAGTGCGGCGTCGCCTCGGAACCCGTGTACGCCACGAAGAACGACGGTGATAGCGCTGAACTTCCGTCGGTGTGGGACGAAATCAAATCCTTCGCGGCGGATATCAAAAACAAAGTCGCGAAGAACGGGCGCGAAGGCGGCGAAATGAACGCGCGTGACGAACGCGCGAACATCGCGACCGCGTAGGGGAAGTGAGGAAGACAATAGTTTCTAAACTCTAAACCCTAATGCCGCCTGTACTCCTGTACCACCATGTTTGTTTTCTGCATACGTTGCTTTCTATTTTTTCTGGGTGCGATGAAAAATGCCCTCGACTTGTAATGATAGGATACGTTCTTGTTTTTCTTTTTGTTTTGTCTCTTTGAAAACCAACGGTCTCACTCTATTCAGGGCAGCCGTTGGCTAGTGCCCAGTTTGCCAACTCGAGATGACCCATATTTCTCGCCGCTTTGATCGTATCGCTGTTCCACGCACAGCCGTTCTCGTGCGCCCACTGCAGCACCTCGAGGTGCCCGAACCCCGCCGCCACCGTGCACGTGCCTGTGTGCCACGGGCATCCGTTCGCGCGTGCCCACTGCAGTATCTCGAGGTGTCCGCCTACTACCACCCCTGCGCACGTGTCCTCGTCCCACGGTGTGTTGTTCTCGCGCAACAGCTTCAACTTCTCGAGCTGTCTCCTCGCCGCTGCCTCCCAAAGGTTTTCTTGACAGGACAAGAGACCTTGCCGTTGCAGGCGCTGCAGCGCGCTTAAGCACCCGAGTTTTGCGGCTACTTCTTCATCCAGCTCTTCAAACCGAACTGGAAGCTCTGTGCCTGCCACCGTGTCGCGCATCGCACTGCTCACCGATGGGAGCCGTGCGAGGTCTGCGGGATCGCAAAAGTAACCAGATCTGAGTATGTGCGCGAGGACGAAGTGGTTTGGAAGGCCGAGGAAGGCCTCGCCCCCGTTAGCTGCGGTGGCTTCGCGGCGCTCGCGCTTTCTCTTGCCCGCGCGAGTTTCCACACCGAGCGTCGCGTTGGAAGACATCGTGCAGGGTGTGTGTGCGCGTCGTTGTGGGTCGAGTTTTCTCTCGACGAGCGTTACACCTTCCGAGATTTTTTACCTCGGACGACGTGACTGACGTGACAAGACTGGTCGCTTCGCGTGAAAAGTGAAGCAGAAGATACGGGCCTTACGAAAGTTTCCTTATCCGCTAATGTAGTTGACATGCTATAGAGATGCTATCTCGCGCTCGAAGATTCCTGCTGCGACGAAAGAAGAGAGGAAGAGGGTGGAGGAAGGACGAAAGACGGTAAGTTTCCCATTGTAAATGAGAGTTGAGAACGCGACTGAGTTGCGCAGCGAAGAATCCAGAAAATACAGAAAACAGAAATCCACAGCAGAAACACATTCGGACGATACTCAGATCTATCGATCGGTACTCATTGAGACGCGCCTTGTCTGACGCGCCCTCATGATTAGCATGTAAGTGGCATCATCGCCTCGTCCTACGTGAATGAATTCCAAAAACGATTTAAAATCTTCGCGAACCCAAAAAAACAGAAACACGCCGGCGTCGGAAGGATCCATTGGAAATTTTGATGGACTCACTGAAGAAGGCCGCCAAGCCAACTCTCACCAAAGGTGCGATGTCGCGAATCGTCAACCGCCATGTGTTACTCGTAGAGGGAGGCGATGAATAATAACTCAAGACCTCTCTGAAAAAACAAAAGACAAAAAAATAAGTGTGACTGCCCACCGATCGGAACTGGATCGAGTGAAAAAACGTTGGGGGGGGCGAACAGTGGTCGCGCTAGTGCTGATAGACTCAACGCACCTTTTCAAGCCTTCGTTTGTGTCAGACCATTTGTGGGGTGTTGCAAAAATACCCATGTTCGGCCGGAGCGCGAGCGTATGTGGGTCCCCACACCGCTCGCCTAGTTCGTGGTCGTGATTTGCAAAAATATCACTCCAGCGAATCCAGAAAGTCCATCCGGGAGAGCATCTCTCCCTTGAGCTTCTCCGCTGCTTTCTCCGCCTCTCGCGCGCGTTTGATTTCGTCGTTGTCCACCATGTTCAAGCCTTCTGTTTCCCTTGATTCGTCAACCTCGCCCATCAGCACCACGTTCTCGCCTCTCACGATGTACAACCCGAGCGGGATGTCGGAATACGAAGACCCAACGATGATGCGCTCGAACGCGTTTTCCAACACGATGTTCGCGAACTGATCGAACGACCGCAACGTGCCTAAGATCTTGCTCCCATCCCGGAGCATCACCAGAAGCTTCTTGTCGAGCTCCTCAACAAGGCTCGCCACCGCGCTGAGGCTCCACGGGTCGTTCGTCATCGCACCGATCGGTGGTGACAAGGCCTGTGCGAGCCAGAGTGGCGGGAACCCTAAACTGGGCGCGCCCATTTCCGATGCAGTGAGAGTGAGCACTTTCCAAGAGTGTCGCAACACTTGTCGTCGCGCGGCGCTCGCCGCTCACCCTTTCGAGGGGTGGGCGTCTGCAAAAAAAAGGGTGAGCGGCTGCGATGGACGACGACGACTTCGGCGACTTCGCGGCGTCGCTTGCGCCGGAGGTTGCCACGTTTGACGCGACATTCGACACATTCCCGGCCGACCCTGTGACTACGATCGTGGCTGACATTGGAGATTTTCCTCAGCCCATTGGGAAAGATGAGGGTGATTGGAACCCACCGGCTGCGCTGATGCCCGAGGCACAGGAGGACGAGGACAATTTCTGTGACTTTAGCGAGGCTCCGACACACGTTGCGGCCCCGGTTTTAGCCCCCGCCCCCGCCCCCGCCCCGCCCGCTCCACCCGCGGCTGATGACGATGATGATTTTGGAGACTTTGGGGAAGCTGAGGCGACGCCGACACCGGCGCCGGCGCCAAACCCGTCCCCAGTTGTCCCGTATTCCTCCTATCACATAGAGGACGACCTGGTAGTGGAGCGAAGTTCTGAGGACTTCTTGACAGCGGTCGAGGTGTTCCTGGAGCGCGGGCTGGGAGAGGTGGGGACGCCAGGCGGATGGACAAAAAGGATTGACAACGGCAACGGCGACTTCGGCGCATCTGTCGCAAACGACGCGGGCGTTAAACTGGCGCGAATAGCACAGCGTTTGGCTTTGCAGGGAGACGGTGGAGACAGTGTTCATTTAGCAGCAGCTCTAGAAATGTGCGCCGCAGGCTGGCCACCTGCTATTTCCATTGGACTCGCCCCATCGGATGCGGCGACGCAAACGGCGTTGGCGCCAAAGCCCTGGGTCGCGAGCGCTGCGCGTTTGGAACTCGCGGCGGCGCTGAGCGGCGCTAACAAGAAAAGGGACACGGCCAGTGATGTGGTGAGGGAAGCGGAGGATATAGATTATACATGTACGATGGAAACGAATACAGTTGCGGTGGAATCAATCGATGTGGCGCAGAAGGAAGTGATTGACACCACGAATGTGACAGAGAAGGAACTAGTGGCGAACGAAGCGTTGGAAAGTGTCCCGCAAGACAGTTCTGAAAGCGCCGATGGCGACAACAAAGTCGCAGAACCTGAAACCCTGACTTCGCTGTTTGACGGTATTGACTTCACCGCGTCTGTGCCTGTGCCTGTGGTCGTGGAAACCCTCGAAGCCGAGCCTGAGTTTGCACGATTCAATGTTGACGAGCTGGAGAACGACGCGGGCCCGGTTCTCGTTGAGGCGCCCGATGTGGCGCCACCCGCGCCGTTCAGCGACGACGACTTTGGGGACTTCGGCGAAGCGGAGACGCCCCCCCCTTCTGTTCCCTTCGCCACGTTCGGCGATGACAATACACACGTGACTGAGCAGGAAGAATCACGACCTGCTGAGTCGCCTTTCGCGTTCGATGAGACGTCGTCGAGTACGCCCGATGCCGGGTTCTTTTCAGCGCCGACGGGTGCGCTAGAGGAAGAAGTCTTGGAACCCAACTCCACCCACTCAACCCCAGCGCCCACACCAGCACTGGACGACGATTTCGGAAGTTTCAATGCTGTGCCAGCTCCGAAGGACGAGGCAGACGGGGACGGGTTCGGGGACTTTGGAACAGCGGGTGAACCCGAGCCCGAGCCTGCGCCAGCGCCAGAGCCTACACCAGAACTTACGCCCGAACCAGAACCTGAACCGTCGGCGTCAACTTGTGCGGCGGATGACTTCGCGGATCTGTTTGGTCCCGTTACCGATACTAGATCCATCGCCTTCGATACAAAGGAGATGATTGATCCGCAGGTGGTGCCTGTCTCGACGGTCCCTATTCCAGAAACGGAGCCGAATGTGGAGACGATATCGGTAGAGACACGCGCGCCGACGGAACTGGAACTCACTCCGGTTCCGCCGCCGGAGCCTGCTTTGCAAAACCTGGACAGCTTTTCCGATATTTTCGGGCCCGTAGTGGACACGAAACCTTTGCAGTTTGATGTGTCGATGGGTGCGGGTACGCCTCTAGGTATGGCATCATACCCCACTAGCTTAGCGTTCGGGGCGTTCGAGGTATCGCCAGCGCTGGAAATGAAACAACCCGACGTCGGACACGCTCCCGATGTCGAAATAGCGGTCGACGCGTTTGGAGAATTCGAAACGTCACCGGCGCCGGCGGGAGAAATGGACTTTGACTTTGCAGGGTTTGGGGGCGCACCTGTGCCCTCACCTCCAACAGTAGACCCTTTAGCTGATTTCTTCGGAGAAGCGGTCGTGGCGACACCACCAGTCATGTCGAGTGTGACGGATGAAGACAATTTCGGGGGGTTTCAGTGATTTATTAGCAATAGCCCTTTTTGTAACGCTTTCTCGGAAGACTCACACAACGACTCGCACTTGAGGTACAGCGACACCCTTCACGATGTCTTCCAAAACGACGCTCGGTGCGGAAACTCGCGCGGGCAAGAGAAAGCGCGAACGCCGCGATGCTTACGACCGCGGTGCCATCCCCGGTCTCCCCAACCACCTCGTCGTGGCGCACATCCTGAGATCTGAGTATTTTGACGATCCCGCAGATCTCGCACGGCTCCCATCGGTGAGCCGTGCGATGCGCGACACGGTGGCGGCGACGGGACTTGAGTTTTAGGAGCTTAATGAAAAGCATGCCGTACACAACCTCGGTTGTTTAAGCGCGGTGGAGCACCTGCAACGGCGAGGTCTCCTGTCGCGTCAAGAATACCTTTGTGCGGCAGCGGCGAGAGGTGGACAATTCGAAGAGTTGAAGGTGTTGCGCGAGAACGAAACACCGTGGGACGAGATGACGTGTTGTTTGGCGGCGCAGGGTGGACACATTGAGATTCTACAGTGGTTGTGCGCGAAAGGATGCCCATGGAGCGAGTGGACGTGTCGTATGGCGGCGTTTGGCTGACAGCTCGAGGCGCTTCAGTGGGCGCGTGCAAACGTGCCCGTGGGACTACGAAACGTGGAATCGTGCGGCAAGGGAAGGACACCTTGAAGTGCTGCAGTGGGCGCGCGCTAACGGCTGCCCGTGGGACGAGTATACGTGCGGGGCTGCGGCGTGCGGCGGGTAGCTCGAGATACTGCAGTGGTCGCATGCAAACGGCTGCCCGTGGAGTGGGTACACGTGCAGGATGGCGGCGCTTAAAGGGCACCTCGAGGTGCTGCAGTGGGCGCGCGCCAACGGCTGCCCCGAGTGGGGAGGTGACCCCAATGACTCCGATGACGAATAAAACTACGAATCGCGTGATATTAATACCTCTCACGCTTCAAACATCGGTTTCTCGACTACTCCCTTGACGGATAGGAACCCGATTTCTTCTCGTAACGTGTCAATTTCAGACGCCTGCGCGTTGACCACGGCGAGGAGGTGGTCTCTGTCTGCAGCTTGTTTCCGTTTCGCCGCGTCGGGATCGACGAAGACGCTGGATTGCGTGTTTTTCAGCCGCGACTCCAGCAGCCGCTTTTTCTGCGTCAAGTTCGCCACGGCGTTGAGCACAGCGGTGTTCTCCGCGGTGGTTTTTGTTAACTCACTCTGCGCTTGAGATATCTTTGCGTTTAATTTTCTCAACTCCTCCCTGTTCGCCTTCTCGATTTCCGCTAAACTGACTTTAAGCTCCTCGATGCCTTTCTTGGGAATCATGACACGCTCCATCTTCTCGAGGTCGATTCGCTTGCCGAACCGCAACATCTGCATTTGGTCCGCCGCGTCTTCCAACGTAAGGTTCTTATCCCGCAAATCGGCGGTGTCTTTCTTCAACACTGAGTGCTCTCGTCGAAGGTCAAGCTGCGTTTTCCGCAAATTTTGTTTCTCCGCAATCAAATCGTTGATCCGCTGTCCCAACCCAACAAGCGTGGATTTTGAAAACACGACGCTTTCTTTTAACTGAGTTGGAAGCTTCCCGTCGTAAAGGTACTCCACTTGTCGCAACCGCAACGGCACGGTCATCTCCACCGCGTTCATGGTCTCCTGCTTCTCGCGTTGGAACTCAGCCATCTCCTCTTGCAGCGCGGCTAGGGTTTTGCCAACCCCCTTGCCCTTCTTTGCAAGCGCTTTGCTTTCCTTTTTGAACTCGTCGTGATTTTTCTGCAAGTCGTTGATCACGTCGTCCTGGTCTTGGCGTCGTTCTCGCAGCGCCAGAATCTGCTCCCACAGCTGCGTATCGCACTCCTCCGGTCGCGACTCTTCCATCTCATCATCCGAGTTGTACTCGTCGTCGTCGGAATCGGAATCGGATGCGGAGTTGTCCTCGTCGTGTAACGTTGTGTCGTCCTTCGACGTGCGCTTGATTCTGCGCAGGAAAATCTTCAGCAAGTACTCGCGCTTGTTGTGTTCTTCGTCCACGACTTTGTCAAACTCGTTCAAGACTTTGTTCTTGCGTTCGTTCACTTGCTCTAATTCGACCAACAAGTCTTCGACAGAGACGTCGATATCCGCACTCTTCTCGGTGATGTCCTCCTGCTCCGCGTACTTGCTGGCTAGTTTTTCCCGCAAACTCGCTTCGCCGTCTTCGAATTTCTTCAAAGATACGAGCTCGCAGTTGTACTTCAGTTTCCGTAGCTCCGCGGTTTTCAGCTCGCCCTCGATGAAGGATTTTTCGCGTTTCATTTGTCGCAGGGCGTCGTCGAAGCGTATCGTGAGCTCAGTCCTTGAGCGCACCAAGCAGCTCCGCTCGTGCCGTAACCGAAGCTCGCGAACCGTTTTCTCGTCCTCGGATTCGTCGGGGAAGGAATCGATTGTACTTGTTGTGTTTCCAACCGTTGAGTCATCTGGTTCACCTTCAGCACTTTCATCAACATCAGTTCGTTCAACAGATTCATCAGCGTTCGCATCCTCC
>TARA_B110000977_G_scaffold61715_1_pt1 | contig 11037 bp, 3 predicted proteins | sample TARA_B110000977 | Tara Oceans TARA_B110000977 (sample SAMEA4397798) | marine metagenome | biome: Polar Biome; feature: [SRF] surface water layer (ENVO:00010504); material: water (ENVO:00002006), including particulate matter (ENVO:01000060) such as... | depth 5 m | reverse complement strand
GCCGCGAAGGCTGCGGAAAGAGCGGCTGCGAAGGAAGCCGCTGACCGCGCAGCCGCAAACAAGGCGGCATCGAAGGCTGCCGCCGAACGCGCCGCCGCCAAGAAGGCTGCGGAGAGAGCGGCTGCGAAGGACGCCGCTGACCGAGCCGCCGCGGAAAGAGCTGCTTTGAACGCTATCGCTGCTGAGAAGGCCAACGCCGAGAAGGCTGCTGCGCGCGCCGCCGCGGAGAAGGCTGCCGCGGATCGCGCGGCGCAGAAGAATATTGCGGACGCCGAAGCTGCCGCAGCGAGGGCGCAGGCCAACGCCGAGCGCAACGCGCAGCGTGCCGCGGATGCGAAACGAGCCGCCGCTGCGCGGATTGAACAAGACGCGGCACGCGCGAAGAAAGCGGCTGATAAGGCGAAGCGAAAGGCTGAGGAAGCCGATCGTATCGCGCTTCTTCCTCCGATTCCGGATCAACCCCTGACGCGCCGCGCGGCGAACCCCACGGGATTGAGCTTGACTTTCGACGTGTTGACGGATCCGATTGAGAAGAAACGGGATCCGGAGAGGTACAAATCTCGGTGTTTGCGTGAAGCCGCGGAGGAAGAGGAGCGAGCCGAGAAGCACAAAGCCGAAACCGGGTTCAACGTCTCACGGAGCCAAAGCGGGTTCAGATTCAGCGTGGATTTCAAAAAGCTCCTCGCCAGGATTCCAAAGCCGACGCGCAGAGCCAAAGGCGACGCCGTGTTTGTCAAGCCGGAGAAGCCCCCGGCCGCGAGGAAGTCCCGCGCGCTGGCGCTGGCGGAAGCCCGTGAGGAGGATGCCGCGAAATCGCGCGCGCTGGCGGATATGCTACGACTCCAGCTCGGGGACAAGGACGAGGAGCACGCGGAGACGCTGAAGCGCGTCGCCGCGGCAGAGACGGAGCAACGAACTGTGCACCGCCGCCTGACCAACGCGGTTGAGGAGGTCCAAGTGTGGAAGAACAAGAGCGAGCAAATGGAAGCCAAGCTCTCGCACGCGAAGGCGATGCTCACAGAAGCGGAGCAAGCCGCGGCTGCGGCGCAGAAACTGGCGGACAAAAAAGACGTGGAGCTCGTCGCGGCGAACCGCAAAATCGTTTCCCTGACCGAAGACGTCAAGCTCTGGAAAACCAAAGCCGAGGCGGTCGATTTCAAGCTCGCCGAAGCGGTGGCGCGGGTTGCGGAGCTGGAGGAGCAACTCGCCACGAGTGAGAAGAAGCGCAAGCAACTTGAACGCGACCTGGAGGTTCTGAAAGGCAAAGCGGAGAAAGCCGCCGCCGCCGCGGGGAAAAAGCTCACCACTACACAGGAGGAAGTCACGGCTTGGAAACTGCGCGCGGAGACGCTTGATGAGCGTCTGTCGGTTTCCATCGCCAAGTACGAAGAGAGTGAGAAATCCAAGAAAACCGTTGTGGTTGAGTTGGGCAAGGTCAAGGAGGACGAAGCGTCCGTGCGCAAGTCTTTAGCCGCCGCGCTGGCGTCGCTGAAGGCGAGCGACGACGCCGCCGCCGCGCTTCGCGAGTCCGAGAAAATGCTCACCGCGGCGGTTGAGTCGCACGCTGCTGACTTGAAACAAACGCGCACGCAACTCGAGGAGATGCGTTTGGACAGGGACAAGGAGAAGACCAGCGCCAAGGAGAGCCGGGTGCAGAACGGCGTGCTTCGCATGCGCCTTGCTGCCGTGTCTTCGAACGTGGACGTCTCGTCGGATGAAATCACGACTTTGAACAACAAAATCGAGGCGCTTGAAAAGGGACAGTTGGACCGCGCGGCGGAGGAGGTGCGGAAGCTCTCCGCGCTTGAAAACGCGCGCGACGAAGCAACAGCTGCGACGGAGGCGCTGCAGAAAAAATTGAACGACGCTGATTCTGAGTTCAAGCAAACCCTGGAACAGCGAACTGTGAAGATCACAAAGCTCGAAGCCGAAATCGCGGAACTCACGGAATCCCTGGAGGTTGAAAAGGTGCAATCGCTGAAGGTGCAATCCGAAAACAAGGAACACACCAAGCTAATGATCATCAAGGAGACCGAGTTACGGGAAACCAAGGTTCGCGAAACCCTGAAGGAAACGCACATAATCGAAGTCAACACGTTGGTGGAAACGCACACCAAGACGCTGGAGGACTCCACGAAGGCCAACGCCGCCGCGCTGGCGGATGCGGAGAAGCTTCGCGACGAAGTGGAGAAGGAGCTCGTGGCGGAACAGGAGCGCCGCAAGAAGAACATCGCGGACGCCGCCGCCGCCGCGCAAGAAGCGAGGCGCAAGATCACCGCCGGCGAAGAAGAGATTGCCCGGCTGGAGGCGTTAATCGCGTCTGAGCGGGAATCGCGCACGGTGGAGAAGGCGCAATACGACCGCACCACAGAGACTGCCGCAAAGGCGCTCAAGGTGCTGAAAGAGGAAATGGCCGTTCTCAACGCTCAGCTGGAACAGGAACATGACGAGCGCCGAGGCGACCGTGTGGCGGCTGATGAGAAGCTCGCGGGCGTGCTTGAAACCGCGACTTCCGAACGCACGGCGCTTGAAGCGGCGCTTGCCAAGGAACGCAAGGAGCGTGAAACCGAAAACACCGAGTCCATGGCGACGATCAAGGAACTCAAACTCTCGGTGGAAACCAGCGAAGCTTTGGTCGTTTCCCTGCGCGAGGAGCTTGAACACGTCAAGACCGAGCTGGAGGGCAAGGCGCAGCGCGTGCAGAGTGAGATGTCGCAAAGCGAAATGCTCGCCAAGGAGGACAAGGCTGTTATGGAGAAGCTGCTCGCGTCTGAGAAGGCGCTTCGTTTGTCCGAGATGGAGGCGCTTAACGAAAAGCTCAGCGCCGCGAAGGTTGCCGCGGCGTCTGCGGAGTCCAAGCTTCAAGCCGCGCTTGTCGCGGAGAAGAAAGTGCGCGCCGCCGAGACGCTTGAGTACGAAAAGAAAACCGTGCTCGCCAAGAAGGAGTACTCCTCGCAAATCACCAAGCTGGAGAAGAGCATTACGATCGAGCAGACCACGAAACGGAAGGAGATTGAGAAGATGGCTCGATCCAAAGCCACGGAGGACGCGGTGAAGAAGTTCAACGAAGAAAGCGCGCAGCTCGAGGCGCTTTTAGCGGCGGAGAAGGAGGCGCGCAGGGCGGAGCAAGCGCAGTTCGAGAACGACGCCATCGCGGCGAAATCCCTGGCGGACGCCGCGCGCGCGGAGGTCGAACAAGCGATCGTCGCGGAGCGCGAATCCAAAAATACTGACCTGAACGCGGCGAGGGAAGCCAAGGAAGCGCAGCTCGCCGCGCACCGGGAGCAGATGCGAACGTTAGAGGCTGAGTTGGCTAACGTGGAGCAGAAGGTCAAGGGTGATGCGCTTCGGGCGAACGAAGCCGTCGCAGCCGCACTGGACGCGGCGAACATGGACAAGGCCAAACTGGAGTCGACGCTTCAAAAAGCGAAAGACGCGTTGAAGCAGCAAATCAAGCGCGCTACTGAATCAGCCAAGGAAGCCAACCTTGCATTCGCGGCGGAGCGCGAGGCGCTGGAGAAGAAGCTTGAGGAACAGGTTGCGCAATCCAAGACGTTGGCGGTCAAGATTGAAACCTACACCGAGGAAATAAAGGTTTTGGAAGTTCGGATGCAGGAAACCATCGATCAAAACGTGGAGGACAAGCGGCAGACGGCGACAGAGTCTGCCGCGGTTGAGCAAAAGCTTCAAAATGAAATCGCGCTTCTCAGTGAGAAGCTCGCGGAAGCCACGGATGAGCTAGGGTCGCGAGGACGGGCGCAGGCGACCCTGGAGTCGCAGCTCGGCGAGTCGTCGAAAATCGGTTTGGAGCTGGAGCAAGCCCGATTAGCGCTTGAGAAGATGGAACTGGAGAAGAACGACCTGCTGAACAAGCTTTCCACCGCGGAGCGCGTGACCGCGGCGGCGGAGAAAGACGCAACCGCGAAGGTGGCCGTGATCCAAAAGATTCTCGACGCGGAGAAGAAAAACGCGAACGCACTCAAGGACTCCGCCGACGTTACGAAAAACGAACTGGAAGCGGTGAAGCTTATTTTGGAACAAGTTCGTCAAAACCTGGCGGAGTCAAAGAAACAGGCGGATGCGACAAAGGAAACGCACGCGCTGGCGATGAAAAAAGCAAACTCTGGGTTTGAGGAACAGCTGATGGAACAGAAAACGCAACTCAACAAGGAACGTGACGACATCGCTGCAAAGCTCGGGGTGATGACCACTAGGGTTGCGGGGCTAGAGGCGCAGATCATCGAGCTCGAATCCAAGCTCAAAGCCGCGGACGAAGCCTTACAAAATGCCGCGATGGCCGCCACCCAGGCCGCGATGGAGCAAGCGGACGCGGAGGCGAAGCTCATGGCTAAGGATGCGGAAATGGCTGATTTGGAGGCCGAGTTGGCAGAGAAAGCGAAGTTACAAGCGGCAGCGGGTGAGCAAACCAGTCGCGAAGAGTTGGATACTGCGAACGCGAAACTCGCAAAGGCGAAGGAAGCGCTTAAAGCGCAAATCGCGCGATCCACGGAAGCAGCCAGGGCTGACGAGAAAGCCAAGAAGAAGGCTGACGCGGAGCTCAAGGCGCTTGTAAAGCAACGCGACGAGGTTACCTCCGAGCGGGATTCCCTGAAATCAACTCTCGCGGCGCTTCGCGTGGAGATGATGACCGTCACGGAAAGCCTGAACACGACGCAAACCAAGCTCACGAAGGAATCCATGGGGCGCAAAGACTCGACCTCGAAGTTGGATTCGCTCGCCAAGAGCTCTGCGGATTTGGAGAAGCAAATCGCCGAGCTCGAGAAAAAGCTCAAAGCGTCCGAGGAGGCTGCTGCCGCGGCTGCCGCCGCCGCGACCAAAGCGGCTATGGAGCAGGCTGACGCGGAGGCGAAGGTGGCTGAGCTCGAAGCCAACACCGCCGAGAAGATCAAGCTGCAAGCCGCGGCGGGTGAGCAGGCGAGTCGCGCTGAGCTCGACGCCGCAAACGCCAAGCTGGCGAAGGCGAAGGAGGCTTTGAAATCCCAAATCGCGCGATCCACAGATTTGGCAAAGGCGGATGACGACGCGAAGGCGAAGGCGGATGTCAAGTTGAAGGCGCTGACGGTTGAGCGCGATTCCCTGAAAGAAGCGCTGGATATGCTTCGCGTTGAGATGTTGGCGTTGACGGGACGGCTCACGGTAACCTCCACCGAGCTCACCACAGTCACCACAGAACGCGACGACGCGACTTCAAAGTACGACTCGCTCGCCACGCGCGTGGCGGGCCTCGAGGCGCAAATCGAAGAGCTCAGCAACGCGTTGCAGCAGGCGGAGGAATCCGCGGCGAGCGCGGAGGCTGATTTGGAAGCCGCCAAGGCGCAACTCGCCGCAATCAAAGCCGCGGAGAAGGAACGCCTCGCCGCGGAGGCTGAGGAGGAGAACAACGGAATCATCTCCGCGGAGGAGTTTGGCGTCAAGGAGAAGAAGTCGCTAGGCGCGGCGATTGACGGGCAAGGTGGGTCCGACGACTATGAAGCTGACGATGACAAGGAAAACGCTCCGACTGAGGAGATCGACGACGTCCCTCTAAAGGCGCCGAATGTTTTTGTCGTCCCTAAACACGACTTTTCGTGCCAAGCTGAAAGCGACGAGCTGGCGAACCACAGGGCTGAGTTGCAGATGATCAGGGGGCAGATGAGCGTTTTAACCGCGCGTTTGATGGACCTGAACAAACCCATTGAGGTGACGGACGAAAACGTGGCGGATGAAAAGCTTCGGCTGGAAAAGGAAGCGGAAGGGATGACTTCATTACAGAAAATCACGGAGGAGTGGAACGACGTTACCGTTGACGAGGGTGAGAACACCTCGTCATCCGAAGTGGCGTTCGACTACAAGCCCATGGTGGACGACCTGCGCGCCCGTTGCCAGGCCCTGGTGGCGAAAGGCAAAGCTGCGCGTACGCGGATCAAGGCGTTGGAGGGCGAGCTCTCCATCGCGCTCAACGACAAAGAAGCCATGGAGCAGTGGGCGAGGCAGCTGCAGCGTCGGGCGACTGGCGCGGAGGAAGCACGCATCGGCACGATGGAGGAGCTGCGAGACTTGAAGTTCCGAACGCGCGCGATTCGCATGGGCAAGCAGACTACGTACGAATCCGAAAACACCGAGATTGTCGCCGCCGCGATTCGAATCGAAGAACTCAGCGACCAAGTCGTCGAGGTCACGGAGTATTTCCAGCAGAACAAGTTGTACTTGGAGGACGTTACCCGGGAGCGGGACGAGCTGAAGGCGTTCAAGGACGCGACCGAGAAGCGAAAGGATATCAAAATGAAATGGGATTCCCTGTTGTCACCGAAAGGCGTGCTTGGCAAAGTTACTGGATTCGCGGCGGTGAGCGACGTGGTTGACATGGCGGAGCAGACGCCGGGTACGGTTGGTCAGGTTGTCGAGCAAGTCGATACAGAACTCGAGAAACTGAACGTGAGCGGCTCGGAAGCCGCCGCGGCGATTGAAGCCGCGGCGTCTGAAACCGTACGCGCGATGAACACCGCGACGGTGATGGAGACGGTGACCGAAGTGGTGAAGAACTCATCTGAAGCGGTGAGCGAGAGTACTGAGAGCGGTTCCAAGACCGCGGCTGGGAAGCTCGAAGCGGCTCCGCAATCTGACGCGGAGACTGATTCCCAGCCAAACTCGGCGCGGGAAACGCCCGAGGAGCGCGCGGTGCGCAAGAATAAGCGCCAGGCGGACTTTTCTCTTTTCGAGTTTTTGGGGCTAGTAAGCGCGCCGGAAGACACGCCCGATACTTCGGTGGTGATTGAGAACTCTCAGACGAACACCGAGGTTACGACTGGGGAGAACTCCGAGGCGACCACTACCACCACCACTAGCAGCACGAAGATGGCGACTGAGTCTTCGTCCGTGGTTGTGGAAGCGAGTGCGCGTTTGGAAACACAGGTTGTTGACGCGGAGGAGTCGTCCTCTGTGCGAGGCACCGGCACGCCCGAGGAAGAGAAGGAGGTCAAGCCCGGGAAGAAAGGCTTTGCGAGTTTGGGCGGCGCGATTGACCAACAAGGTGGCGACTCCGACAACGAGAGCGACGACGAGATTCGCGCCGTCACTGACTCGAGCGTCACGACTTCCAGTGAACGCTTGATGAGCTCGAGGGAAACGCGTTCGGAAACGCACCAAGAAACCGTAACTTCCAATACTGAAGTAGAAGAGACTGAAGAGGAGATCATCACCACCACCACCACCACGAAAACAATCACCACCACTACTGTTATCAACAGCGACGGCGAAGAAGAGGAGGTGGTGGAGGAAGTCACCGTTGTGACCGACGAAAACGGAAACGTGCTGAACGAAACATCAGTGGTGATTGGGGAGGAATCGAACGCGGAAGGGGATCCCGACGAAACAACCGGGGGGGCCAGTTTTTGGAGCCGGATGAACGACAAGGCGGAGCGGCACCCGGATTCGGACTCGGACTGATGAATTAGATAGATTGATACATAATGATTATTGTAAGCAGCGAAATGAGGAGTATAAGAAGTCTCTATGAGTGTCTTATGATATGATACCGTATTATGATACTTTCTTTCTTCTTCCCCTTCTATTTCCCCTTGTAGTACTCCACCACCTGTGGTAGGGTCATCAGCTTTTCGATGAGCTCCAACACTTTCGGAAACTTTTTTAATAAATCGGAATCGATGCCGTCGTTCGCGCCTGACACGAGCCACTGGAACCGCGGGACGAACACGAAATCCGCGATGGAAGGCTTTTGCGTGCCAGCAAGCCATCCCGTGGTGGATTTCGTCAACAATGACTCCAAAAAAGTCAAGTGCTTCGGAAGTACTTCGTCGTTCAACGCTCGCCGCACCTGCGATCGAAAATCTTCCCGTCCCTCAAACTCGAAACCAAATCGAGGGCCGTACCGCGAAACACTGATGCCGCAGAACATGTCCTCCTCCTCCGCGACGATGGCGTCGATTCGCGCCGCGGCGAGCGGGTCACCAGAAGGGTGTAACCCTCCAACAGTAGCGACGTAACGTAGAATAGCGGAAGACTGCGCGAGGTATCCTTTGCCGTCCCCCAAGTCCAACGCTGGGACCTGGCCATAAGGCAGGTCCGGCTTCAACGCAAAGTACTCGTCCCGAGTAACGCGTACGTCTTCCAACGCCACGCCCGCGACCGCGGCGCACAGCCGAATGGCCTCGGCTTTGCCGGGAATGTCGAAGTAAATAAGGCGCATGGTGCGAGCCAAGGGAGCGTCTCCGAGAGTGAGTCCAGGAGATTTCGTTCCTTTCTTTTCGGGACAAAAAACAAACATTGCAAATTTCGTTGTTCACTCCCGAAGGCGCTTCGGCGATGTCCCCCGGGCGGGCGCCTCCCCGGTCGGGTTTGGCGTGGGTGTTACTCGCTGCGTGCGTGTTCGCGTCGCTCCCCGCCGCGGACGGTTCCGCGCCCGCGTTCATAGCCTCGCGAGGCGTAACCTTCCCCAACGTCCCCACCAAATTCGTCGGTCCTTCCTACGCCGTGCTGCGAGTGCAGCTGGATTCTCCCGGTGTGGTGTACTATCTCGCGACCCCCCAGGACGACGGCGGGGTTGTTACCGACGTTTCTGACGACGGCACTCATGTCGTTGAAACGAACGTCACGAACAACGTCACGAACGTAACCACAACCGAGCGAAGAGCCGCTCCTTTGCCCGAGGAAGTACGAGATGGTGCGTTGGCGTTTTTCAACGCCACCGACGCTGATGTTTCAAACGACGCGAATGACACTTACGCGTTCGGGTACGCCGCGCTCGTGGCGGGCGCGATCGACGTCCCTACCGCGAACACGATATACACCGTGAACGTGACAAACTTGAACCCCCAGTCCATGAACGATTTGTGGGTAGTAGCGGCGTCGAGTTCAGACGCACTGCAACAACACACCACGCTTTTGCCGTTCTACACGAAGAAACTACCACCCGAGTTTTTGGACGTAATCGGTTTGGACCAAACTTTGGTTCAAACCCCGTACATAACCGTCAGCGGCAATTCCGTAAACGTCGTTGCGTTGTTGCAAGAACCCGGTACCGTGTACCTAGCCGTGCAGTCGTCGTCCACACAAGCCCTGACTTCGGAACAAGTAAAAACCAAAGCGCTCGCGAATGAAACGCACACGTGTTACACCTCCTTTCCCGCCGCGAATGTGTACTACCAAGTCCCAGTCGGGTGTCCTGTTTTCGGTTTAAATGAAGCCACTTCGCTCGCCGCGTACTACGCCGTGGAGGGGTTCGGGCGTGAGTTCAACACCTCGGGAAAGGCGCCGATTTCGGAAACGCCGTTCGTGTGGCGTTTCATCACCGCGGATACCGTTGTGCCGCGCGGCGAGGTGAGCGTGTCCGGCATCACGAGCGACGGATTCACGATCAACGTTCAATCCACGAAAAACGGAATCGCGAGGTTTGTGGTTTTGCAAGCGGTGAATGCGTCGTCCCCGCACCCGTCTTTTGAGAACATGTTGGACGGCGTTGGGGTTGGCGGCATAGCTCCGATTAAAAGTGGGTTTATTAATTTATACGGCGACCCTGCGAGCGGGTCGATTTCGATTACGGGATTAGTGGTGGGTAAATTCGACGTGTTTGTGGTGCTCACAGACAACGGCGCGTGGTACCTCACCGCGCTCGCGTCTTTGAACTCCTCGGATGTCGATTTCAACACATCGCTCGTTGTGCAATCAGCGCCACGGAACGTCAACGCAACCGTGCTCAGCGTGTTAGGGGTTGAAACGACGTAGGGGGATTAGGTATTAGTATAGTAGACATAGGCATAACGAGAAAATTGAAGCATCTGTTGCAAGTTTTCAAGCGACACATCATTCCAGTTTTGCTTCCCTTCCTCTGCCAAACCAACATCCTGCCAGTCTCGTTCGCCCTCGCACGCGCCATGGAGTGGACCACCATCGAGTCGGACCCGGGCGTGTTCACCGAGCTCATCGGCGCGATGGGCGTCAAAGGCGTCACGGTGGAGGAGCTGTACTCCCTGGACGAAGAAACGCTGCAAGCCATGGCGTAAGTAGATCGAGACTAGATCGAGACTAGATCTCACGAACCGTCGGACCCGACGAACGCGGTCATTCATGTTGGGCTTTCACCGGTACCCGTAACTGAAACGACCTGTCACACTCTCCTGACCACCCTACTCCTTCTTCTGTACCCTCACACAGCCCCGTGTACGGCTTGATTTTCCTGTTCAAGTACAACGCGGGCGAGCCCCCTTCCGGTTGTATTGTTGATGGCAATGAAACTGGCAGCTCTGTTTTCTTTGCAAAGCAGGTTATTCAAAACGCGTGCGCCACGCAAGCCATTTTGAGCATACTAATGAACTGCCCACCATCCGTCAAAATAGGCGATATCCTGACACAATTAAAGGACTTCACAACCGAGTTCGACGCGGATTTGAAAGGCTTGGCGCTTTCAAACTCGGAACAAATTCGCACAGCGCACAACGCGTTCGCGCGCCCGGAACCGATCGTCGCGGATCCCGAACGGAAACCGCAACACGACGACGAAGCGTTTCACTTCGTGGCGTACGTCCCGGTTGGGGGGAGGCTGTATGAGCTAGATGGGCTGAAACAAGGGCCGATTGATCACGGGCCGATTGTTGATTCAACCAATTATTCAACCAGCGATGGAACCATCGATGGAACTTGGCTTGGAAAGGTGTGCCCGGTGATTCAAACCCGCATCGCGAAGTACAGCGCTAGCGAGATCCGGTTCAACCTCATGGCGCTGGTGCGGGACCGAGCCGAGATGCTGGGGGAGAAAATCGAGCGAGCGGAGAGAAAAATACAAAGGTGTCAGATTGTGCTAGGCGGGGGTGACGATGCTGTGGGCGGTGACGCCATGGACGTAGATTCTTTGTGGACGTTGCCCGTTGATACAGAAAATCTTGAAACGGAAATTGTGAAACTTTCAAACGCGGTGCTCACGCTGCGCGACGATTTACAACTCGAACGCGAGCGCCAGCAAGTTTGGCGGGACGAGAACATTCGACGAAGGCACAACTACATCCCGTTCATTTTCAACCTGCT
>TARA_B110000977_G_scaffold143791_1_pt1 | contig 11048 bp, 5 predicted proteins | sample TARA_B110000977 | Tara Oceans TARA_B110000977 (sample SAMEA4397798) | marine metagenome | biome: Polar Biome; feature: [SRF] surface water layer (ENVO:00010504); material: water (ENVO:00002006), including particulate matter (ENVO:01000060) such as... | depth 5 m | reverse complement strand
GCTTCTGTCCCGCGTGCCCGCGGTCGCCGGCCACCACTCCGTCCTCGCCGAACGCGACTTTCCTTCCCTTGGGCGCAGCCGCGAGCGCCGCTGCCGCGGCACGTTTCGCCGCCCACGCGGGGTGCATGTTCGCCTCTTGCTCCGCGGCCTGACGTTTCTGACGCTCCCTTTCTTCCCGCTCCATCTTGACGTGGTTCGCGTTGTCGCCGTACATCTGCTCAGCCAACTGACGCCGCGCTCGCTGGCCCATTCGTTTCTTGGGCTTCTTCTCCTTCTTTGCAGGTTCTTTTTTCAAGGGTTTTGAAGGGTCTTTCGAAGAGGATGCTTTACCGTTTGCTTTCGATCCCCTAGCAACACCCTTCTGCTCCACGCCGAGAATCTTGGCGAGCTCGGGGGGAAGCTCTTCGTCGGGGTCGACGTCGCTGTCGCTGTCGCGTTCGAACTTCGCGTCCTCCTCCTCATCGTCGTCAGACCCAATCGCCTCGCCGTTCTCTTGCGCTAGGAATTTTCTCAGCTCGTCATCCTCGTCGTGAATCACGACATCCTCTGAGTCGCTGTCACTCTCGTCGCTCACCGAGCAACGGTCGTCATCCTCGCCGCCGCTGCTCCAGTCGTCTTCGTTTACATCGTCGTTTTCAGAGTGCGACGCGTTTTTTTCGTCCTCCGAGTCGTCATCATCGTCATTGTCATCGTCATCGTCATCGCTGTCCTGCTTGTCCACGTCCCCGGGCCCCCGGTTTCGCGTCCGCGCGACCGCTTCTTCCATTTCTTTTTGTTTCTCCTCGTTCTCATCTTCTTTCTTCTCCTTCGCCGCTTCCTTAGCAGCGCGCCGCGCTTCTTCCCGCTCCTTCCGCCCGAGCGCCCAGACCTGTCTGTCTCCGACCAGCACCAACTTGCCCTGCAGCGCGGTGACTTCTTCCCGGACGCACGCCGCTGCTAGCACCCGCCGCGCCACTACGATTGATGGCTTCACCCCAGCTGCGGATATCGCAGCCGCACCCACCGCCTTTTCTGCTTTCGCCGTCGCGTCGGCATCCGCTCCGACGTCGCCAACTGCCGGGAGCGCCGCATCTGCGCTCGGCGCGTCCTTCCCCGAAAGCACCGCATCGAGCGTTTCTTTGCCCACTAAATGGCCAAGCGCATCGATATCGAGCACTTTCACAGCTGCGAGCTGTTGTCCAAGCTTTTCCGAATCCACCACCGCGCCGGGCGGCGGCGCCAGCTTAGCCGCTTTCTTGGTCTTTCCCTTCGCCTCCAAAGCTTTGGCCGCCGCCGCCGCCGCGGCTTGAGAGATGCGACGCTGGATCTTACGCGCCTCGAAAGTTCGAGCTTTTCTCAAAGCCTGTAGGAGAGGGAGGGGGGATGGTCAGCACGTGCACGTCGGAAGTCGAGAGCGAGGTGGGCACGAGACGTGACCCTGAGGCATCCAGCGGCGGGCGCGAGAAATCGAAGACACCAACCTTTTTGATGCATTTCACGCCATGGTGCAGTTTCTTCACGCGGTTCTCATCCGTGATATCCTGGCCGGAGTTATCCCTCCGCTGCTTCCACTTTGGCCACCGTTTGCCTTGCAGCCCCATCGTGGGGTGTGCGTGGCAAGCGCCTGCGCGACGCGAAGTGCCGGCCGGGGCGTGGAAGGGACAAAAGTCGGCGGCTCAAATCTCCTTCCGAGACTTCGTGTTTCGGATCCGCCACGCTGGATTGGGCGGCAATTATTCTCCAGTCCCGAGAGCGCGCGCCACGCGGCAGGCAGGCAGGCATGCGGCGGAACGTGAACACCCGAGACATGCTCCCGAGTTCTCCCGGGAGTGCCGGGAGTCCCGGGTACATGCGCCCCGGGGACAGCCCGAAGCTCTCCGTCGAGGACAGCCCACTGGTGCGTCTCAATCGTGATTGCGATCCGGTTCCGGACAGGACAGGACAATCTATGCCGTCGTTGAATCCCACAATCCGCACACGACTCCCACCTAACCCCTCCCACCCCCCATCTCCATCCACAGGCTTGGGTGCGCAGGAGTATGAGCAAGATCACGCTTGGAAAGATCACGGTGAACGACCTGGCGAACCGCGACCCCGGTGTAACGACCGAACCTGCTCTGACTTCGCCGCGAAGTTCACGCGTATGCTTGGAAAGAGGCGTGGAGCCCGCGATGCTGGTCCCGAAACGGTTCGAGGATTTCGCGGCGCCGAACTTAACCGCCGAGCACCAACGCGTGAAATGGGACAGGCACGAGCAGACACGGTTACAGCGAGTCGTGGTCCTGAACGAAGCGCGGGACAGGTTGCCCGAGGTTCCGGTGACGGAAGCGCGCTTGCCCGGCGTCGCGGGTGCGGGATTGTTGGGCGGCGCGTTCGGACGGGAAGCGTTTGTGTCCCCAGGGGCACGCATGTCTGAGCCGGGATTTGGATCGCCAGGATTCGCATCACCCGCAACGATGTCCCCGTACTCCCCGCCGAAGCGAAGAACCGCGCCTCTTCGCCCGACCTCGGCTCCGGCGGGCGGGCGTTCGTCAATCACCGCGGTGAACGACGAAGAGCGCAGAGTAGAAGCGGCGCGGCGGCGCACGGAGAAGCAACTCGCGGTGTTGACCGCGGCGAAAGCTACAGCGGAGCGCCGCAGAGCTGCGTACGCGGCGAAAATCGCACAGGCGAAAAGAGTTGATGACGCGTTGGAACAAGAGAAAGCGCGGGTGGAGCGGGAACGGTGCGAGAAGGTGTTTCAGGATTTGCAGCGGCAAAAGGAAGATGCGAAGCAGTTCGAGGAGCAGAAGAAAAGGGATAGCGAGGCGCGGTTTCAACAGCGGCAAGAGGCGCTACGCGAGCAACGCGAACGCGAGGAACACGCGCGTCTGTTAAAAGCAGAGGAAGACGCGCGGCGTCAGCGAAAAATGGACGAGTTCCACAAGCGAACAGAGGCCATCGCGCAAAACAAAAAACGTTTGCTCTCGATTAAAGACCGCGAGATGCGCGAACGCGAGCGCCAGCGTATGCTCGCGAAGGAAGAGGAGCGGCGGATTTTGTTCGAACAAAGCGAGCAACGGCGAAAGAGGTTTGAAACGCGCCTAGAATCCGCACGCTCCAAACACGAACACCTCACGGAAAAGAAACGGTTGGGCATAACGCAAAAAACCGCGAAAGCTGCGTTGCGTGCGATGACCACCGAGGAGCAGGAACAACAACAACGTCTTGAAAAACAGCAAAAACTCAACGAGAAGCAGCAGTTCAGGGATACCCGGTACAACGAGGCGAAAAATGCGGAACGTGCGAGGTCCGGTAGGCTTATGCGGAAACAACAAGAGGAAGATGAAGCGTTGAGGGCAGCACAAAAACGACGTCAAGAGGAGTTTGAGCTGGATAAACTCGAACGAAGGATGTCTCTTGAAGAAAAAAGAGAGAAGGTTGAAATGGCGACGCGGCGGAAACAATACAAAGCATCGCTGTTACTGGAGAAGATCGAACGGGAGACGCAACGGGCGAAGGCGTTAAATGCTGCACGGGAGGAGCTCGCACAGCAGCGACGTCTGAACAACGATGAGTTATCGTTGGAACGTACGTTACTGATGCGGGCGGATCCACGGGAAATACGACGGGTGCAGAGTTTCAAAGCGAAACACTCGGGGAGGCCGCAAAGCGCGCGCCCTGCGACTGCGCTGAGGTCGCCGTACGCCTCACCCTACGGGAACACCATGAGCCCGCGAACGCCGAAAAGCGCGAACGGCGATTTCGAGTTCTTTTGAGTTTATTTAATAGGAACTAACACAAGACTACTAAAAACTGCTAGACCACTTAGACTTCGTAAGTCACTCGCTTGTCGCTTCCCAGATAAATATTTCCGCGGGTTCTGGCTTTTTAGCGTCGAAGGAACCGTTACCGAAACCTTTCAAAACGAAAGGTCCATCTTCCCCCGGCTTGGTCTCCGCAGCCGCTTCCCTTGTGATTCCCGCGGCGAACACCCGGGTTCCGTCCGCGTTGGCGGCGACGCATAGCAACGGCGTGGGGGGGTGCGACGCGTTTGTGTCTGTGTCGTCACTTTGTCGCAGCGCCGTCATTCGACTGGAGCCTTCGCCCGGCACGCAGCGCACCAAACCGTCCTTGCCCACCATCGCGAGCCAGCCTTGTTGGTTGTTTTTATTATTTTCTACGACACGCACACCACCCGGCACCGCACACAGCCCCATGACAACAACGGGTGATGTGATTTTTCGCACCGGTTTGTGTGCCATGCGCACGTCCGTGACGACCACGGTTTTGTCCGACCCGGCGCTCGCCAGCAGGTCTCCGCCCGGCAAAAAGCACGTCGCCGAGGCGAGGGCGTTTGGGTGGTTGGGAATGGAAGCGGTTGGGGTTGCCGTTCTCGCACTGGATGAGCAGCCCCAGAGCTTCACTGTGCCGTCGCTGCACGCGGACGCGAGTAAGTTTCGCGTACCGCCGTCGCTCGATAGGCTGAACAAGTAACCGTGTTCCCAGCGGTCTGGTTTATTTTCGTTGAGCTTGTTTTTTTCGCTCGTGTCAGATCCGCCAACTCCATGTTTCATCGGGCCGACACACGCCAGCTCCGTGGCGGTCTCCAGGTCCCACAGCCGCAAATCCGTCCCCGCCGCGGTTGCCAACACCGGTCCGCCACCAGATCCGTCGCCCACGAACGTGCACCCATACACCTCCCCAGGATGCGGACTGAGCACATCCACGCGCGCCACCGACGCTTCATCAGGGTCGTGTGCGTTTGCAACGCGCTCCTCTCCGGGTTGCGCCACACGCCACACCGCCACCGCGCCATCCGCGCTCCCCGAGGCCAGAACGCGCATGGTGGGATGCCATGCCACGCGCACGACTTCATCTTTGTGGCCCCTGCACACGCCGTGCGACACGAACCCACCGCCGCTTCCCAGCCCATCGTCCCGCCAAACGCGCGCGGTTTCATCCTCGCCCGCGGTGGCGAACAAAGAGTCGTCCCAAGGACACACCGCCACGTCGAACACGCGGCCGTAGTGCGCGCGTGCTGGGGCGTCAGCTCGCCGCACGCCCCTCGCAAACGCCGCCGGCGGCACGGGGGACGACATGGGGAGGCGCGCAGGGAAGCGTGAAGAGTGTTTGGGGAGATTTGATGTTTGTGAAAGTTGGAAGATAACAATATGCTTTTGATAACATAAATAACGCGACTCTTACGCCACCACTGTGTCTTCCTCATCAACGTCCGCAACCTCCTGCTTCTCCACCACCACAGGCGCTACTTGTTCCGTTTTCGAGCCACTGACGGAAAAGTCGCTGTCCGTTTTGAAGGAACTTTCGGACGCCTGTTTTGAAGGCGCTTCAGAAACCAAACGTGCGAGCGTCGGCGCTCGCGCGTAGGCGTCGCCGTTTTCACCCGCCTCTCCTGCCGCCGCTTTGCCTAAAACCTCAACACCCTCTCCCTCGGACCCGAGCTCGTCGTCCACCTCCGCTTTCGGTGACAGCTGTGACAGCTGTGACCCACCGCGTTGTGACCCGCCGCGTCGTGACCCCTCTTCTCTTTGTGCCCCGTCCACGGGCGTTTGCAGCCTCGACCCCGTGGGCGTCGGGCGTCGCGACCCGCGTACGCTCAACGTCTTTTTTTCGCTCGGCTGGTACGAAACGTTCGAAGCTTGCGACGCGTTTCGTTTGTGTTTTTGAGAGACGGCTTCAGCCGCCGCTGCTTTGTCTTGCGCAATCTTCTCCGCCGCGAGACGTTCTTTTTCTTCAGCTTCGAACTCAATCCTCCGCTCCAACTCAAGGTCGTGTTCCTGCAACTTTAGCCACCGCTCCCTGGTTTGTTTACGCGATACTTCATCCTCCTCCTGTTGCTTAACTGACTTCTCCAAACCGGCGCGGCAGTTTTTCAGTTGACGAGACGCGGCGGTGTCCATCTTGGTCACCACTAATGTGTCACTCCGTACGTAGTCCTCTTCGATTTTCCTCTGTAAACGAGCCTTGTTGACAGCCTTGACGCGTTCCTGATTCTGCACTCGAGCCGTCCGTTCGTTTTGCCGCAACACTCGCTCGAACCTAACCTTCTCCGCGAGTTTCTTTTTCTCTTCATCCAGCTTATTCGCGTAAGCTTCCTGTTTTGATTTCGCTTGTTGGAACTTTTCCAGACGCTGGCGTTCGATTTCCTCGCGAGCCGCCGCGACCTTGGCCCTTTTCGTAATGCCAGCCGCTTCCCGAGCCGCGATCTTCTCGTCATCTGTGTTCTCCAAGCGAAAGGAAGTGGCGTTGGAATCCCGAAACAGTCTCTGTTGCACCAAATCCTGCTTGTGCTTCGTATCCGCGGCTTTCTTCGCCGTCAAGTTCATGGACACGGAGAGCTTCAGTGTCGAGCCGCCGAGATTAGGGCCTCTTGGGGTTCGTCTCAATTCCTGTTGCTCTTTAACATTCCTCTCGTACTGCTCCAACCGCTTCGCCCTCTGTTCCAGCTGAACCCTCAACTGTTCTGTTTCCTGCTCTTTCTTCGCCCTCAACGCCGCCGTTTTCGCCGCTCTCGCGTCATCCCTCGCTTTGCTTTGCAAACGCTTCTCCTGTTCGCGTCTCTTCTGAAAAACCAAAGCTTTCTTTTCCGCCGCCATCGCTTTCGTTTCCTCATCCACCCGTCGCAACGCCTCCGCGCGTTCATCTTGTTCGTAAATCTCCGCCAAACACATGTTCTCCGCGGTCTTTTTTATCTGCTCTTCCGTGCGTTCCTTCTCCTCAGCAGCCGCTTTCTTTTTCAAAACCCGCTGCCGCGCTTCAACCTTGACCGTCTTTTCCGCAAACTCCTTTTGGAGTTTTTCCTTCTTCGCCAATTCGCTCAAGCGGTTCGCCTCCATCTTTGCGTGTTGCTTCGCCTGCTTAGCCTGGTCGAGAAGCATGCGCTCCTTCAGAAGCGCGTCGCCAGAGTCCTCGCCGGGGGTGCTCTTTAGCTTGAACGAAGGCGTGCTGTGGTCCATCCCGACAGATGGGGGGGAGAAGTCGGCAGGCAACGCGGCTCTTGCGGCGATCATTTGATCCAACATCTTGGTCCGCGTCTCTAGGTGGTGTTGGTATGCCGTCTCAACCAGCTCATCCGACAACCCCTCTTGCTTGAACTCATCCAGCTCTCGTTCCAAGAGCGTCACCGGATCAACCCCGAACTCCATGCACACGTGCACCGAGCGCGGCGAGTTTAGAAAGTTTTGGTGTTTAATTTTTTGAGTCGTGTTTTTCCACGAAACGCCCTTTTGTGAATTGCCGGGCGACGATACTTTTTGCGAAACCTCAACCGCGGGGGGACGCCATTTCGGTTGCTTCAGGTGCTCCAAGGTTATTTTTGAATTATACTTGGCGCCATACCGAGTGGCTGTGAATTCGAATAGAAGTGGAGGTGAAAGGTCAGAACGTGAAATTCTTGATTTTAAGATTTGCGCAACCCTGCAAAAGAATCGGCAATCCATTTTTGGGTCGAGGCGAGACTCCATGCCTAACGCATCGAATACGCTGGATCGACACGCCTACGCTGTGGGCGATCCGATCGAGCCAACCTGAGCCCAACAAGAAAGAAAACGTAGTGCTACGTGGGTAACCCTTCCGTGTTGCCTCAATCCCTCAACTCACCTCTCAGCGCGCTCGTCATGATTTCGACAAATTCATCGGGAGGCGCTCCGGTTTGAGGCGCCCCGGTCGTGACACCAGGCACCAGCTTCGGGTCCTCGCCGCAGCTGAACTCCAAGCCCATGCCGGCGACGGAGGTCATTGTGAAGCGCGGGGGGAGGTTCGCGTGCCCCGGCGCGGATGACTGTGCCTTCGACCAATCCAGGAATCGAGCTCTTCCGGCAATCGATGGTTGGGAAGTGCCAAATCCCAAAACGAGAAAAAAAGTAATCGCTCGGCTAACAACCAGTGTGACGGTCTATTTTGGGTCTACATTCGTCGGGTAAAAACCGGGTCACTTGCAAACAGTCGGAGAATTTCGCGAAACTTGTTGCGTTCGCTCGAATAATCTTTTCTCGTTCAAGATTATGCCCGACTTCGGTTTATGTGGAGGTCCCGCGGTTGCCTGCACTCTCTAACCTCATTAGTATCGGCGGCGGCTGAGCGCGTTCGGACTAGCCGAACACGCGAAGCACGCGCCGGCGGAGCGCGGAGGGTCGAGAGCGGCCACCGGCTTCGTGTGTGGCTGGGATTCAGGGGAGAATCTGCGAGCCAATTTTGAGCCATATTTTTGAGTGGTTTGGGACAGTAGTTTAGCCCTATTGGACCCCGTAGAGACGCGTAGGTCGGGGCGTATCGGGCGTACAAACGCGCGGGTTGGCTCGTACAGATACCACGATGTCCGATTCCAACCAAACCGCGGCTCGGTTGGCGCAGGTAGCGCGTCGTTTAGAGGGCTCCGGTTCAGGATTCACAAACCCGCCCTCGACGTCGCAATCGACTTCGGGGCCGTTGATCGATGGGCTTCCCTGTGAACCTACTTTAGTAACGCTAATCGATTGCGACACGAACCGGGCGTACCACGCCGTGGAGACCGACGACGGGAGTGTCGCGTTGGAGCTTTCCGACGTACTCGCGGACGAAACGTGGAGACGAGCCACGAGCGGTGCGGTGTTGGATGGAGGCAATCATCCAACGCAGTTTTTCTTCAGAAGACACGAGCGGGATGGAACGTTCTTTGGCCTAACCCACCCCCCAACAGGAAGGTTCCTACAAGCAAAGAAACAAGGCATGCGACGTTTACAGTTCTTCTCACGGAACTTCGGCGTCAACGAACAGTTCGAAGCCGTGGATTTGAGTGAGAGTAATCACAACGCAAAGTACAACGCCGGCGTCGGAAGAGACGCTACGTTCGCGACGTTAACCCTCCGCCCTCGAAGGTTCCCAAACGTGCAGTTACGAGTGAGGCTGTGTAACGCAGTTGCTTCGTCAAGAGCACCGAATCCGTTTGAGCAAAAAGTACTCACCGGTGCTGCGATGCCCTCGAATCTAGGTGCGTTTGGGTCGAAACATAGCTCAGCGCCATCGAGCGGCCGCGAAACACCGCGAATTACGTCGGCGCCGCAATCGCCGTTGCCCTCGGTGCCAACGCACCGACCGTCTGGAAGGCCGCCCGCGCATGAAAGTCGCGCTGGAAGTACTGCCACCAGTACGTACACAACCCCAACCGTATCCCCGAACACGTTCGCGATTCGACAAAGCTGGCGCTCCGCGCTTTCCCTTGCGACAAGCTCAAAGCAGCCTTCGCTTCCCGGTTCCGCGGCGAAACAGGGGCGGTACGGTCGAGATAATTCGGTTTACTCAAGCGTGATGAGCACACCAGGCGGTGTGTATAACATCGGCCAGACCCCTGGAGGGGGCTTCGCAGTTGGGGACGTTCACGAGGAGGACGCGCTTGACTTGGGCGTGCGACTGATGTCGAAGTTCGCGCGCTCATCGGCGATGGGCGGCAGTCGGCGGTACCTGCGACAAGTGTTTTCCGCATGGAGAAGGCACCACGACTTGCTTAAAAAGCACGCGGGACGGGTGGTGGCGCTTGCGGGTTTGATGCGGCGTGCGATTCAGAGAAGGAATTTGAAAAAGTGGCACGCGTTGGTGTCGAAGAAATCGGACGAGAGGAACGAGGTGGAACGTTTGAAACGCGTGTTGGACCGCCGATCGCGACGGCGGTGTTTCTTCACGTGGCGGGATAGTTACTTGGAAACCAGGGGTTTACGGGTCCGGATTTTGAGGGCCACGATGCGGTTCGCGCGAAACAAGCTCGCTACTGCGTTTCAGAACTGGGCCGACGTTGTTGAGCAACGGAAGAGGGAGGAAGAGGAGGAGAAATATGTCAAGGAGACCAAGGAAGCTCGCGACGAAAGAATACAATTACTGGAAACCTCGCGGCGAAACAAAGCGGCGCGGTTCGAGAAGAATTGGACTGGAAGGCGCGTGCGGGTGTGCTTCTCACGGTGGCGGAGCGATGCGAAAGAGGCTGCGCGACAAAAACGTGTCGTCCTTCGGTGTCTGGTTCGGATTCAACGACAACACGTTGCCGGCGCGTTCTCGGCGTGGACCGAGTCAACCGCCAATCGAAAACGAAAACGCAAAATTGTCTTGAAAGTCACCCAACGCTGGTCGCAGCGATCGCTAGCGTGGTCGTTCCAGGAGTGGCTTACCGCTCTGAAGAACTCGAACGATTTTGCAATCAAAGCGAAGCACGCCGGGCGGTTCCTTCGCGCTATAATCGAAAACACCACGTACAGGGCGTTCAACATGTGGCGCAACCTGAGTGTCGATTCAAAACAAGCGGAGCTCACCGCGCGGCGGTGCGTCGTGCGCATGCTCCGCCGGCGCCTGGCGGCTACGTTTTACGATTGGCGAGACTTCGTTGACGAAAGTCAAAGGGCGGTACAGGATACGGAGACGAAAATCGCGCATGACGAGCGCCTTGAACGCACGTGCGAGCGGTTCCTCAACGCGATGACCCGGCGGGGTTTGGTAATGAGCTGGAACGCCTGGACGGAGCACGCGTCGGTTTTAGCGACGCATCGGCGGAAAATAAAACGGTGCGTCGCGCGGTTCGCGTCGCGGTCCATGTCCACTTCGTTCGACCGGTGGTGTACCGCCACGGAGGACGCGGCGCGGTCGCGAAGAGTCGCGCGAAGAGCGATCGCGAAACTCACCCTAGCCTCCATCGCCCGGACCTTCGCGGCGTGGGTGGACTACATCGGCGAAAAAGCCAACCGACGCGCGCTTTCAAATTTAGCGAAACGCGCGGCGCACAAAATGATGTGGAACACGTGCGGTATGGTGTTCTCGCACTGGGCACAGGTGGTCGAGGCGAAGCGCAAAGCAGCTCTCGAGGCTGAGGAGAAGCAGGTCAAATGGGAAGGCAAGGTGCAGCGTGCGGAGCGGTTCATCCTGCGATGGAAGCATCAGAGCGTCGCCGATGCTTTCTTCCAGTGGAGCACCAACACGTGTCAATGCCGCGAGGCGAAAGCACGGGCACATCTGGTCTTGTCACGCATGCTCAACCGCAGCGTGTACAGAGCCTTCAACGCTTGGGTTGACCTCGTCGAGGAGAACACTCGCAAACGTCAGATGCT
>TARA_B110000977_G_scaffold30761_1_pt1 | contig 11061 bp, 1 predicted proteins | sample TARA_B110000977 | Tara Oceans TARA_B110000977 (sample SAMEA4397798) | marine metagenome | biome: Polar Biome; feature: [SRF] surface water layer (ENVO:00010504); material: water (ENVO:00002006), including particulate matter (ENVO:01000060) such as... | depth 5 m | reverse complement strand
CAAATGACTTTGAACAACTCTGGTTCTCAGTTTGGTGACATCTCAATGCGTGCACGTGGTAGCACAGTTATTATTAGACCAACTGCAGGTAATCAAGCGAACTTGATTGCTAACAGCGTATTCTCTCAAGCTCTTACAGACAATAGCCAAACTATTATCGATGATATGGTTTATCACATAACTGCTAACACTTCTTCTGGTGGTTTAGGTTATCAAGGTTATAACGCTGATAAATGCTTTAGAGACACAGGTATTATTATTGATAATACAGGTATTGATGTTGCAACTAACTCTAACTATTGGGGTCGCTTAAACGGTATTTCTTACCAGTCTCCAATCTCATACGTAGTTGTAAATGAGCAATTAACAGAAACAGTCGGTTCTATTGAACATCTTAAAGACTCTATCGTTAGCAGTAACGGTGGTATATTTGGTTACGCAAGCACAGATGTTAAAGCAAGAATTAACACATCATTAGACGAAACATTAAACGTTCTTCAGAATGGTGAAGCTGCAGCTAATCCAATTATCTTCAGTGACACAGGCAAGTCTGATCAAACAGGCGCACGTGAAGTTGTACAAGATAATAGAGACTTAATCATAAATGATTTTGTAAGCTGGATCGATAACAACGACGAATTCTACGCATACGATAGTGCTAAATGTGAGCGTGATGTTCAAGAATATATCTTACCAGCAGTCAAGTTTGACATGATGTTAGATACAAACTACAACACAGTAACATCTGGTTTAGCTTATTATGTTAATACAGCAAGAACAACTCTTGAAAATCAAAGAAATGAAACAGTAGCTTCATTCCAAAGATTACGTAAAACAACAGACGAATTAATTCAAGCTAACTCTGCTCCTGCTGCTCAATCAGCATACTCAGCTTTCAATAATGTTATTGATACAATTAGCAATTCAGGTGACAAGTATACACCAACTAAAACTACATACGATCCAACAACTGGTATGATGGTTATCACTATCGGTACACACGATCTAACTGTTGGACGTTATGTTAACTTAGCTGAAGAAAGCTTTACATTCACATGTTCAAGCGACAACTTTAAAACTAAGATTTCACATCCAAGAAAAGCAGAAAAAGCTTACTTGGCCGCGTTACCTATCGTTGCAGTATCAGCTAAAACAATTACAGTTAATCCTGGTTTAACAGCAGCTAACTTCGAACACAGATTTGTAGAAGCCAAAGAAAACTCAGTATCAGTTATCGGACAAGCAATCACATTCAGTGATAATGTTGGAATTGCTGCTAACAAGCGTAATGCTCGTGCACAACTACAAACCAACAAAGAATATGTACAAGATTACATGATGCAGTGGGCCGATAATGAATGGTACTTCTATGACAGCAAGAAATGTCACAGAGACACTGAAGAATATATCCTACCTGCCGTTCAAAGAGATTTAATTCTTGGAACAAACTATAACGCTATTCAAACTGGCGCAGCTTATCGTACCAAATCAGGTGAAGTAAGTGTTACAGAGCAGTTAGAGCAAACAGTTGGTTCAATAGATTATCTTAAAACAAGAGCAGCAATGTTTATTGGTGATAACTCAATCGCAGTTGATAGATCAAACGAATCATTCGACGAAATGAAAAGATTGTTGAACAACAACGGTAAAAAGTATACACCAACAGCTGCAGTTTATGATACAATATCTGGTTCAGTTGACTTAACTATTGGTTCACACGATTTTGTTATCGGTGATGAAGTATATCTTGAGCCACACAGCTTAGTATTTACATGTGCAAGAGACGGAAATGCAACTAAGCATGCTTATCCTGCTCGTCAATTCTTAAACTTTACTCCAACTGATGCAACATACGATGTAGCTTCTGGAGAGTTTAGTGCAACAATCGGTACACATGCTCTTAAAGTTGGTGATTTAATCGAATTTGCTCCAAGTTCAATAGTATTTACATGTGAATTAGATGGCAACGTAACTAATCACCCTGCACCAGAATCGCATCACCCATTCTATAAGAAACAGATTGTTATCTCAAAGGTAGATGCAACTAAAGTTTATATGAATGTTGGCAGTATCGAAAATGGTGGCGGTGTACATACATTCGTATCAGCTACAGACAATGCAATTCAAGCTGAGAAAAGACATCCAGCATGGAAGAAACCTGTTACTGTTTCTTCAAGAACTGCTACAACAATTACAGTCAATGTTGGTTGGTCAACTGACGCATCAGTACACACATTTGTATCTGCAACGACTAACGCAATTCGCGAAGCAGGAATGTGGACTGGCAAGTTTACTCCACAAACTGCAACATACGATCCTATCTCAGGTGATATGGAAATTACAATTGGTAATCACGACTTAGTACTTGGTAAGTGGATCCAAATCGCACCTGAGTCTATGATATTCAGTTGTGATGTTGGTGGAGTAACAGGTACAGACATTGCACCACTTGCCGATCATCCTGCATACAAAGAGCCAGTAAGAGTTAAAGCAGTAACAAGTAATACTATTACAGTTAATGTTGGTAATGCAAATGGCCACGCTAATAACCATACTTTCGTATCAGCAACTGAAGACTCAATTGACTCAAACGCATTGTTCTTCTCAGACTCAGCAAAAGTATTAAAAGCATTCACACCAACAGATGCTACATACGATCCAGTTAGCGGTGTGTTTGTAGTAACTATTGCAAATCACGGTCTTACTACTGACGATCATATCGAATTACAACCACAAAGCTTCGTATTTAGTTGCGCTGCAAACGGTGGTGGTAATGACTTCTCTCCACGTATCGGAGATTATGCATATAAATTACCATTAAAAGTTGACTCAGTAACAACTGATACAGTAACAATTAATGTTGGATCTGCAGGTACAAACACAGACGTACATACATTTGTAAGTGCTGACGAAGGTTCAGTTGTACAAGTTGGTGCATCTCAACAGGGTACATATGCTGCAAGACAGTTACAGAAAAACAAATCATTCTTATCTGCTGAAGTTGATGCATGGTTGAAAAACAACTACTTCGTTTACGACAAAGATAAGTGCGAAAGAGATACAGGCTTTATCTTAGATGCAGTTGCAAGAGACATTGCTTCTGGTTCAAATGTAAACTCAGTTTATACAGGTATGGGTTATCGTATCGGTACTGTCGGTGCTAACAATGTAGTCAACAAGCAATTAACAGAAACTGTTGGAGCTATTACTTGGTTAAAATCATCAATAGGAACTGATCTTCTTGCTGGTGCTGGTTTAACAGCAGCTAATGCGGCATTCGATGAAATTATAGACATCATGTCAAACGGAAACGTAAATGCTGATACAATTTACTTCGGTGAAAAAGCAGTTTCTAATGACTCGAGAAGAGCACGCGCAGCTTTACAAGCAAACAAAACATTCATACAAAAAGAAGTTATTGCATGGATTTCAGCTAACTATCCTAGCTTTGTATATAACGTATCAGCATGTGAAAGAGATATGGGTTACTTCATTGATCTTGCATCATGGGACGTTCAGCATGGTTCAAACTCTGCTACTGCAAACCAATCAAGATTGTATTTTGAAAACGCAATCCCTGTACTTGACGATGAAGAAGTTGCACCAACAGCTGCAGCTTATGGATTTGTTGCAGAACTAATTGGTCAGATTGTTAGAAACGAAGTTGTTACAGCTCTTAACTTAACGAATACACAAACAATTGTAGAGTCAGAAGAGTATACTCCAAGTTCAGCTACTTACGATCCAGCAACTGGTAACTTCGTAATGACTATACCTGCTCACACATTGAATGTAAATGATAGAGTCACATTAGATGATAACTCTTTCACATTCACTTGTGATATGGATGGTGATGTTGCTGCTAAAACATATCCACGCCCAGCAATTGATCCTTTCGCAACTCGCCCAATGAACATTACAGAAGTAACTGCAAACACTGTTACTCTTAATGTTGGTGCATCTGGTCCAAACAAATACTTCACACCAACACTTGCTGACTATAACGCAGCAACTGGTGATATGATGGTAACAGTTGGTCAGCACGGTTTAGGTGTTGGAAGAAGTGTTGTTCTAGAAAATAACTCTTTCACATTCACTTGTGATCAAGACTCTAACGTAACAACACACACATATCCAAGAGTTGGATCTGATCCATACGCTGGTGCATCAATAGCAATTACTGCAGTTGGTTCAACAAATCATACACCGACAAACGCAGTTTACAGCGCAGCTGATGGTGATACAACCATGACAGTTCCATTGCACGGATTTAGCAATGGCGATTATGTATTAATTGAAGATTACGCTTTAACATATACATGCGTAATGGATAACTACTCAGTTTCAAAAGCTTACCCAAGAGCAACAGATTATGCATCTGGTCGTTGGTTAGAAGTTTCTGAAGTTACAACAAATACTTTCAAAGTTAATGTTGGTCCAAGTGATTACTCTGGTGCACACACATTTGTATCTGCTACAGCTGACGGTATCAAACGTCAAGATGGTACATTCACTATTAATGTAGGTAATGCTGGTTCAGCTGCTGCTTCGGTACACACATTCGTATCAGCAACTACAAATGCTATTAAGCATGAGCCACAATCACCTCACACATTTATAAGTGTAACATCTAACGCAGTTAAAGCTGCTACTATGTCAGAAGCTTATACTCCAACTAACGTTGCATACGATCACATCTCAGGTGTAATGACTATGACAATGGCAGGTCATACACTTACTGAAGGTGATTATGTAATCTTCGCTGAAAACGCGATTACTCTAAATTGTGCAAGTAACGGTGGTGGTGACTTATCACATCCAAGACCGTCAGATCCAATCTTTAACACACCAGTTAGAATTGATTCTGCAACAACTTCTACTATTACCTTACAGGTTGGACCTGCAAATGTCAACGCTGCTCACACATTCGTAAGCGCATTAACTGACGGTGTAAGAAGATCAATTGGACCAAAAGTTGCACAAGCTGCAGAGAAATTGTTTAACGATATAAGCGGTGTAATTCTTGAGAATGACGGTACAATTCCTGAAATAACAGCACCTAACTTTGGCGCTTTAACTGCAGGATACGATGCTACACTAGTTGCTCAATATCAAAGCATCTTAGGTCAAGCACCTAAATATAAAACTGAAATCATTGATTATATCACTGAGCAGTATAACGGTCTTGCATATAACGAAGCTAAATGCCCACGTGATGTAGGTTATATTGTTGATGCAGTATCTGAAGATTTGGAATATGGCGGAGACTCTGCTACAATCCACGCTGCAAGATACTACTTCGAAGGTGCAATAAACGTTCTTCCTAACTATCAAAGAGAACCAACCAAATTAGCTTTCACACATATTGCTAACGTTATTGAAAAAGTAATTGCTGAAACTGTGGTAGAACCAATCTTTGGAGCAAGATTTACTCCAACTAACGCAACATACGATCCAGTAACTGGTATGATGGTTGCTACCATCGGTACTCACACATTAACAACAGATGATAATGTTTGGTTCAAACCAGGTGCGATTACATTCTCTTGTGATACTGGTTCTGGTCCAACTGATCACGCAAGCCCTGAGGCACATCATCGCTTCTTCAACAAAGCGTGTCCAATTGTTCAAGTAACTGCAACAACGATTACAATGTGGGTAGGCAATGCTGGAGCATATACTGGCGCACATACATTCGTAAGCGCATTAGCTGATGGTATCTCAGAAATTAACGGTAACATAGTTGCTCAAGACTTAACACTTCAAGCTGCAGATGCTGCAACAGCGTTAAGAGCAAAAACACTTGCTAATGTTATCTCAAATATCGTTGACGACAGATTGGTAATTCCAGATTATTCAGGTTCGCTTGATATATCTCAGAAAACACCATTATCGTTGCCAACTGAGAACTTATTAACTAAACCAAAAATGGAACCAAGCAGAACATTCGCTCGTAAGTCCCTACAATGGAACAGAGCGTTTATTCAAGAAGAAATTATCCAGTTTGTTGAAAACAACAACTACACATTTGACGAAGCTAAATGTGCAAGAGATGCTGGATTTATTCTTGAAGCGGTTAAGAGAGATGTTCAAACAGGTTCAACATACAATGGTAAGTACGTAGGTAAATCATATCGTATCGGCACAGTAGGTGCAGATAAAGTTATTGAGGACCAACTTGCCGAAACAATTGAAGGCGTCAAATATATACAAAAAGACATCGAAGCTAAGCTTACCGGTGTAGCACTTAATAGAGCAACGGCGTCCTTCAATAACATTATCACGTCTATGGTCAACGACTATACTCCAGACGGAACAAACTACGTTTATGGAGTTGGTAAAGTTTCAGACAACCACGAGGCTGCACGCGTAGCACTTCAGCTCAATAGAGAGTTCTTAAAAGAAGAAGCAACGGCATGGGTTAACGTAAATTACGGTGGTCTATCATATGACGTGAACAAATGTAAGAGAGATACAGGTATCATGGTTGATGCAGTATCATATGACGTACAACACGAAGCAACTACTGCAATGAACGATGTTGCTAAACTATATTTTGAAAATGGTTTATCAACTTTGAGCGCTGCACAAAGAGCTCCAACTGCTGCACTTTACGAGCACTTAGGTTCAGTTGCTTCACAACTTGTTCTTAAACAGACTGTTTCAAGATCAGCTGGTAACACTGTTACACAAAACACATCATTCGGTGTTGTAACAAATCCAGTTGCTCAATGGATTACTGCTAATTGGAATATCGTTGGTGACTTAATCGCTGATGACTCACTTATCAACATCCCACAAGCAATTGAAGCTAACTCAACAAAAACTGGTGCAACAGGATATACCTACGAAACTGAAGCTGAAATTATAGCTGCTCGTAAAGATACAATCCAATCTACTATTACTGATTACTTAAGAGAAAACTTTGGTTATCTAGAGTATGACTCAGCAAGATGCCGTAGAGATACAGGCTATATTGTTGATGCAATCTCTCACGACATTCAGTATGGTGGTAACGCTGCAATGCATGGCACTGCTGAACTTTACTTCAAGAACGCTGTAAACATTTTACCAATTGACCAACGTCAATCAACAAGAGAAGCGTTTGAATATCTTGGTAAAGTAGTTCGTTGGGTAACACGTAACGAAATGGTACCACGTAAAGAAGGTCGTAAGTTTACACCATCGACTGCAACATATGATCCTGATACAGGCGTATTCACTGCAACTATGGCGAACCACAATCTTAAAGTTGGCGATTATGTAATGATTGCTCCAAACAGCATTAACTTTACATGTGACTTAGATCAAAACCAACATATACATGCTGCTCCTGAAGCTCATCATCAGTACTACAACGCACCTATGAAAATCACTGCAAGAACAGGTACAACAATCACAATGAATGTTGGCAAAGTTCCATACGGTAAAGGTGGCGGTACTCATACATTCGTAAGTGCAACATTAAATGCAATTACTCATCTTACTGGAAACACTGTAAGACAAGAAATGAACTTTAGAGCTGCTCGTCGTACAATCGCAGATGAAGCAATGAACTTAGCTACAATGTTAGCAAAAGTTGCAGACGATAATAGCCCTGCAAATATTCCATCAAGAGTTGAGCCAAATACGAATTGGATCGATGCTGGTATACTTACTGCTAAGGCTGCAATCGACAACAATTCAGTTCAGATGGCTAAAGACTTGCAAGCTTATATCGGTGAAACATATAACGGTATCTCTTACTCTAAAGAGAAATGTCGTAGAGATATTGGTGTAATGATCGATGCTCTATCACACGACGTTAACTATACAACTAACTATGCATCATTGATGACTGCTGGTCTATACTTTGAAAACGCGATTTCAGTCTTACCGGCTGATCAAAGACAACAGACTGCTAAGTTCTACACAGAATTAGCAAACGTTGTTGACGCTGTTGTACAAGGTCAAACTTCTTATCAAACAGGGTTTACCTCAACTGCTGCTACATACGATGCAGATACAGGTTACTTTACTGCAACTATCGACGCAGGTCACGGTCTTGAAATTGGTGATTACGTATCGTTTGAACCTGAAAGCTTTACATTCTCATGTGATACTGGTTCTGGCGCAACTGACCACGCTGTTCCTGAAGCGCATCATCCTTATTACGATGTACCATGCCCAATCCTTTACGTTGAAGGTAACGTAATTACAATGTGGGTCGGAGCAGCTGCTACATACTCAGGTGTACATACATTCGTAAGTGCAACAACTGAGGGTCTTAAGAAAGCAGTAAGAACATGGTCTACTCAAGATATTAGCGGTGCAGTTGCAACAGCAGTTGAAGGCGAAGAAGTCGCTGATCTAGTAAGAATTGTAGAAAATGCTATCAGAAGAGACAGCATCGACGGTCTACCAGAACTTGTTGAACCTAACACATCTTGGGTCAATAGCGCAGTAGTAGAAGCTGGCAAAATCATTGATGACAATCTTGATGAATTAGCTGATGATATTACTAAGTTCTTGAAAGATACGTTTACAATTATCGATTATTCAAAAGCTAAGTGTCGTAGAGATGCTGGTTACATTATCGATGCAATGAGCTATGACTTAAACTACGGTGGTAACTTAGCTACAAGATGGAATGCAGACTTCTATTACTGGAACAACGAATTACGTATTCCTGAAGATACAAGAGAAGCAACAGCTAAAGCATATCGTCAACTTGGTAAAATCGTAAGTCAAGTAGTTATTGGTAAGCATCCAATGCAGAGCATTCGTTCTGAATTAGGTACAACTAAGCAAGAAGCTCAAGCAGTTAAGCTTGGAGATATATTACATAACGTAATGTTCTACAACACTCCTCAAGCGCTTGGACCAGTTGAACTACCAGAATTTAATTGGGAAGTTAGCAAAGAGTTTGGTTTCGCTAAAACTATTCTTAATAATAACAGAACAATGTTACAACGTGAAGTTCAACGCTTTATTACTTCTACTTACAAGTTTATCGATCTACCTAAAACATATCGCGACGGTGGAAACTTCCTTAAAGTTCTCGCTAACGACTTTAGTGGTAGAGTGATTGATCCTGTAATCGGTGTAGTTGGTTCTGATAAAGCTTCTAGATCCTTCGTAGGTGCATTGTTTAATATCGATGCTAAGCACGTGTTCCCAGTATTTAATCCACCTGCATCATTTGCTGATTGGAGAAAATTACGCTTTAAAGGTACAGTCCAGAATGCAACAGCAAGAAATGCGTTGACAGGAATGAAACGTTGGGATGCTTATATTATTCCAACAAATAATAACGCAAGTCGTTATGTTGGTATCATTTATGTGTGGAACGGTACAGGTTGGGATACAGTTGGAGCAAATAACAGTGATTTACTAGAATCATTCACAGGTGCTTGGACCCGTATGAAAACTTATATAAATACAAATATCGCTCCTGATGTAGCACACCAAACAATGGTAACTGAATTGATTGATAATATTATTATAGAAAGTGTCGTAAGACCTAACTTCTTGACTTTCGGGTCATTGGTCGAATCGATTGCTCACCAGTTTAACGGTGCATCTGCCGGTGTTAATAGAAACGCCTTGCCTTTGAACTTTAGAAACGTTGGTGCCGCAATTGGTGCGAATGCTTCGGTATTATCAGAAAACGGCGGCCGTATTAGATGGTCAGGATCAGACGAATTAAATAACCAGTACTTCGCAAGAGGACTCAAGATTAACGGTAGAACAGGTCGAATTGAAGGTCGTCCGTTTACCTCATCAGTGAGAAAACTTGCCAGAAGGGCATCTAACAGTAGGGCATCACTATAATGGCAATTACAACAATCGTAACTTCACAGGCGCCCGACGCAAAGCCGGTCGCAAAAAGTTTTACTTTGACAACAAACTATTTACCTATGATTGAGGTACCACAATATGAAGTTCCAGAGCTGGTCTTTGGTGGTTCAACAACAATCGAACCTGGTGTCGGAGAAGTTATTTCTCCTCTCATCTTGTGTAATTACACTAACGTTACAGTCACAGTTGATGTGGAAGTACACAGAGAAGACATTAACGCAGAGTTTTATTTGATGAGGAATTTACAAATTCCAGCATATGACACTATTCCGTTACCACTTAACGGGCAATTCTTCAAATCAGGCGATTTACTTAATTTAAAATGTTCAGCTAACGACTCAGTGCATGCTTCTTTATCATTCACACTTGGACAAGCTGAAGAGGATGATGTATAATGGCTTTTAGATCTATAAGCGGAAGTAAGATTATTGGACAGGGACAGCCGCAAGCTGTTCCTATTCAGTTAGATCCTTCACCGTATAAAGGCGCTGTAGCTTTTGGCTCAGACAACCTAATTTATGTTTCAAGTGGTACAGCATGGAACGCGGTTGGCGCCGGTGTTCAGGGTACAACTGGTATCCAAGGTGATTCCGGCTTACAAGGTCTACAAGGAGAATACGGTCCAGGTTTTGATGTTATCGGCTCAGTCGCTGACGTTGACGCTGGTGGAGATCAACAGGCAACTCTTAACGCAGCATTCCCATCAGTTACAACTGGTCAAGCAGTAATAGATAATACTGATGACGAATTGTGGGTTTATGACGGTGCAGTTTGGATAAACGTTGGTTCATTCCGTGGTATTCAGGGTTTACAAGGTGAAGCTATTCAGGGTCTCCAAGGCGATAGAGGTCCAGATGGTATTCAGGGTACACGTGGTTATCGCGGTTACCAGGGTACGCAAGGTATTCAAGGTTATGTTGGTATTCAAGGTACGCAAGGTATTCAGGGAAATCAGGGTACTCAAGGTATCCAAGGCGTTCAAGGCCCTCAAGGTACGCAAGGTGTACAGGGTTTACTCGGTAATCAGGGTACGCAAGGACCGCAATCTATTCAAGGTACAACAGGTATCCAGGGTGATTTAGGTTTCCAAGGTTTCTCAGGCGATGACTCAGGAATGGTTGTCCAATATAATGTAGGACACACATTTGCAGAACCAAGTCCAGCTACTTCTGGATCTATGGTATTTAATTCTCCAGCAGCAGATACTGGCGCATTAACTGG
>TARA_B110000977_G_scaffold64472_1_pt1 | contig 11062 bp, 9 predicted proteins | sample TARA_B110000977 | Tara Oceans TARA_B110000977 (sample SAMEA4397798) | marine metagenome | biome: Polar Biome; feature: [SRF] surface water layer (ENVO:00010504); material: water (ENVO:00002006), including particulate matter (ENVO:01000060) such as... | depth 5 m | reverse complement strand
TGTGGCGCCAACTTAAGCGTTTTCAAGATATTAACCATGCACATTCTGCATAGCAGCATTGACGAACTCAGGGATTGTGCAACTGCAGCATATGACTAAACCTAGTCGAGAAGACGCAATACGGCGTCGCAACCCTAGACCCCAGAATGGGTCGCTAAAAAAGAAAAGGCCTGACACATGGCACATACATCTGATTTCCGCTCCGTCGGTTTTTCCTTCGTGCCCGGCATCGCAGAACTTTGCGTGTCGTTCACAAAGAACCTCGAGCAGTACCGCACTTACCGTCGCACTTTGGCAGAACTCGAAAGCCTGACATCGCGCGAACTGGCCGACATTGGCCTGAACCGTCACGCCCTGAAGGACATCGCATACGAGTCCGCCTACGGCGCATAAGAATTCCGAAATCGGGTCGTCCTCTCCTCCTCCCTGGATAGACCCGTTATAGCGTCAGCCCTCTCCTCCTCCCTGGGTATGGCGCTGTGATCAAGCAGCGGCGGTGTCTTCCTCCTCCCTGACACCGCCGTCCTTGATCCAAGATAACGACCGAGCCGCTGTCTCCTCCCAGAGCGCAGGCCCACGCAAATGGCCCCGAAACTGTCCTCCCACAGTTTCGGGGTTTTTTGTTTTCAGCGTCATATGCTGGAACTGATCAAGTATGTTGAAGTTGCCGTTTCCGCCCGCTACTCCTGAAAGCAGTAATTTTATGGGGGCTCCATACCTATCTTTAACCGTCTTGTGGTACTGTTTTTCGCTTCATTGGCTTCGATGGCCGCGGTCGACGGACCAAGCTTTGATTGCGCTAAAGCTGCGACAGAGGTTGAGCTGGCGATCTGCGCAAGTGATCGGCTGTCTACTCAGGACCTTGATCTTTTGGACGCCTATAAGGCCGCCCGCGACAGTGGCGCGACAACACGGGAAGACCAAAGAAGTTGGATTCGGCAGCGAAACACCCAATGTGGCGGAAACGTAGACTGCCTTTATCAAGTGAACCAAGCCCGTATCGATGATTTGAATGGCACGGGTGCCACCCCCCAACCGTCAAACCCACAGCCTGTTGTTGCCGCGAGCAACCAGCGTTTGGCCGACGAAATTCAAGTCCAAGGTCAGAACTACCTTGGCGATATTGTTGAGCTGACGGCTTGTAACGCCAATTCAGACTTAACAAATGTGCGCGCCGGACCAAGCGCAAGCCAGTTTGACCAAGTTCACCAATTTTATAACGGCCAGCCCGTCAGCGTCATTGATCGCGTCACCAATGAAGATGGCTATGATTATTACCGCGTTGTTTACCCGTTAGAACTCGGCGCGGGACGCCTGTATGACAAAATCGGTTTTGTGTATCACGAGGCTTTGTCGATGCGGTGCGACGCTGATTTTGATGCGGTGGTTGCGCGCAATACCCAGTGGCCTGTGTCACTCCGGGGGGCGTCTTGTGATTTCCAGATCGCCAACAGCGACACCCTCGATTCATGGGCAGATGTGAGGTCGATGGATTGGCGCACAGCCAACACCTCGGAAAATATCCTGTGTGACATGACAGACGCGCCGAGCATTCTGGTCAAGCATTATCAAGGTTTCATTGAGGCCGAGGAAAAACACTATTTCATGGTCAATATGAACGGCTGCGACGCGCAATTCTCCATTCAAATCGATGATGCGAATGAACAGATCATTCGATCTTGGCGGTATGACCCTGCTTGCCTTGAGGAACGCAACCGCGTTCAAACACAGCCTGTCAGGAACTCGCCTGATATCGGGATAGGTAGCTTGTTCGATTTCGTTTTTGGTGCGGGCATACAGGGGTTGGCGGCAGTGACCGGAACAACATCTGCCGATCTGTAGTCTCAGCCGTCGAATGCCGACTTGTTCTGCCACACCATTGATGATGACGGGCGATATGCCTGCCTCAATCAGCCATATTCGACTGAAAACCAAGATGCCCGCGATATTCTACTGGGACAGAGTTTTGGACTTTCGAATTCAGCCAACGACGGTGGCCTTCGTGAAGTCTGCGTGGGCGTAAATGCACAGTCTTGTTACGGTTTGAAAAATTCAGATCACGCCTTTGCCTGCACAACTTGCAATGGGTCACGTCAATGGGCCGCCGTCTATGCGACGGGGACTATTTTGACATGTTATCCCTAGCCTAGATTAGGCGCGCATATCTTTGGGCGACCCCATGACCATATAACTGGTGATGGAACGCACGTGTGGCACGGTGCCAAGGCGGTCTGTGTGAAACACCTTATAACTGCCTAAGTCGGCTGTTTCGACCCGCAGCAGATACTTAAAAGCGCGTGCGATGTTGTGGCATTCGGTCACCTCGTCAAAGCGCGCCATTGCGACTTCAAACCCTTCTTGGGCGGCCTTTGAATGTTCTGCCAGACCGACGGCGACATACACCACATAGGCCTGCCCCGTTTGCACTGGATCAAGCCGCGCGGTAACCTGTGATGACGCCCCGTTTTTCCAAATCCTGTACACGGCGCAAACACGCAGACGGCGACAGGCCAACCTTGTCCGCAAGGGCGAGGTTGCTCATCCGGCCATCTTTGCGAAGTTCACGCAATATTTGGGCGTTCGTATGATCTAAATCCGTCATTAGTTGTTAAGTTAGCACCTAAATGAACGAATGAGCAATTTCATTGCTTTCATTTGGGCATAATGTTGCGGATATGAGTTATGAAATCTTCCTAGCCCTTGTCGCCTTTGCGTTCGTGTCTTCGGTGACACCTGGCCCAAACAACACGATGCTTATGGCGTCGGGTGTCAATTTTGGCGTGTGGCGCACGGTGCCGCATATGTTTGGCATCGGCATCGGGTTTTCATTCATGATTTTTCTGGTCGGCATGGGGCTGATGCAGCTGTTTGATGCCTTTCCCGTGCTCGATACCGTGTTGAAGGTTGTATCAGTGATCTATCTGATCTGGCTCGCCTATAAAACCGCGACGGCTGCCCCGAAATTACCCGACGCGCCGCAAACCGCGGGCAAGCCCATGACCTTTTTCCAAGCGGCAGCCTTTCAATGGGTGAACCCGAAGGCATGGACGATGGCTGTCTACGCAATCACCAATTACGCAACGGCACCTGACAACACGCGGTCCGTCTGGGCGGTTGGCACGGTTGCTTTGGTGTTCGGCATCGTGAACTTCCCAAGCGTGAGCATCTGGACAGTTCTGGGCCAGCAAATGCGCCGTTTCCTCACATCCCCGACACGCCTACGCGCCTTCAACTGGACCATGGCGGGTTTGCTTTTGCTGACGTTAATCCCTGTGGTCTTCCCAAATTTGTTCGCGGCCTAGAACGGCACGTCGTCCGCTGTATCCGCAGCCACGATAAACTTCGCCACGACCTTCTTTTCACCAGCCTTGTCGAATTCAATCACTAGCTTGTCGCCCTCTATCTCAATGATCTCACCGTAGCCGAATTTCTGGTGAAACACGCGGTTCCCGACCGTGTGAGACGACGATGCGGTCATATCAATCGTGATGTTGCGCGCCTCGGCGGGTTGGGTCATGCCGCGCTGCTGGCTGCGGTTTTGCAAGCGCCGCCAACCGGGGGAATTATAAACATCCGCCTTGGCCACTCGGTCAGCGAGTTCGGATTCAAAACCATCGTTTTCCGTATGCGTGGCCTGCGCCGCCATCCCAGCCGCACCGAAATTACCGCCGTACAATCCCGGCGGGGTCAGAACTTCGACGTGTTCTTCGGGAAGCTCATCAATAAAACGGCTCGCCATTTGGGACTGCCAGCGGCCAAACACCTGACGGTTAGACACGAACGAAATCAGAAGGTGGCGTTCGGCGCGGGTGATGCCCACATACGCCAGCCGCCGTTCCTCCTCGAGGCCTTTGACGCCGCTTTCATCCATACTGCGCTGTGACGGGAAAATCCCGTCTTCCCAACCCGGTAGAAAAACAGCCGGAAATTCGAGGCCCTTGGCCCCGTGCAGCGTCATGATCGTAACCATATCGCCGTTTTCTTCTTTGGCGTTGTCCATGATCAGGCTGACGTGCTCAAGGAACCCTTGCAGGTTCTCAAAATTTTCAAGCGCATTCACAAGTTCCTTGAGGTTTTCAAGCCGCCCCGGTGCTTCTGGCGTTTTGGTGTTTTGCCAATGGGCGGTGTAGCCGCTTTCGTCCAGGATCATCTCGGCCAGCTCAATATGGGTGTCGGCCTCATCGCGCAGCTGTTGATGCCAGCGATCCAAACCTTGCACCAATTCGCGCAACGCCCCCGCGCCTTTGCCCTTGATTGCACCACTGTCGACACAGATCCGCGCACCTTCAACAAGGTTCACGCCGTGCGACCGCGCCGTCATCTGGATTGTTTGCACAGCTTTGTCGCCAAGTCCGCGCTTGGGCGTGTTGACGATGCGTTCAAACGCGAGGTCATCATCCTGTGACACGGCCTGCCGGAAATACGCCATCGCGTCCCGAATTTCGAGGCGTTCGTAAAACCGTGGTCCGCCGATCACGCGGTAGGGCAAACCGATGGTCAGAAAACGGTCCTCAAACGCGCGCATCTGGTGGGACGCGCGCACAAGGATCGCCATATCGTTAAGCGGGATCGGATCGAGGTGCCGTGTGCCACGCTGCATCGCTTCGATTTCTTCACCGATCCAGCGGGCTTCGTCGTTGCCATCATAATGGCCAATCAGACGGACCTGTTCGCCGTCCTCGCCCGCCGTGAACAACGTCTTGCCAAGGCGGTTTGTGTTGGCGTCAATCACCCCCGCCGCCGCGCCGAGGATATGACCCGTTGATCGATAATTCTGTTCAAGGCGAACCACATGCGCGCCCTCAAAATCATTTTCGAACCGCAGGATGTTTCCCACTTCGGCGCCGCGCCAGCCATAGATTGACTGGTCATCATCGCCCACGCAGCAGATGTTTTTGTGCCCCTGCGCCAGCAGCCGCAGCCACAAATACTGCGCTACGTTTGTATCCTGATATTCGTCCACAAGGATGTATTTGAACCAACGCTGATAGTTCTTCAGCACGTCTTCATGGGTTTGGAAAATCGTCACCATATGCAGCAACAGATCGCCAAAATCACAGGCGTTCAGTTCAATCAGGCGGGCTTGATAGGCGGTGTAGAGTTCGATGCCTTTGTGATCAAAGGCCGCGGCTTCGCTGGTCGGGACCTGTGCAGGCGTCCATGCCTTGTTCTTCCAGCCATCAATGATCCCCGCCAGCATCCGCGGCGGCCAGCGTTTTTCATCAATGTCAGACGCGCGCACCAGCTGTTTAAGAAGCCGCAGCTGATCGTCCGTATCCAAAATCGTGAAGCTGGACTTTAACCCCACCAGTTCAGCATGGCGGCGCAGTTGTTTCACACAGATCGCATGGAACGTGCCAAGCCAACGCATCCCCTCGGACGCGCCATTGGTCAACGCGCCAATCCGCACTTTCATTTCGCGCGCGGCCTTATTGGTAAAGGTCACGGCCAGAATTTCATCAGGGCGCGCACGACTTGTCGCCAAGAGATGCGCAATCCGGCAAGTCAGCGCCTTGGTCTTTCCCGTACCCGCACCCGCCAGCATCAACACTGGACCATCCAGCGTTTCAACTGCTTCACGTTGCGCAGGGTTCAACCCTTCGAAATAATCCACAACAGGGGCCGCCATCGCCCTTTGGGACAATGACTGCTTGGGTGCGCTCGCGGCCTCGAAGGCATCTTCATCTGAATAACTGCTCATGCGCGATAACCTAGCGCCATTCAGCCGCCAAGAAAACCCCACGTTCTTGTAATGTTCGCCACACAAAATCCGCCAAGCGCCCTCATTTACCCAGTTGCACGAGTTTACACTTTCAAAGTTATGTTCATAAATGCTGCAATTGCAAAATAAGGGACCGTTTCCATGGCCGACTTTCAAAAAATCCTTATCGCCAATCGGGGTGAAATCGCCATCCGCATCATGCGGGCCGCCAACGAGATGGGTAAGAAAACCGTCGCCGTGTTTGCGGAAGAAGACAAATTGGGCTTGCACCGTTTCAAAGCCGACGAAGCCTACCGCATCGGTGAAGGGCTCGGTCCAGTCGCCGCCTACCTCAGCATCGAAGAAATGATCCGCGTCGCGACCGAATGTGGCGCCGACGCGATCCACCCCGGCTATGGTCTGTTGTCCGAAAATCCCGAATTCGTTGATGCGTGCACTGCCGCTGGAATCAAATTTATCGGCCCACGCGCTGAAACAATGCGCCAGCTGGGCGACAAGGCATCGGCGCGCCACGTGGCCGTTGATGCCGGTGTGCCTGTGATCCCCGCCACAGAAGTGCTGGGCGATGATATGGCATTGATCAAGAAACAAGCAGCTGAGGTTGGGTATCCGTTGATGCTCAAGGCGTCATGGGGCGGTGGTGGTCGCGGCATGCGCGCCATCAATTCTGAGGACGAGCTTGAGGAAAAGGTGCTGGAAGGCCGCCGCGAGGCTGAGGCCGCGTTCGGCAACAGTGCCGGTTTCCTTGAAAAGATGATCGTGCGTGCGCGCCACGTTGAAGTGCAGATACTGGGCGACAGCCACGGTGCAATCTATCACCTGTGGGAACGCGACTGTTCCGTGCAACGCCGTAATCAAAAAGTGATTGAGCGCGCCCCTGCCCCCTATCTGTCGGGCACCCAACGCGAACAGTTGTGTAATCTCGGCAAAAAGATTTGTGAGCACGTAAACTATGAATGTGCGGGCACGGTCGAATTTCTGATGGATATGGATTCGGGCGAGTTTTACTTCATTGAGGTGAACCCCCGCGTGCAGGTGGAACACACCGTCACCGAAGAAGTCACGGGCATCGACATTGTGCAGGCGCAAATCAAGATTGCCGAAGGCAAATCCTTGGTTGAGGCCACGGGCTGCGCGTCACAATACGACGTCAAACTTGACGGGCATGCGCTGCAAACGCGCGTCACCACTGAGGACCCGACCAACAACTTCATTCCAGATTATGGCCGCATCGGCACGTACCGCACCGCGACAGGTATGGGCATTCGTCTGGACGGTGGAACGGCCTACTCAGGTGCCGTGATCACGCGCTACTACGACAGTTTGCTGACCAAAGTGACCGCATGGGCCCCCACGCCCGAAGCTGCGATTGCCCGTATGGACCGCGCCTTGCGTGAATTCCGTATCCGCGGTGTCAGCACCAACATCGCCTTCGTTGAAAACTTGCTGAAACACCCGACGTTTCTGAACTATGAATACCACACCAAGTTCATTGACCAGACGCCCGAGCTGTTCAATTTCAAGCCGCGCCGCGACCGTGCTACCAAAATCCTGACCTACATCGCGGATATCACCGTCAACGGTCATCCAGAAACCCAAGGCCGCCCAAAACCGGGTGCCGAAGCCATCGCGCCAAGAGCCCCGACCCCGCGTACCAAAGACAATATTCCCGGCACGCGCCAGATTTTGGACCAGTTCGGACCAGAAGCCGTGGCGGATTGGATGCGGGACCAAATACAACTGCTGATCACGGACACGACGATGCGCGATGGGCACCAGTCCCTCCTCGCCACGCGCATGCGGTCGGTCGATATGATCCGCGTGGCCCCGACCTATGCCGCGAATATGAGCTCATTATTCTCGGTTGAATGCTGGGGCGGTGCGACGTTTGATGTGGCGTACCGCTTCTTGCAGGAATGCCCATGGCAGCGCTTGCGCGACATTCGCGCCAAGATGCCAAACATCATGACCCAGATGCTTTTGCGTGCGTCCAACGGGGTGGGTTACACCAACTATCCTGACAACGTAGTGCAGGAATTTGTCCGTCAGGCCGCCGTGTCTGGCGTTGACGTGTTCCGCGTGTTTGACAGCCTTAACTGGGTCGAAAACATGCGCGTGGCGATGGACGCTGTAATCAAGGCCGAAAAGGTCTGTGAAGGCACGATTTGCTACACGGGCGACATCAATGACCCTGACCGCGCCAAGTACAACGTCAAATACTACGTTGAAATGGCTAAGGAATTGGAAAAAGCGGGTGCGCATGTGCTTGGCCTCAAGGACATGGCAGGATTGCTGAAACCTGCCGCTGCGACACAGCTTGTAAAAGCGCTGAAAGAAGAAGTCGGCCTGCCGATCCACTTCCACACGCACGATACATCTGGGGCGGCGATTGCGACGGTTCTGGCAGCATCGGACGCTGGCGTTGACTGTATTGATGCGGCCATGGACGCGCTGTCTGGTAACACGTCCCAGCCTACGCTTGGGTCCATCGTTGAGGCGCTGAAGCACTCAGATCGCGACACGCAGCTCGACGTGTCGGCGATCCGCGAAATCTCAAACTACTGGGAAACAGTGCGCGCGCATTATGCCGCGTTCGAATCCGGCCTTCAGGCCCCCGCGTCCGAGGTTTACCTGCACGAAATGCCCGGTGGCCAGTTCACCAACCTCAAAGCACAGGCACGGTCCTTGGGCTTAGAGGAACGCTGGCACGAAGTCGCACAAACCTATGCGGACGTGAACCAGATGTTTGGCGATATCGTTAAGGTCACACCGTCTTCCAAGGTCGTCGGTGACATGGCGTTGATGATGGTCAGCCAAAACCTGACCCGTGCACAGGTTGAGGACCCCGACACCGACGTCTCCTTCCCCGATTCAGTCATCGACATGATGCGCGGCAATCTGGGCCAGCCTCCCGGTGGTTTTCCTGACGCGATCATCAAAAAGGCGCTCAAGGGGGAAAAGCCGAACCTCAACCGTCCCGGTAAATCCCTCAAGCCAATTGATCTGGACGGGGTGCGTAAAGAACTGTCGGACAAACTCGACGGGCGCGTCTTTGATGACGAAGACCTTAACGGCTATTTGATGTACCCCAAAGTGTACCTCGATTATGCAGATCGCCACGAAACCTACGGGCCTGTGCGCACGCTGCCGACGCGGACGTTCTTTTATGGCATGGAACCCGGCGAAGAAATCGCGTGTGAAATCGATCCCGGCAAAACGCTGGAAATCCGGATGCAGGCCGTCGCTGAAACCAATGAAGAAGGCGAGGCCAAGGTATTCTTTGAACTAAACGGTCAGCCGCGCACGATCCGTGTGCCCAACCGTTTGGTGCAATCCACAACCATTCAGCGCCCCAAAGCTGAGGCCGGCAATGAAAACCACATTGGCGCGCCTATGCCCGGTGTCGTGGCCACGGTTGCAGCTGTAGTGGGCAAGCAGGTCAAAGAAGGTGATCTGCTGCTGACGATTGAAGCCATGAAGATGGAAACAGGCATCCACGCCGAACGGGATGCCACCATCAAGGCCGTTCACATCAATGCAGGCAGTCAAATTGACGCAAAAGATCTACTGGTCGAACTGGAATAGGGCAAAATTCGCAAGAATTTTGTCGCCGCTGCGCTTGCGCGGCAGCCCCGCGCCCCGCAGGGTCATCCCCAAAGGGGACTATGAATATGATCAACGATCTTCCGGAAACCATGTCCGGCATCGCGACACTCGGCCATGGCGGGCTCGATATGCTGGTGTGGCGCGACGACCTGCCGGTGCCCGTCGCTGCCGCAAACGAAGTCGTCATCAAGGTTGCGGCGGCGGCCGTAAACAACACCGACATCAACACGCGTATCGGGTGGTATTCAAAGGCGGTCACAGGCGGCACGGATGCTGTTGGTGACATCAACGACGCAGACGCAAGCTGGTCTGGCACAGCGCTGAAATTCCCGCTGATCCAAGGGGCGGATTGCTGCGGTTATATCGTGGCTGTTGGCGCGGATGTCGATGCAGCCCGCATCGGTGAACGGGTCATCGTGCGTTCCATGCAATCCACAGGCAGCGGCAACTTGCCTTTCATCACGGACACCTTTGGCTCTGAACACAATGGCGGGTTCGCGCAATACACCAAGACCTACGACGCAGAGGCCTTTGTCGTTGATGACACCCTGACGGACACCGAATGGGCCGCCATGCCTTGCGCGTTTTCCACGGCCGAGGGCATGTTGCAACGCGCGTCCCTTAGCGCTGAGAGGGTTTTGATCACAGGCGCATCTGGCGGCGTGGGTGCGGCCGCTGTGCAGCTTGCGCGCATGCGCGGGGCCGAGGTTTGGGCCATGACCCAAGCCACCAAGGCCGACGCCGTCACCGCGCTCGGTGCGCATCATATCCTCAGCCGCGACGCGGTGCTTCCACAGGCGCATTTTGATGTGGTTATCGACCTAGTGGGGGGGACGTCTTGGCCTGCCCTTCTCGACGCCCTTAAACGCGGCGGGCGTTACGTGACAGCGGGTGCAATTACAGGGCCCATTGTCGAACTGGACTTGCGCACGCTCTATCTCAATGACCTGACGATGTTTGGCAGCACTTATCAGGCGCGATCCGTGTTCGAGGACCTCATCGGATATGTTCAGGCGGGCAAACTGCGCCCTGCCATCGCGGCCAATTACGACCTGCGCGATATCCGCGCCGCACAAGACGCGTTCAACGCCAAAACCCACGTCGGAAAAATCACCCTGACGGTGCCCCAATGACCCAGCGCCTGTCTACACTTTCGATCCTTGTGCCCACTTATGAAGAGGGTCTGGCATTCTTCGTCGACCAACTTGGCTTTGATCTTATTGAGGACACGGACCAAGGCCACAAACGCTGGATCAAAGTTGCACCCAAGGGGGCCGAAACTGCGTTCTTGATCGCCAAGGCCACGACGCCAGAACAAGTCGCCGCGATCGGACATCAGGGCGGCGGACGTGTCTGGCTGATCTTGGAAACGGACGACTTTGCGCGCGACCATGCGGCCTATATCGCAGCGGGAATCACCTTCGAAGAAGACCCGCGTCACGAATCCTACGGCACTGTTGCGGTGTTTAATGACCCGTTTGGCAACCGTTGGGATCTGATCGAATTCGCCTAAAACCCCGTCTCGGGGCGCGCTGTATCATTCCAGTCACTACACAGAAATGTGACCCCAAACCTAGCGGAAAAGCGCCTATGCCGCAGCGCAGAAAATGTGTGATTTTTAACTTAAAATCAGATATTTATCCGATTTATAGAATGCCGAAAGCGTAACTCCGCCGAAGACCATCGGTTTTGATCCTGACAGCGCGGGTCATCACATATCGGCGCGACAACCAA
>TARA_B110000977_G_C11090636_1_pt1 | contig 11076 bp, 10 predicted proteins | sample TARA_B110000977 | Tara Oceans TARA_B110000977 (sample SAMEA4397798) | marine metagenome | biome: Polar Biome; feature: [SRF] surface water layer (ENVO:00010504); material: water (ENVO:00002006), including particulate matter (ENVO:01000060) such as... | depth 5 m | reverse complement strand
AATGCCTTGTCATCCATATCTTTGTCAAATTCTATAATGCCTAAGCTGTACTCAATATCACTTGCAATAGCCTTAATGAGTGATGTTTTTCCAGTCCCAGGAGGTCCATAAAGCATATAAGTTCGACTATGTGGAATTCCCAAAGATCTATACTTTTCACGTGTACTTTCTGATGTGAATTGGTTAATATCCTTCACAACATCACTGACCTGATTTTTGGGCAAGTTTAATGATTCCAATGGACGTTTTTCACTACATTCCAAAAAACTCCAACATGAATCGAAATTGAAAATATTAAGTTTATTATCAATATTTGCAGTGTTAATTCGGTCTTCACTATATATGAATGCGTTTTTACAAAAGTTTTTAATGTTGGTTTCATCACCTTCTAGAATGAGTTCTCTGTAATTTTCAATCTTAAAACTTACTACTTTGTAATCACCAATACTTTTTAGTTCAAAAGCAATATCATTATGCATAAATTTTTCATCCTTCAAAATGCGCTTTGCAATCCCCATTTCGTATGTCTTGGGATGTACGTCGCAAAATATACCATCTTTGTCATCCACTACAGAATACAAATAAATTAGAATATCATTGATAGCGTCATTACGCTCATGTGTGAATACTAGTTTCATTTACAAATAACAATCAGGTAATATTTAAGTTTCTAAATACAAAAGAAAAAGACATTTTAAAAACAATTTAAAGAATGTTCTTAAAATGCCCCAAGGGAGGCTCGAACTCCCGACCTTGGCGTGCCTCTGCAAAAGTTAATTTGCTGGATATACAAAAGTATAAGCACCACGCTCTAACCAACTGAGCTATTAGGGCAAGTATGGGATTAATCCCATAATATTATTTATAATAATTTCTTTAAGCTAGTTAACGAAATCCAATATATGGTTGTTTAGGTGACAATTCGTTAAAGATGTAATCGTATTCAGTTTGAAAAGCATAATAGCACAAAAGGAACTCGTTGTCATTCGTATTGTTTTGGAATACTTTTCGTGATACATTAAATATATAACCTCGCGATTCAGATTTGTGATTTTAAAATTAATACAAATGCATTTCTCAATAATAAATTTATAATCCTTGTAGATTAAATTCTGCTCCAAAGTTGATACTTCTTGCATTATTTCTGACATTGTTTCAATACATTGCCTTATCATAATTTAATATGGATGCTTTTTTATTCATAATCACGCACTGCAATACCAACTGGAAATCTCGGTAATCCATATTCTGTCAAATTTTGGTATCGTACAGTCAACAGTTTCCCAATAAACTCGTCAGAGTTTGTCCAATAATGCGCTCTCGATTCACGAGTTCCTCGTGCACGTACTGCGAACGTTTCCTTTATTTTTTCGTCTTCGCAAACAAATATAGCTGTACCCTTGTCATTCCCAGTTGCTTCCTTAACATCTATGATTCTATATTCGTTATCAATAAAACATTTATATTTTTGTAGATCTACTGATCTATAATTGAGTTTATATATACCTTGGGCATTACGTATCATTATTCCTTCATATCCTTGCAATATATATTCATCGTGCATAATTTCAATACTTGTAGAAATTCTTTGGGTTTCTACAAGTATTAATGTGTTTAACTGCAATTTGGAAAACGCTTCACTGAGAATGGATGAACGATTCTCGAATCCAATATCTGGAATATAACAATCGAAAATATAGTATTTAAGCTTCACGATTTTCAATTTGTCAACGTTTTTAGTTTGCCGGGCACATCCAGAAATCTCTTCAAACGACAAGTCAAATGTAAATAATTCACCGTCTAATACAACATTATTCGGCAATTGTTCGAAAAGTTTGTTCAATTCATTTTCCAAGTGTCCTAAGTTTTCAATTGACTTGCCTGTTCTCGACGTCTTTGTAAGGTTTCTGGCTACCATCATTCGCACACCATCTATTTTTGGTTGCACATAAGCTGTCTCAAGTACAATGCTTTTACTTCGCTTGGTATAATCAAGCGCAAGCATTGGTAAAGCGATCGTTGGAGATATCAACGAATCCTGATCTTCCACATAACCATTTACTTTTTGCTTGTTCCATAATGACTGCGCCTCATTACACGCCTGTTGATACGTTGTTGTTTCATTAGCACGACCGATATTTTTACCTTTTGATATCTCTTTAACACTTTGTGATTGTTTTCCACCCAGTTGCCCATATTTACGGTCAATACGTGCAATATTTGTCTCCGTATCATAATTAACACTAACAGTCCACATTTTGGTTTTATCTCCGCGCGAGACATTTCCATACAGAACCGGAAAATCCATTTTTTTATTTTAGTACTTTTAATTTTATACTTCTTTTAAGCGAAATAATAATAATAATAATATTATGAATGCAAACATAGCTGAATTCGTGAACAAACATAAAAGCAATGATGTTGAAATAGAATGTAGATTCAATGAAGGTAAGATTGGTGTATCCTACGATACGTTTCAAAATGTTTACAGTAAATTATGTGAGAAAAAAGAATTCACAAAAGCTCGTATATTACGCACTCAGGTTTATGGAATGAAACATAAAACATCACAGCAAGAATTTAGATTCACTCAATTCGAAAACAAACCAGGCATTCTTGAAACGAAAAATCGCATCGGTATTCAAGATGTAAAAGATTTTAATTATAAAATTGTCGCATCAAAAGAAATTGTGAAGAACGAAACGAACACAGGACTCAAATCGAATTATATTGTTACAAATATTAGACAAAAAGAGAGAACGTCGTTTTTCAATGATAAAGTATCCATAGATTTGACCAATGTGTTGCAAAATAATTCGCAACGAATTTATGAAATAGAATGCGAGTTAAAAAATCCAATATCAAATATAAATTACTTCGAAAATACAATATTAATGTTGTTAAAATATATTCAACGCAGTAATATTGTAGTTTCGAATAGTGAGAAAAACAAATTATTACAAAGTTATGCAACATTGTGTGGAGAAAAAATTCCCAAATTCATAGGACCTTTACCATATACAATCAGCAAAAATCAATTTGATAACGATATCTTGAGTTGTAACTATGCAGTCACTGATAAAGCAGATGGTTTACGTAAGCTACTTTACATTGATAAGAAAGGAGAGGCGTTACTCATTGGTCGTAGGAATGGTCTGGATTTGATTTTTACTACAATATATATTGGTAGCGGATTCATTCAAATGAAAAATTCCTTATATGATGGCGAACTTGTGGGATCAGTCTATTACATATTTGATTGTATGTTTGTAGATGGAAAAAATGTGCAACATGAAAATCTATTAGATCGTTTGAGTAATGTTAAATTATCAAGAAGTCAAGGTGCAAGCATTTCTTCACCAAATGCATCAATTGGTTTTCGTTTGAAAACATTTTATTACCAAAATGAAAAAATTATTGGTGTTGATAAATTTCGTCTTGAAGATTCATCCATTTATGATCATGCATATAATTTATGGAACAAACGTTCAAATTTGAAATATACATTAGATGGTCTGATATTTACTCCTGTATACGCTTCGTATTACAATGATAAGATTTTCAAATGGAAACCTACAGATACCATTGATTTTTTCGTCAGGAAATCTAGTAAAACATCAACCACAGAGACTTGGACATTGCATATAGCTGGGTTTGACAAAGCTGGAAATTATCAACATTTTGGTTTTAGAGGAATCGATGGAAGAGGTTCATTTAATTACAAAAAAGGTAAAAGTATTCTTTACACAACAAACCGTATTCCGCCCAAATTCGGAACAGTTTCCGTTGCAAATAATATCGCCGAAAAATTCAGAGATAACACAGTAATTGAATTCAAGTTCCATAAAGGACGACAGATATTCATTCCTATCCAAACACGGGAAGATAAAAAATTCGGAAACGGAATCCTTGCCGTTAATGATGCATACGAATCAATCCAAAATCCGATAACATCAAACCTTCTGAAAAACGGAAAGTATGTATACTGTGGACGCAAATATCATAATGCTATCAAAAATCATTTGATTCAAAAATACGTGAAAAGATCGGACGTTCTTGATATTGGTGTTGGTGCAGGTGGAAATATTAGGAAATATCAACAGGCTAATGTAAAAAGTTTGGTGGGTATTGATATTGTTCCTGTGCAATACGCTCATAACAACAAAATGACATTTTATCATATTAAAAACACCAATTTTTATAATATTTCAAATATTTTGAAAAACTCAAAGTTGAAAGTATTTGACAATCTCACTTGCTTTTTTGCAATACATTACTTTTTCAAAAATAACAAGTATTTGGAAAATTTGTATAATAACGTTAATAAATCATTGAAAGTTGGTGGTTTCTTTATATGCACATTTATGGATGAAAAGAATGTTTTGACATTACTCAACAATGAAGCAAATTATAATTCTAATGTTTTCTCCTTGAAACGAAATAAGGAAAAAGTGAAAGTTATGTTAAAAGGAACGAAATATTTTACAAATGCAAGCAGTGAATTTTTAGTGAACACCGCCAGAATGATGAAAACATTTTCAAATTTTGCTCTTGTCGAACGTAAAGATTTCGATTCATATAGGCAAACTTTCCCTACTGAGTTTGGAATGATGAGTAAAGAAGAAAAAAAGTTCAGTAATCTTAACATTACATTTGTCCTACAAAAGAAAATGTAAATTATGCTATGGATAAACTTACGTTATTAAAATACATTTGTCAAAATGATTTGAAATACAAATCAAGTGAATTGTATAAAGCACAAGATCATTATTACAGTCTGGTGAATTATGAATCGGATATTGATTTTGACATATTGGACTGGCTTTGTGTCAATGCAAAATATTTTTTCGAACACTGTCAAGTCATTTATATTTCGAACAATGATAAAACACCTGTATCTGTTTTTTTTGAAGATGAATGTGTATTTCATAATGGATTGCTAAAACAATCGTCATTGGAAGTAATCTGTAAATTTTACATAAAGCACAATTTTACAAAAGACAACATAAACTGTTTTCATGTGGATCGCTATTACAGTTTATTTCACGAATTCATCGATAAATTTTCATTGTTATACAATCTGCATGAAACATCTCCTATGAAAGTGAATGACTCAATCAGATTATTTTATATAATGTACGGTTACTGGAATAATTTGGTATTAAAGCCGATAAATGGTCTCATATATATTGCGAGCAATCATAACTTGATTGAAAAATTTGGGGTATTGACTGATAAAGCATTGTTCGAATTTTATAACCTTGAAAAAATTCCTAAATTAACATTCTGCCCATACACCTATGCCGCAAGTAATTACGAAAAATGTAAACTTCTTGTAAACCCTTGCAAAAAGGTTGTTTGCGCTGATTATGAAAATGATGAAAGCAGGCTTGCGAAGCATTATATACGGCTTGGATATGCCGAAAAACTAAATACACACTCTTTCGACAAATGGTATTATCTGGCAAACAACTACAAGCGAATAAGAGCATTAATGCCAAGAAACAAGTCTGGTAAAATTATATGGGATATTTATGCATTATCATCAAAAATGGTTGCAAACGATTATTGCCGAAGAGTGAAAAAAACTTATAATAACAAGTTCAACAGTATTCAATTTGTTAAAACATTTATTGATGATGAATATGTCAACGCGTCAAAAAAATTGGCAATTGATAACGCACCGGAATACTTTGTAACATACTATGTATTATCGAAAGACGTACGATATAAAACATCATACATTTCAAAAATATTATCATTTCTTCAAGATCGTACAACGGATACAATGAAACAAATTCCAATCAATGCAACAAGATTCATGATAGAAACAAAATGTTTGTGAATTTAAATATTTTCTATATAATAATGCAAACATATGTATATTCAAAGTCCAGGTCAATGAACCATCAAAGTAGCTCTGTGCCAAAGTATTTAACAAACGAGTCTCCTGACCCCAAAATATTAAGGTATAAAACAACTGCACCAAAATTTGTTGATACAAGATACATCAAACAATCAAATGGTGGTTTTAGATTGCAATACACAATCAAAAATGCGAAAATAACGACAAACAACAAATCTGGTCAAAAGCCATTTGTTTTTATCAAAGTTTCTCCTTTGAATGCATCAAGATTTCGCTAAAAATATGTCTCTGGCATAGCCAATGAGTTTTCACCTTTTATATTTGTCGATTTACCGTGAGGAATAACACTTGGGGGTTTCGATATATCTTTGATGTAATTTATATATTGAAGTACATTCGATATTACACTTGGTGATATCTCTCGTATTACAATATCATTCAAATAGGCTACTTCTGCATTTATTTTTGTAGTGACATTACGTCCGAATGTTCGGTAAACGTATAACATCACCTGGTACAGTTCGTCACATGATTGATTGTCAATGCTTAGACCAGTGTGTTTTTTTATTTCGTTCTTTAATTTTTTTTGTATTATTTGTAAGTTGTCATCACTGAAAAATGTGCTCAGTAACTGTGTTGGTTGTGAATTTGTGTTGAGTAAGGCTTGATGTACATAAGTCTCCATATATATACTTAACTTTATAAAAAATTACTAGTTTTAACAAAAATATACTCACTTAAACGTTATACGTTCTAATGTGCATAATGGAACTTGACGACATTTTCGATATTTTTGATAAAGAAATGAAAAAAGATGTTGTTGAATACTCAATACAATCACCAAAGTTCACAAACGAATGTATGGATTGTGGTTCAGAATCTTTGACAACCGATTTTGCACATGGCGTGATTGTTTGTCAATCTTGTGGAATAGTACAAGAAGACAATCTTATTGACGAAAGTCCAGAATGGAATTTCGGTCAACAAGATGCAATGTATGGTAAAGATCCTGCACGTTGTGGTTGTCCTATCAATCCATTGCTTGAAAAATCATCTATGTCTACAATGATAGGTAAAGGAGGCGGTGCAAAGTTTTGGCTGTTACGAAAAATTCATCAACAAAATTCAATGGATTATGTTGAACGGGCACGATATCATACATTTGAACATATGCAGAAAATGTGTGATACTGCCAATTTGCCTGTAAGTATCACAAACAAGGCTAAATTTTATTACAAAGAACTGAGCCACCGCAAACTATCACGTGGGAGTGTCAGACAAGGTCTTATTGCATGTTGTATAATGTATGCATGCAAAGCAAACAAGGTTTCTAGAAGTGTTAAGGAAATAGCAGATATGTGCAAGCTCGATCCAGTAAAAATCAATAGTGCTGTTAAAATTTTCAATGAAACAATGCATGATCTAATCGATCAAGAATGCAGTGTCAATACACAAGGATCTGATCTTATATCAAGATTTTGTAATTGTATTAATTTATCTTACAATGAGCAATTCAATATTAGTAAAACTGTTCGGTTATATAATATTGCAGTTGAAAAGTCAAAAATCCTTGTAGGAAAAACGCCATCTGCTGTTATTTCGGCACTTGTTTTTTACACACTGCGGGAAAACAAACATAACATAAACAAAAAGTCGTTGTGTGAAAATCACAAGATCAGCATTGTAACACTAAACAAAATTGTCCATATTTTGGAAACAAATAAACATATTTTTGATTCTGTTGATTTTAAAAAACAATATACAGAATAGACAAACATTTATTAAAATGCTTGATAAAATGATAACGTTTTTTGATATAAGACTAGACTTCGATTTCCATGTACCATAGTGATGATAGTCCAGTATCTCCAGACCATCGTTATATTCAACAATACACGTATCTTTATTCCCCAAGAATGCCCGAGCTTTGTCTGTAAACAACCCTGGTCCTGTAAGTTCAAATGTCAGCAGTGGTTCATTGAAGTTTTCTTCAAAGTACTTGATATTGCTGTGAACTATTGAATACACTAGTGTTTTCAAAAACGGATGGTTTGCTTCGGCATAAAATATAGATTGTCTCAATTGTTGAAATCTTGCGTGACTCTTTAATCCAGAAAAGTAAGTAATACTGTGTATAAAAAACTTGAAAGGTTCGTGAGAAAATGATGGAGACTCCTTGAATAATATCAAATTGCAATTTTTTATTTGTTCATGAATATAAAAAGGATTTTTTACACCAATATCAATATCCACATACAAGCCACCAAATTTATGTATTGCAACGTATCTCCAAAAATCAATAATTTGAATAGTTGTCAACTTATTTAAGATATCACACATTTGCCTTCCATCATTGCAATAAACATTAATCATATGCACAACATCGTCATCGTTATACAACGATGTATCAAACATATAACTCCAAGATGCATGATATGTTTGAAAATCAAGAGGTAGATTATACGTTTTCCAGGTTTGATAAACATTCATATTTATATTTGACGTTTCTTTTTTTATTTGATACATTACAGATGAATCGAAGAGTTGTTTCGAGGATAATTTCGAACATACAACAATTGGGAAAGAACAATATAATATTGCGAGAGAAGAAAAGGACTCTAGTTCAAAAGAAATATCGTTTGAAAGGTTTAAAATTGAAAAGAACAAAATTAAATCAACTCGTTGCAAAGTTCGACAGAAATATTGAAATAATAAACAAAAACATTGAAAAAGTGAAGGCGCAGATTGTACATCAACGAAAGCTACTGCACTAACATTGATACAAATTAGCATTAACCTGACCAATGATACCGTGCTGACTTAACGTATGCGCAAGCAATTCATATGATTCTGTTGTTTTGAATATTTTATTTCCAAATTGAAGCATCAATCGGGTGTTTGTTTCATATTGACGTCGCAAATGGGTGAATATATCAACTATTGTATCACATGAATACCACCACGTAATATTAGTATTTCCTTCATAAAGTATACTGATTTGAACAGTTGATATATTATTAACTATGATTCTTTGAGTTCTCTGCTGGTCAGATTGTTGTAGTGAAGGTTGTTCGATTACATTTCTACACATCGGGCATGTATTGTGAGATTGACACCATCTTTCAATGCAATGTAAATGAAATTTATGAGAACATTGCAATGTTACAAATGATTCTCCTATATTAATATTATCAAGACAAATGCTACATTGACATTGTCCGCTCTCATTATTTACTGCACTATTTCTTAGTTGTTGTAGCATATCATCTGAAATCCCTTCTTGTTGTTCATTAATTGAATCGTGAATAACATTTTGAATAATTGTTTCTAACAATTGAGAGGACGTCCCCGAAATTTGTCTTAGTGAACGTGCATTGAACATATTTCAGACTTTATTTTATTCTCATATTATAAACATGTTACTTCGGATCTTATTCATTATACTATCTATATTTGCGCTCACAAATATACGTACTGAAATGTTTGATAATGGTCAAATAAAAATGTATGGGCGTGATTCATGTGGATATACTGTGGAAATGAAAAATAAAATCGAAAAATCGTCACACAAGCATATGTTTCATTATATCGATGTGAATAGTCCTGAAGGAAAAAAGGAATACAAAAAACTCCGTGCGAACGGTGTTCCTGCATTTCATTTCAAGGGGAAAACAGTTGTTGGTGCAATGCCTATGGAAATTCTATTGAAAAATTTAAATGTTTCGTAATTTATGAAGAATTTTGAAAGTTATCATATAATTGGATTTTTACTAGCTTATATTTCTTTAAGTAATTCACATACTGTCGTAGTACCAAAAATACAAACAACAACCGCCGTATATGCTATGGTTTCTCTCGCTCCATTATTGGGTATTTTATCAACCTCAGACTCAGTTTCCATTGAACATTTATTACTTGTACTTTCATATGCGTGCACTGAAAGAGCACTTGGTTCTTTAATAGTATTAAATGATAGTAAGCACACAAAAGTGGGAGTGACAAATTATTTGCATATGATATTTACTGTATCCATCTTAATATTGATATACACTCAAAGAATAAACGTATCAGTTGGTTATACGACTTTGATAGCATTCACTATTTTCTCATTTTTATCACGGAAGATCACGGTACAATTCGCTTTACAAGATTATATAATAATTCATTTGTTATTTTTCTTTGCAAAATAAAGCACATCGTGTAAATTTGACGTTCATTAATAGTCCTTCGAATTTAAGAGATTATATTTGCAACCGAGGTTTATTTTATATTACGTTTCGTTGTCAAAAACCAGTTGCCTAAAAAAATTATTTGCGTTCGTGGCAACAAAGAAACTCAGCAAACCATGCTGACCATGAATTGCTCAGAGTGGGGTTAATTTCTGTGTACCAGTCTTCACTTCCCATAATGCATATACCAGAAGTTTAATTTTTAAATATCTGTATAGCATAATCGAAAATGCAATGAAAAAGTTAGTGATCATTCAGTTTGCGTTTTTCTCTTTGATAAATATATGTCTCTGAATGCATTCATCAAATATTCATAGTGATATATTTCTTTGTTCCCTTGTACATAATTGTGTTCGCAATTACTTGCAACTTGACATAATTCTACATGTTGGTTGGGTAAACGTTCAATGACTTTTTGTAATGTATATAATATAACTTCAGAAACATTGGGCAAATGCATCATTACATTATAAGCTATTGTTCGCATTTGTAAATAGGTCATTTTTCCAAAAATAAAACTATTCACAATTGTATCTATATTTTCCATGTATGAATATACGTATTTTATATTGTTTTCATACAGCTCCAGAGCAATTAAACAATCATGATAAGTAAAAAATGACTCACTTATTTTTTGCACATTTTTAATATGTCCATATTCATTTTGTGATATTTCTTGCAACACTATTTTTTTTTCTTCCAAACTAGGGCATTTACATCTGTGAATATAACAAAATGATATAATTGTATTTGGCAATGTGGAATTCGTTAGAACGATGATATGTACATTATGATTTGTATGTGAAATGATGTGAAGAACATCGCGGATACTCTTTTTCGTGATATATACATATACCAAACAGGTTTTATCACATAGATTGGATTCGTTTACTAATGAACGGTATGTTTGTTTTATTTCGTCTTTGATAAAAACAAGTTTGTTATAATGCTTTGATATATTTTTAATAAGGGTCTTTTTCC
>TARA_B110000977_G_scaffold201737_1_pt1 | contig 11113 bp, 7 predicted proteins | sample TARA_B110000977 | Tara Oceans TARA_B110000977 (sample SAMEA4397798) | marine metagenome | biome: Polar Biome; feature: [SRF] surface water layer (ENVO:00010504); material: water (ENVO:00002006), including particulate matter (ENVO:01000060) such as... | depth 5 m | reverse complement strand
TTGGGTTCCCTTGTGTAGGCGTTTATCTGGTAGGACACATAAAAGTCATCTAGGCTTGTTTGGAGTACAAATGGGGCTGGATCATCTAATAATAAAGGCGTTTCTAGCGCTGCTTTAATCAGGACTTCTTCCATTTTTCTCCAAGGAACGTCGTACCCAATGGTAATAGTGGAGTGCATGATAAGTCCCTTTTCTGGGGCGTCACTGCTGTAATTTATGGTATGGCTGTTCATTACCGTAGCATTGGGGATGGAAATAATTTCATTTTTCGTGGTCCTTACCCGAGTCACCAACATGTTTTTTTCTATGACGTCTCCAGATATACTGCCAATTTTCACCCGGTCGCCCATTTTAAAAAGACGCATATAAGTAAGTACTAGCCCTGCGATAATATTGGAGAGTGATCCAGCGGATCCAAAGGTGAACAAGAATCCAAGAAATACAGATACCCCTTGAAAGACAGGTGAGTCAGACCCAGGTAAATAGGGGAAAATCACCACAATCATAAAGGCAAATACCAATACTTTAACGATTTGATAGGTAGGTGCGGCCCAGTCTGAATAGAAGCCAGGAAGTTTTAGGTTTTCTTGTTGTATCTCAGATTTTAAGAAGTATAAACCTTTGAGTACATACCTAAATACCACAATAATAACGATCACAGTGATGAGGTTGGGTAGGTAATTCCAAAGCCCTAAGCCAATGTCTTTTAAAGGATCTAATACATATCCAAAAAGGGTCTGGGCCATGTCTTTGGTCCATGGAAAAATACCAAACAAAATAGGTAGGGCTATGTATACGGTGCTTAATACCACAAGCCACTTTAGAATAGTGTTTAAATTAATAAGCACTGCAACCTGTCTGGAAGCGTCAAAGAGCGTATAGTCTTTGATTTTTATTCCTTTAATGCGTTTGTTTTCTTGGGCGTGTATTTTAATTGCACTCCATCTAAAGGCTATGAAGATGTACTTAATAATGAAATAGGTAATAATGAGAACCAATAAAGCCAAACCAAACTCTTTGAGTAGGGTAATTATATTGGTTTCATTTTGATAATTTAAAACAGCCGTTGAAATAATTTTCTGGTAATTAACACTCAAGTCTGCAGCGTTCATTTTAGACCAAAGCGCGTCTTCTTCTGAAATGCTGGTGACAATCTGATCCGAATACACCAAATTTAAAATATTGTATTCGCTCTCTATGACGAGGCTGTCTACAGAAAAATCCCTTAATCCAGCAAGGTTTCGAATCCTTTCATTGACCGCTTTGGCACGTTCTTTAGGGAAAAAACTTCCCAGACGGCTGTATATTGTTAATAGGGTATCCTTAAAAAAGCCCATGACTGGCACTCCTTTGCTTGTAGCCCTTAAGGCTTCTACTTCTCTTTTTTTGGCGGCCAATCGCTCTGTTTCTTGAGCACTAATTGCGTCCAATTGGGCTTGAAGGGTTTCCTTTTTGAGGTTGTCTGTAGTTTTAAGGCTCTGTATCTCAGCCAATAACTCTACTTTCTTAATAGAATCTGCAACCCTTTGATTTTCAATGAGCTGTATTTTTGTATTGTATTGCTCCAGACGAATACTGTCTTGGTTTACTGCGGCTACAGATGGTATAGAATCTTGTGCTTTAACAGTACTGAAGAAAAAAAATAAAGGCAGTACTAGTGCGTACTTAGTCAGGGTTTTCATAAGCCAAAAATATGTGTAAATGTAAGTATTTTTTCAGCAGTTCATACGGATGATTATATTTTCAAAATAAATTGTAATTTGGATCACTTATGAATGAAATGACTAAAACATTAAAGGTTTTATTAGTGCTATTGGCTTTATTGTTATGGCCGGAATCTATGTATTCTCAGGATATTTACACCCAAACCAACGAATTGTCTGCCCAAAGCAGTCCCTATTTATTGCAACACGCCAAAAACCCGGTGGCTTGGAAAATTTGGGGTAATACAGCCTTGAAAAAGGCAAAAGATTTAGATCGTTTGTTAGTAATTAGTGTGGGTTATGCCTCCTGCCATTGGTGTCATGTTATGGAAGAAGAGAGTTTTGAAGACGGGGAGGTTGCAGATTTAATGAATAATTTTTTTGTGAATATAAAAGTAGATCGAGAAGAAAGACCAGATATAGACCAAACGTATATGACTGCATTAAGTCTGATGGGCAAGCAGACGGGTTGGCCCTTGAATGTGGTAGCCTTACCAGATGGAACCCCTATATATGGAGGTACGTATCACTCTAAGACCCAATGGATGGCTGTTTTAAAACAGTTAAAGGATCTGTATTCCAACCAACCAGAAAAAATCAGGTCTTTTGGGAAAGATCTAAAAAATGGAATGACTGAGGCACTGTCTGTTCAAGTTCCTTTAGAAGGAGCTAATTTGAATCAGTTAGACTTAGCAAATGGAATGATTAAATGGCAGAAGAAATGGGACCTTGAATGGGGGGGGCTCAAAGGAGATCAGAAATTCATGCGACCTAACAGTTTAGAATTCCTCCTTTCTTACGGACAACTTTCAAAAGACAGCCTCGTACTTTCCTATGTAGAAACCACACTCGATAAAATGGCTTCTGGGGGTATTTTTGATCAAATAGGGGGTGGTTTTTACCGCTATAGTACGGATCCTAATTGGAAAGTGCCTCATTTTGAAAAAATGCTTTATGACAATGCGCAATTGGTACAACTTTATTCTAAAGCGTTTAAATTTTTTAAAAAAGAGCGGTATGAGGAAGTGGTAGCGGAAACCTATGATTTTTTAGAGCGAGAAATGAAGCTTCCTAATGGGGGCTATGCAGCTGCTTTAGATGCAGATTTTAGTGGAGAGGAGGGGCTTTTTTATATATGGACGCCCCAAGAGCTTAAAGCTTTAATCCCTGATGGTTGGGAATTGTTTTCTGCTTACTATGGTTTGTTAGAAAACGACTTGTGGGAAGACCGCTATTGGATCCTTCAAGCCCCAGAAGACATTGCATTATTTAAAGCCACCCACGGACTCACTCAAGAAAGTTTTGAAGCTTTGCGAAGTGAATGGGAGCAATTGCTCTTAGAGGCCCGCAATGAAAGAGGGGCTCCTTTGAGGGATCACAAGCTTATTACTTCTTGGAATGCTTTATTAGTAAGTGCTTATGCAGAAGCATACAATGCTTTTGGAGATGCTCATTATTTGGAAGGAGCCACACAGCTATATGGACTTATCACCTCCCTAGCACCAGAAAAGTTGCGTCATATTAATAAAGCTGGGGAGGCAACACCTGTCTTTACGCAAGATTACGTCTATTTGTCCCAGGCAGCATTGGCGCTGTATTTTTCTACCAACAACCCCTCTTATTTGGACGCTGCAGAAAATAATATGACTTATTTAAACAGTCGGTTTTACCATGCAGAAAAATCTGCCTATGCCTTTGGTGATACAGCTGATTTAATGGCACCACTTTATGTGTTCTCAGACGGAGTAATGCCCTCTGATAATGGGGTGGCAGCACAAGTTAATTTTCTAATAGGGCATATTAAATTTCAATCTGAGGCCACTGAAAAAGCAGAGAAAGCCATGCAAAACGTCCAAGCTTTTATTTCCAGTGATCTAGAAAACTACACCCAATGGGGCCAGGTTTATTTATATGAACTTTATCCTTATTATGAGTTAGCTATTTTGGGGCCACAAGCGTTTTATTTTGCAAAAAAAATGAATCAATTGGGCCTTCCTAATGTATTGGTGGTTGGTTCACAAACACCGAGTGAATTGCCTTTATTTCAAGACCGATACGCTGCCGGAGAGACCTTGTTGTATGTCTGTGTAGATTACAGTTGTAAGCTTCCAGTAAGTACTGTTTCAGAAGCGCTTGAACAATTGCAATAAAAAGTCATTTAACCTTTCAAAAAGGTTGTTTTTAGCCTGCTACAAGTTGTTGGTATAAGAGTTTTATTCAAAAGAGATTTTTGCCTTATATTGTTTTCAAAATAACCAACTATGCAAATAAAAGAATCCTCTAAAATATACGACGCTGTGATTGTCGGTTCTGGAGCAGGTGGTGGAATGGCCACAAAAATACTCTCAGAGGCAGGTTTAAACATTGCAGTAGTAGAGGCAGGACCACATTTTGATCCAGCCAATCCAGACCAGCAAACGCAGATGAAATGGCCTTGGGAATCTCCTAGAAGAGGGGCTAACACCCAAAGAACTTTTGGTGATTTTGACGCCTTGTACGGTGGATGGGACATTCCCGGGGAACCTTACACTAGAAAAGACGGCACCAAGTTTGACTGGTTTAGGGCGCGTATGCTCGGAGGAAGGACCAACCACTGGGGCCGTATATCGCTTCGTTTTTCAGAGCGTGATTTCAAGCATAAAGACGTAGATGGGTTAGGAGATAACTGGCCTATTGGTTATGAAGATGTGAAACCTTATTACGACAAAGTAGATAAACTCATTGGACTTTTTGGTTCTAAAGAAAACCTGCCCAATGAGCCAGATGGTTTTTTCTTACCACCACCAAAACCAAGATTGCACGAGCTGTTTTATATTAAAGGCGCAAGAAAGTCTAATATTCCAGTGATTCCCTCTAGGATGTCTATGCTGACTAAGAAAATTAACCCTGAACGCGGGGTTTGTTTTTACTGCGGTCAGTGCAATAGGTCCTGTTCTGCTTATGCAGATTTCTCTGCGGGTAGTTGCCTAATTTTTCCAGCACAAAAGAATGGAGGTCAGATAGACTTGTACAACAATGCCATGGTGAGAGAGGTACTGACCAACTCAGAGGGAAAGGCCACTGGCGTTTCCTATATTGATAAGGCAGATAGAAAAGAGTACACCCTAAGGGCCAAGGTAGTTGTTTTGGCAGCCTCTGCCTGTAGTTCAGCGAGAATACTATTAAACTCAAAATCTCCCCAACATCCTAATGGCTTAGGAAATAGTGGTAACACCGTAGGTAAATACCTTCACGATTCTACAGGTAGTAGTAGGGCGGCCTTTGTACCAGATTTGGTGAATAGAAAGATGTATAATGAAGATGGTGTAGGAGGTATGCATGTATATACTCCATGGTGGTTAGACAATAAAAAATTAGATTTCCCAAGAGGGTACCATATAGAAGTATGGGGTGGTATGGGAATGCCAAACTACGGTTTTGGTTTTAACGCCAATGAATACAACAAGTTTTTTGGACTCAAGGTAGGCGGTTATGGCAATAACCTTCGTTCAGATGTGAAGAAATACTATGGATCCGTAGTTGGTTTTGGCGGTAGGGGGGAATCTATCGCTGTGGAAGACAACTATTGTGAAATAGATCCTTCTGTGGTAGATCAATTTGGAATTCCAGTGCTCCGTTTCCATTATAACTGGTCAGACTTTGAGCGCAAACAAGCCAAGCATATGCATGAAACTTTTGACGAACTCATTCACAATATGGGTGGTGAGGCACTTTCTGAGGCTCCTGGTGCAGACAAGGAGTACGGTTTAGAAGCCCCAGGAAGAATTATTCACGAGGTGGGTACGACCAGAATGGGTAACGACCCAAAGACTTCTGTGGTAAATCAATTCCAGCAATTACACGACGCTAATAATGTATTTATTGTAGACGCGGGGCCTTTCGTTTCTCAGGCCGACAAAAACCCTACATGGACCATCTTAGCGCTCTCGTGGAGAACTTGTGACTATATTGTAGAACAGCTTAAAATGCAAAATATTTAAGAAATGGATAGAAGAGAAAGTATAAAGTCCCTTTTTATTGGTGCAGCAGCTGGAGGTTTGGCCTTAGCTTCTTGCCAGCCAGAAATTAGTTCAGAAGCACAAGAAGCCATGGCTAGTGGAGCGACCAATTATGGGAGAACTCCAGAGGAAGACGCCCAAATAGCTTCCTTACACGCCCAGCAATTTTTTAGTGTTCATGAATTAGAGAGTTTGGCCACCCTCACAGCACTTATTTTACCCGAAAATGAAGATTTTCCAAGTGCAGCTAGTGTGGGTGTTCCAGATTTCATTGAGTTCATGGCCAAGGATTACCCGGCTTTTCAAACCCCTATAAGGGGAGGGCTTATGTGGCTTGATCATACGAGCAATAGGCGTTTTGGACTGGAATTAAAAAAACTTGAACTGGCACAACAGCATGAGATATTAGAAGAAATTGCCTATCCAGATTTAGCAATTTCTGAAGGAGAACGCCCGTTAGAAGTACGTTTCTTCTCTCTGATGAGAAACCTCACCCTAACTGGATATTACACCACAGAAACTGGAATTAAAGACCTGGGTTACCAAGGAAATATGCCTAATGTTTGGGATGGAGTGCCTCAGGAGGTATTAGACCAACACGGTGTGGCTTATGAAGCAGACTGGTTGGCTAAATGCATTGACCAGAAAACTAGGGGGAATATAGCCTCTTGGGATGAGCAAGGAAACCTTTTAACTTAAGTTTTCTCACAAACCACTACAATAGGCCTTTCTTCAAGGTCTGTTGTAAAAAACAAATACACACTACCTCCGTCTTGGAGGTGGTGTTTTTTTCTTAAATCCGCAACAGTCATTTTAAAATTTCGGGTACTCACATTGGCTTTGGTCTTCTCAAAAGACTTCATGGCTTTCTTGTGGTAGGCAAAATAATTCAGTATTTTAAAACTGCGACCGGGAAAGGGCACAATATGATGTGCGGTGTACAAGTGACTGTTTGGATGAAGTTTAAGTATTTCCAGCTGGCTAGAAACACTTTTAAACGCCCCTAATTTTAATACTGCTGCATGTGGTTCAAATAAATAATCGATGGGCAGGCTAAAGCTGGCTTTGCTATGGGCTTCCTCAGACATACTGCTGTTAAATGATTCTAATGAGCCATGTTGTTCATTAAGAATTACGGCTTTAAGGGCTACAGGGCCATCATAATCCTTCTCTAGCAGCCACAACAACTCTTTAACCTCTTTGTTCACAGCAACAGCATGAATCTCTTTCACACTGTTTAATTCCTTTAAACCAGCGCTAATGTCTAAAAGGGGGGCTGTTTTGATCAAAATTTTATTGGTCTTCTTCCAAAGTATTGGTAAAATAGTTGGCATAGAAGGACTGCAATCTTCAAGCATAAAGACCTTTCCCTTTTGATCACTCCTTCTAGAGGGGTCTACATAGATCCAATCAAAAGTGTCTTTGAAATTATCGATAAAGTCAATACCGTCTGTGGACATTGAACTGATATTATTGGCCCCTAAAACACTAAAATTAAAGGCGGCAATTTCAGCCAATTCAGACTTAATTTCTAGGTGATAAACTCGCTCTATATTATTTGCAAAATAAAAGCTATCTACACCAGTCCCACCACTGATATCTGCCAGTGATTTGCCCCGGACCAAACCCGCTTTATAGCGCGCAGTAATCTCAGAGGAAGTCTGTTCTACTTGAAGGGGTAGGGGGTAATAAATGCCCTGGGTATTGAACCAAGTAGGGAGCTTATAGACGCACTTTTTAGCCGCTTCTATCTGCTGAATGATCTCAGTATTGTTCACCCCTTCAAAAAGGGGCTTAGAGAGCGCTACTGACAAGGTGTCAGTAGTTAAATTATTATTTATAAAATCTTGAATACCAGTATTTAATATATTTTTATTCAAAGTAAAGCTATAAGTTTTTCGTCCAAGATTTTATCTGACTATTTTCTGCAAAAAACACCTTTAACACCACCTTTATTGCCGTGTATAATGGGATTGCTACCACCATTCCAGTAATGCCCCAAAGCAGGCCTCCGCACAAAATAATTAAGAATATTTCCAGCGGGTGAGACTTTACGCTTTTTGAAAAAATAAGGGGTTGCGACAAGAAATTATCTACCAACTGCCCCACAATAAAACCGATCATTACATAGGAGGTTTTCGGTAAGATTATCTCATTAAATGAAGCGCCTAATTGACTGCTCATGGTTAAAAACATCATGAGCATTCCACCGACAATTGGACCCACATATGGGATAAGATTTAACAGGGCGCAAAGGAAGGCAATGACCAAGGCGTTGGGCACAGAAAAAACACTCAAAACGATACTGTAAATCACAAACAATATGAGTATTTGAAACAACAATCCTAAAAAATACCTAGATAGAAGGCTTTTAATCTTAGTAAAAGCCTCCTTGGTTTTAAGATTTTCTTTTGAAGGCACCCACATGAGAATGCCATTTTCAAACAATTCACTGTCTTTTAAGAAAAAGAAAGAGATAAAGGCCACCGAAAAGAGGCCTGCACCAAAGTTACCTAGAAGACCCAATACGGCGTTAAAAAACGCTGGTAGCTGCTCTAATGATAAAGTGGTGATTAAGCTACTGTCTTGAAATTGAGCAAATAAAGAATTGTTTTCTAGACCAAAATAGGCTGTGATTTCTGCATATAAGTCAGTAATACTGCTTTTGAGGCCTTTAATATTCAATAGGCTTAGATTTTCCCCTTGTTGAACGAGTAAGGGAACTACCAGGGCAATAAGCATGGATAAAATGCCTAATAAAATAGCCATAGTGCTTATAGCGGCTATAGTCCTATTAAACCTGAGTTTGTTTTTTAGAAAAAGGGCAATGGGTCTCCCAATAAGGGATACAATGGCCGCTATGACTATATAAACTAAAACTGTCGTAATTGCATTGAGAAAATACAAACCAGCCAGAATAGCCACAACAATAGCCAGGGCCCTTAAAATCCCAGAAGAAATGATTTTTGCGTTCATTCACTTTCATTTTGAGCTGCCACAGAGGCGCAAGCGTACAAAGCAGCGGTTTCTGTTCTGAGTCTGGTGTTTCCAAAACTCACGGGTTTGCACCCTTTTTCTATGGCTTTTTTAATTTCTGATAAGGAGAAATCTCCCTCGGGACCAATGAAAATTGACATTTTTTTATTTTTTAAATCTAAGGAATTTAAGCCTATTTTAATGTTGTCTGCCTCACAATGCGCAAAAAACTTTTCTCCATCAATATCTTGATCCAAACATTTTTTTAAAGTAATGGTCGGGTGTAAAACAGGTAAATAAGCTTGAAGAGATTGTTTCATAGCACTTAAAAGTACTTTTTCGTATCGCTCTGGTTTAACCACTTTCCTTTCGGATTGTTCACATATGATTGGTGTGACACTTGAAAGTCCCATTTCAGTGGCTTTCTCTAGAAACCATTCGTAGCGGTCATTCATTTTAGTAGGTGCTACGTATAGATCTAAGGTATAGGGTTTTGGGGCAAGGTGCTGAATTTCTACTAGAGAAACTTGCACTGTTTTACCCGCAATTTCTTGAATTTCACCAAGAGCCATAAGGCCTTTCCCGTTGGTGAGGTGAATGAGATCTCCCGTTTTTTTTCTAAGTACTTTGGAGGCGTGTTTGCTCTCCTCTTGAGATAGCGCTACACTGTTGTCCTCTGCCGTAAAGGAGGGTGCGTAAAATAAGTTCATAGTTATTAGTCAATGATGTGCCTGGCTTTGGCCGCCACTTTTTGGTGGGTAAAATCTTTATTGAGGTATTTCAAATAGCCTACAATACCAATCATTGCAGCGTTGTCTGTGCAATATTCAAATTTAGGAATATGAATGGTCCATCCGTGTTTTTTGCCTGCAGTTGTAAGCGCTGCTCTAATGCCACTATTGGCAGAAACACCCCCGCCAATGGCTATTTCTCTAACCCCTGTTTGGGTCACGGATTTTTTTACTTTTCTCATGAGGATCTCCACAATAGTGTACTGAATAGAGGCACAAATATCTGCTTTGTGCGCCTCAATGAAATCTGGATTTTTAGCCATTTCTTTCTGTATAAAATAAAGTATGCTTGTCTTTAGTCCACTGAAGCTAAAATTTAAACCAGCCACTTTTGGAATAGGAAATTCAAATGCATGGGGATTTCCTTCTGCAGCAAATTTGTCAATCAAAGGGCCTCCGGGGTAGGGGAAGCCTAATATTTTGGCAGACTTGTCAAAGGCCTCACCTACAGCATCGTCCAGGGTTTCCCCTAAAACATTCATGTCAAAATAATCTTTGACCAATATGACTTGTGTGTGACCACCGCTAATGGTCAGGGCTAAAAAGGGAAACTTTGGAACGGCTTTTTCAGGTTCCTCAGGACTTTTAATGAAATGTGCTAAGACATGGCCCTGCATATGATTCACTTCAATGAGTGGAATGTCTAAACCTAGGGAAAGTGACTTGGCAAAGGAAGTTCCCACCAAAAGAGATCCCATTAGTCCAGGCCCTCTGGTAAAGGCAATGGCATGGAGGGCAGACTTGTCTATACCCGCTTGTTTAAGCGCCTGATCTACTACGGGGACAATATTTTTCTGGTGTGCTCTTGAGGCCAATTCTGGCACCACACCACCGTATGCTTCGTGTATTTTTTGAGTAGCCACCACATTGCTCAGCCTTTTGTCTCCCTGAAGTACCGCAGCAGAGGTGTCGTCACAGGAAGATTCTATCGCTAAAATGTGAATTAAGGTATTTTCCATTTATCTTTGGAATCATAATTGATATTTCACAAAGGTAAAACATATAGCGCTATCAAAAAATACAGAAAAATAGGAATTCAAATAGCCTTGGGGGTACTCTTGTTTTTAAGCTTGGGTACCTTATTGCTTTCTAGTGCTATCTTTCAAACCTATTTGGCCCGTAAACTGACCGATTCTCTTGCAAAAAAATACGGAATAAACCTTTCAGTAAAAGGCGTAGAGGGTTCTCTGTTTACCTTTCAATTTGGACTTAATGATGTGTTTGCTGCAGATTACCAAAAGGACACCTTGTTTTACGCAAAGCAAATAAAAGCCCCTATTTTAGATTTTAATTCTCTTGCAAAAGGCACCTTTAGTTTGGGTAAGGTTCAGATAGATCAACTGATCTATAAAATAACAACCTACCCTGATAGTGAACAAAGCAATTGGGATGTTTTTTTAGAAAAATTATCGATAGAAAATATAGAAAACAGCAGGGCTAAACCTTTTGAATTAGACGCCAAACAAGTCCAGGTTTCTGACGCTCGTTTTGTGGTTAAAGATTTTAACAAAACACAGCCTGACCTTTTTACAGCCAACAACCTCCTGATTAGGGCAACCGATTTTAAGATAGAAGGACCTCAGGTAAATGCAGCCATAAAGCAGTTGACTTTTGATACGCCCAACGGAATAGCTGTTTCAGATTT
>TARA_B110000977_G_scaffold201638_1_pt1 | contig 11114 bp, 6 predicted proteins | sample TARA_B110000977 | Tara Oceans TARA_B110000977 (sample SAMEA4397798) | marine metagenome | biome: Polar Biome; feature: [SRF] surface water layer (ENVO:00010504); material: water (ENVO:00002006), including particulate matter (ENVO:01000060) such as... | depth 5 m | reverse complement strand
CCCGCCGCTGCCGCCGCCGCCGCGAGCCCCCCATCCTGGACGTACCCTCCCTCGCCCGCGTCCCCCTCCGCGCCTCGTTTCTTTTGCTTTCTCTTTTTCTTCGCCTCCGCTTCAAGTTCGTCGTCGCTGAACTCGTCGTCCTCCTCAACCTCTTCGTCGTTCAAACCGGAGTTGTCGTACCCCTTGGTGTGCAGTCCTTTGGTTTCAAGAAGTATTTGACGCGCCTCCACAGCGAAGACCCTCATACCGACCCGGACGTCGAGCTTGCCTTTAGACGCGCCGACGCCAGGAAGTTTTTCGTCTGGTTTGGAGTCTGATGCCGCGTCAGCCGCAACAACCTCTTCATCCATTTCAACGTGCGCTGTGGGTACTCTTAAGGCGTACAGCGGCGCTGCGACCGGTCCGAACACCTCTTCTATCCCCCCCAGGCCTTGCCTCGTTTCCAAACACAAAACCGACGCCTCATCCAGGGGGTCGAAATCAGGAACAGACTGCACGACGACGACGTCGCCGACCACGGAGACGACGTCGCCGATCGGTATCAACGTTTCGTCGGCGCCGACTTGTGGCGGCGGCGGCGGCGGCGGGATTTTGTCAGCCGCGATTTCATTCTTCGTCCGGGGCGGTTCCACATGTGCGGCCTCGTCGTCAAAGTCGTTCTTGACGTTGTTTTTAATATCCTCCAGCCACTTGGGCATGTTTTCCAAATCAAGCTCCTCGACGTCTTCGTCGCTTGAATCGGACCACTCCGATGAATCGCTGCCGTCTCGGATCACGCCCGGGATGCGCCGCCGCGTTTCCTCATCGCTGAACTCAAACTCGGGTTGGTCTTTGTCGTGTGCTTTGTCCGAAGATCTACTCTGTAATCCCTCAGCATCCTCAGCCTCGTCCTCTGAACTCGAAACCTCGCTGCTGTCGCTGCGGTCGGCGGCTGCCGAAATCTTCTCGGAATCGGCACCACCCGCGAATGCAGCGGCCACCGCGAGGTCGCCAGCCCCAGCCAGGACCGACGCGCCGGGGGCGACGGGCATTGCCATCGTATATGTCACGAGTCCGCGCGAAGGTCTGAAAGCCTATGAGGTGCGCTCTCGCACAGCCACCGGTGTCCTCGACGCGCAATTCCAATGTGGGCGTTGTTGGTTCTTTTTGAGAAGCACTTTTGCGACCGAAACCAAAAAATCGGGCGGAAATCGAACACGATTCAGGGTTTATTAACTCCACGTTCTAGTCGATCTCTCTGTCTGTTCATTATTTTGCCCCGTTGGAAACTTCCTCGCCCGTCGAAACCTGGGTTCGTGGTTCGCGACTCCTCCCCTGCGCAGACACAGCGGCGCGGCACACGCGTTTGACGCACGGCGCCGACCCACGGACGGTCGTTGGAGACGACAGACGGGAAATCTCACCACCCGTGTGACTCTCCGCCGGTCCCCTGCTTCTCGATCGGCTTGACGTGTCTTTTTAAACAAGACAGACACGCCGAGTCACCGGTTGTGAGGGTCATCTGTGGTGAGACGGCGAGGACGGCGAGGCTTGATCGTCGTTGAGGTTACGCTTCTGAGACGTGTGAAGCCTCTATCAAGACCTCAGTCGAGTATTCTACGCCCTTGGTCGATACTAAAAGCGCTCACAAACCCTCCACCATGGCGTTCCCCGGCTCTACGAAGCTTTTGGATTTCGCCGCACCTTTCGATGTGCCGATGTTGGACCAGATCATCACCGCGTTCTACACCCCGGGCGCGGATCCAAGCATGGTACGTTCCGATCCCCTCTTCTCTTCTCTTCTCGCCACACACGGAACTAATACTCGACCGTCTTTATGCGTACATGACCCTTACGGAGACGCACGCGAAGGCCAGATCCGAAGACACTTTCTTTCATCATGAGTTGAAAACCTTCTCGCGCAGATCTCGAGAGCCCGGTAGTCTCCAAAAACGGAAAACGCACATTTCTGACACTTTTTTTATTTTCAATCCACAGCGCTCCGAAGCGGAGAAGGTTATGACGTCTCTTCAGGAGCACGAGATGATGTGGACGCGTGCGGATGCTATTTTGGAGCAGTCCACGAACCCGAACACGAAGTTCTTTGCGTTGCAAGTGCTAGACGGAGTGATTAAGTACCGGTGGAACGCGCTTCCGGATGATCAGCGGGAAGGGATCAAAAACTTTATCTCCAATCTGATTATTAAACTGTCCACGGACGCGGCGTCGTTCCGCAGAGATCGGGCGTTCATCAACAAAATCAACAACGTGTTGGTGCAGATTCTGAAGCACGACTGGCCCGTGCGGTGGGCGTCGTTCGTCCCTGATTTAGTTGGCGCGGCGAAACAAAGCGAATCCCTGTGCGAGAACTGCATGAACATTTTGCGTTTGCTTTCGGAAGAGGTTTTCGACTTTTCGCGAGGCGAGCTGACACAGGCGAAGATCACGGAACTCAAAAACGCGCTGAACACCGATTTCCCCCTGATTCACGAGCTGTGCGAATTTGTGCTCACTCACTCGCAGAAGTCCGAGCTGATTCAAAAGACTTTACAAACCCTCCACGCGTTTTTATCCTGGATCCCGCTCGGGTACATTTTCGAAAGTTCGTTGCTCGACACGCTTTTGAAGCTTTCGCCCAATCCGGAATTCCGCAACGTCGCGCTTCAGTGCCTGGGCGAGATTGGCGGTTTGGCGGTGGAGCAGAAGTACGACGCGCACTTCGTTAAGCTATACGTCACGGTGATCACGCAGTTACAAACCATTTTACCCAGGTCAGTAAAGATAGCGGAGGCGTACGCCAACGGGAGCGACGACGAGCAGGCGTACATTCAGAACCTGGCGATTTTCCTCACGCAGTTTTTCAAGCACCACATCGGGCTGCTTGAGGGGACGAGTGAAAATCAACAACACCTCCTAGTCGGCTTGGAATACCTGTTGAACATCTCGTACACGGACGAGCCCGAGGTGTTCAAAGTGTGTCTGGATTACTGGCACGTGTTGGTGTGCGACTTGTACCAGAGCGACGGGAGCGACAAGTTGGGTCATGGGGGCGCAGAATTTTCCTTTGCGCCGAGTGGAGGGGGAGGTGCTGGAGGGAGCACGAGGCGTATGCTGTATGCTGGGTCTATGTCTCAGTTAAGGCTCCTGATGGTCTCGCGCATGGCCAAGCCAGAGGAAGTATTAATCGTGGAGGATGAGAACGGGAACATCGTGAGGGAAACTTTAAAGGACAACGACGTTCTTGTGCAGTACAAAATTATGCGCGAGACGTTGATTTACCTGGCGCACCTGGACCACAAAGACACGGAGACGCAGATGTTGGAGAAGCTGAGTAATCAATTGAATGGCAAGGAGTACAGCTGGAACGTGCTGAACACGCTGTGTTGGGCGATCGGGAGCATCTCCGGGTCGATGGCGGAGGATCAGGAGAACCGGTTTTTAGTCACCGCGATTCGCGACCTTCTAAACCTTTGCGAAATCACGCGGGGGAAGGACCACAAAGCCGTCATCGCGAGTAACATCATGTACGTCGTAGGGCAGTACCCGCGGTTTTTGAGGCTTCACTGGAAGTTCCTGAAAACAGTGGTCAACAAGCTGTTCGAGTTCATGCACGAAACCCACCCTGGCGTGCAGGACATGGCGTGCGACACGTTTTTGAAAATTTCAATCAAGTGCAAGCGCAAGTTCGTCATAATGCAAGTCGGCGAGCACGAGCCTTTCGTGGATGAGCTTTTGAGATCCATCGGGGACACGATTCGCGATTTAGAGCCGCACCAAATCCACACGTTCTACGAAGCCGTGGGGCACATGATCGCGAGTGAGGTGAACCCGGCGAAACGAGAGGAGTACGTCCAGCGGTTGATGGACCCGCCGAACCAGACCTGGAACCAAATCATGCAGAGCGCAAAGACGCAAGGATCGGAATGCTTGAAGCCGCAAGAAGTGATCAAGAACCTGGGGAACATCCTCAAGACGAACACGTCGGCGTGCATTTCCCTGGGCCAGCCGTTCCAGAACCAGATGTCCTCCATCTACGCGGACGTGTTGAACGTGTACAAGCTGTACAGCGAGTTGATCAGCGCGAGCATCGCAGAAGGGGGGCAATACGCGTCGCGATCGTCGCAAGTCAAGGCGATGCGCACGGTGAAGCGCGAAGTGCTGCGTCTTGTAGAGACGTTCGTGGAGCGGTGCGAGGACCCGCACCTGGTGGCGCAGCAGCTCGTGCCACCCATGATGGACCCCGTGCTCGGGGATTATGCGCGTAACGTACCGGACGCGCGTGACGCGGAGGTTTTATCCCTCTACGCCGCGATCATCAACAAAGTAGAGGGCGCGATGCTTGACGAGGTTCCCAAAATCTTCGAAGCCGTGTTTGAGTGCACTTTGCAAATGATCACGGTTAACTTCGAGGACTACCCCGATCACCGGCTCAAGTTCTTCGCGCTTTTGAGGGCGATCACGAACCACTGCTTCCGCGCGCTTTTCACGCTGGCGCCAGATCAGTTGAAGTTAGTCGTGGATTCCATCGTCTGGGCGTTCAGGCACACCGAGCGGAACATCGCGGAAACCGGGTTGAACCTCCTGTTGGAAATGACAAAGTACTTCCAAGTCTCCGAGTTCTGCAACCAGTTCCACCAGAGCTTTTACCTGTCGCTCATTCAGGAGATCTTCGCGGTGATGACGGACGGTTTTCACAAACCGGGGTTCAAGTTGCACGCCCTTCTTTTGCAGAACCTGTTCACCATCGCCGAGAGCGATCAACTCTCGGCTCCCTTGTGGGACGTTGGCAAAGAGCAATACCCGAACAACGCGTCGTTCGTCAAGGAGCACGTCAGTAAATTACTCACGGCAAGCTTTCCCAACATGGGCATGGCTGAAGCGCAAGTCTTGGTGCAAGGCATGTTCGACTACAAGTCAGACTTGACGCAGTTCAAGAACCATTTGCGGGACTTTTTGGTGCAGACGAAGCAGTTCAAAACCAGCGACAATTCAGCGATGTTCGCGGAGGAGCAGGCGGCGCGGCAGGCGGCAGAACGCGCGCGCGTGGAGTTAGTGCCGGGCATGGTGCCGCCCTCGCAGATCGACATGGGGGACGACTAGGGTTTTTGAGGTGTGTCAGCTAGCACAAAGAACTATAAAGATTCGAGATTGAAATCACACGAGGAGAGTTCACACAAGATATTTGAGTGGTCTATGCATAAATAACCTACTGTACCGTCTCTAACTCCTCCTCGCTTTCCTTTTCCTTTTCTGTATCCAGTACTGGCTTCGATACGTCCCACTTCTCGATGAGCTCTTTCGCGGCTTGGGCGTACATCGCGTCCTCCGTGTTGGGCAGCATGAGAAAGTCAGCGGCTTCGTCGTCCCGCCCGCTCCGCGCCGCCGCCAAGGCGTACGCGGTGTCGTAGTGGTTGACCAGGATATCTTCCACGAACAAGTCCCACTCTCCGTCTCCAACCCACCGCTCCCACTCCTCGACTTTCGCGTGCCCAACCTTTGGAATCAGCTTTTGCAATTTTTCCAGTAACCGCGGGGTGTCAGTGGTTTCGAAGTGTGTGTAGCCTGCTCTGATCCACTTCACTCTGCTCTCCATAGGGACTTCCAGCAGCGTCACCGTCCCCACCCGCATCCCGGCCCACGTGTTTTTCGGAATCTGTACTCTTCCGATCATGGATGATTCGCCCTCGACGAAAATCGGTCTCCGTCGGTCAAACCCCCGCGCGATCTCCCACAACCGCGTGTCGAACATCTTCTGCGAGGGCTGTTTGAACTCCGTGGACGGGTCCTCGCCCAGCACGCTTCCCCGGTGCTGCGCCATCTCCTCCAAATCCAACACCTGCGCGCCCTGAGCTCTTAACTGCTCCAGCATTTTACCTTTGGCGCACCCCGTCTTCCCCGCGATGAGGTGGTACCGGAACCCGTCCATCGTTCTCAGGAATTCTAACACGCCTGAACGGTACCGCTTGTAGCCACCTGGCACGAGGCCCACCTGGAACCCTATGCGGCTCAACGTGTGCGCAAGCGATAACGATCGTTCCCCTCCCCTCCAGCAGTACACAAGCACTTTGGTATCCTTGTCGCGATCCAAAAAGTGCGTATCCATTATTTTCGACAGATTCTGCGCCACAAACGATGCTCCTACTTTCTTGGCTAAAAACGGCGACTCCTGTTTGTATATCGTGCCTACCGTGGCGCGCTGCTCATCATCTAAAACGGGGGTGCTTATACTGCGCGGGATGTGGTCCTCGCGCCACTCGCTCGGCGAACGCACGTCGCAGATTAAATCCCAATCGGTTTGGGAAAAATCGGGTTCATCCGGGAAAACTTTGCGAATCCTCGGGCCCATGTCCAGGAAGTACTCGGGGTACGTTCCGTCGCCGCGGCCGTTTGGGTTACGTTCCGTGTCGTCATGCTTCCCTCGGACACGTACGCTCAGCGCGCGTGGTCGTTTCGTGGCGTGTACAGAGCCTCGGTGCGCCACGGTTCGCCAGTCGGCACATTTACTGGCGGCGGCGGTGTGAACCCATTGGCGGGTTGGTATCACTGCTTTCCCCGCGGTCGCCCCACTCGCGAGCGCCGGGGAAACGCGCCGCACGCCAAACGCACATCGCTGCGAAAGCAACGCGACGCGCATTGCGAGAGGTAAAGGACTCGGCGTCCGCGTCGAGAGGGCGCCGAAGCAATGGCCGCCTGGGTTATCCGGAATTGAAGAAAAAGTGCTTTTGAGTCAAATCCACGTTCACAAGCGTTTTCTCGCACCGAAACGCTTCAACTTCTCTCAATGGGACGACTTGACGGCACTTCCGCACGCGCCATGCCCCCGGTCACGGCTGCCGAGCTCGGCGCGCTGTTTCGCACGTGTGCTGTCACCACGAGCGACGACTCGCCGTCTCGACACGTACCACCAAAGTACACCCACAGGCACGGGTGGCGTCCCTCCGCACATCCCGATTTCGGTGATGGAGGGTCGTTCCCTGAGCTCGATGTAGTGCAGATGCCCCATGGGCTGGGGTGGGACTCTGCGCGGTTCCCCAACGTCGAGCCGCTCGCCGCGCTTGATTGCAGTTTCGATGAGCTTCAGGCAAACGCGGCGAGGTGCGTTTTGCGGCTTGATTCAACACGCAACGGCGCCCCTCGACGAGCGACGCCCGAGTACGACACCTTCGTTTCGTTTTTAAAAGACACGCACGAAACGCTGCGCGACTCTTTTTCGCAGAATCAAACATCGGACGACGCCGATGCGTTCGCGGATGCGCTGCTTTCTCGATTCATGGATGCGCACCCGAACGCTCAGCACGTTGAGCGGGTCACGGATATCGACCCCAGGACTTTCGGCCAAAATTTTCTCAACAAAAAGGACGGTCTCGGCGTTCCCGTCGTCGTGGCGGACGGCGGGCGAGCGTGGACGAACTCGAAAACGTGGACCTCCATCAGCGGGTTGAAAACGTCACCCCTCGCGCGTCGCAAAGCGCGGTGTAACGACCGAGCCCCCGCGCGACGCGCGGACGCGGTGGAAGAACCTGTCAACATGCAAGGATCACACATCCACGGCACGAAGCAACGTACGTGTGAGCTTCCATTTTTTGAGTTCCTTACGTACGTCGAGGGACGGCCGAAGATGGATTTCGATAAAAAGTCGATGCAAAAGTCGATTGAAAGCTTGGCAAACGCCGACGCGCCGTTTTACTGCAACGGGTGGCGCGCGTTCGAACAAGAGGTGTGTGACGTTGATGATATATATGCGCAAGCATCCACTGGAGATGTATGCCAAGAAAAAAACACTCCATCCACCGCAGCCCAAGCATTCCCTCCGCCGTACTTTGCGTCGCAGATCGATTGCACGAAGCTCATCGCCGCGCAGACGAGGGAGATTATTCTTGACAAAATTTCACCCGGCCGGAACCACACAATTTCCGCTACCTGCGCAGCTGAGTCCTTGGATGCATCCCTCGCCAAGCTGTTCATTGGTCCGTGCGGCACCGTAACACGCATGCACCAGGACGCGGGTGAGGCGCACGGCTGGCTGGGACAGGTGTTTGGGGATAAACTTTTCATTCTCTGCCCTCCCAGCGACTCGCGGTTTCTTCGTGAAATAAAAGGAGAAGTCGAAACGTCGCAATCTTATTGCGACCCGCTTGACATGTCAAAGGAAGCCGTTTTTGAAAACGCCTTGTTTTGGGAGAAAGCATCACCTGTAATTACCGTACTGAAGCCAAATGAAACCCTAGTCATACCCAAGGGGTGGTGGCACTACGCGGCGGCGCTTTCGCCGAGCCTGACGGCGATGAAAAACTTTTACGACGCGGAAGGGAACGTGAAGTCGCTGGTGCAAATCGTGGCCAAGGGAGCCTCTGGGGGGGGCTCCGTGACGGATTGCGGGCCGACGAACGCGAAGGGCTTGAAGAAGGGTTAGGCGGTGTAGTCGGTGTAGAAGTTGTTGGAATACATGTCTATCGTTCAGTCTGGGACAGCTGAAAACAGCAAACAGGCGTCGCCACCGCGGATCAAACGCGGGACCATCCAGAAAATCGTGCTCGTGGGGCCAATAAAAGAAACGTAACGCTTTTCAGGGACGACACAATGACGCGCACGCCGCCGCACGAGACCCCCACGAGTATCAGTTCCGACGTGACACGCAGCGCGGATGCTCTTGCGAACGGTGTTATCACCACAGCCACGACCGACGCGCACCACGCCAACGGGCTTGAAGCCTCCGCGTGCCCTTCCCTCGACGTCGCCGGCGCGTCCAATCTTGGCGAGGAACCGAAGCAGATCTTAGATCTCCCCCCGGACGTCCTGTCCGTGATCATGGGGTACTTGCCGAACGTATCGGACCGCTTCCGTTTCGCTTCCATCTCGCGAGACTTCCGATGCGCGGTTCATAATCCGCGGATGTGGGAGACGCTCAACATCAACAAGGACCTCGCGAAGAGGCTTTCAAAGGAGAATGAGAAGGGTCAGAATCGCCTGAGCCAAATCGTCGAGTACGCGGGGAACGACGTGAAGACTCTGGAACTGCACGGCACCGGTTGGGATGTTGCTTCTCTCAAGACGCTTCTCGTGGATATAATTCTCACGACTCGCGTCTTTTTGAGAACCTTGAGTCTCTCACCGTGGAACACGTTGACATTACCGCTCCGGAACTGATCAACTTTCTCGAACTCTTCATCCTTCCCCGTCGAAAGGAGTCTCTCCCATACGACGCAAACGATGTACTCCCCGAGCATTTCAAGATTACGCCCTGCGCCGCGTGCAAGGAGATATGCCAGTTCGACCAAAATATTGACCACGGTGACGGACAAGAGCCGTGGGTGTGTTCAGCTTGCGGCAAATCGTACTGTGAGGAACACTGCTACGACATCCGAACCTTGTGCCAAGCGAATGATGACGATTGGGAAGAAGTTACCCGTTGCTACGAATGTAAGTTTCAGTCGCCGCTGTGCGGGCGCCTAGGGTGTTCCTCCTACAAGGACGAAGATCATTCTTCCAAATAAATCGCTGATAGGACCATCACTTGCGCGTGCAGCACTCGGTACGGCGATGACGGTCACGAAGATTTCAGATCATCGACCGGACACGTGGGAGGCCCGCGTCTGCCTTGGCCGGCTCATGGTTGTCATGGAAGGCGGTGCGAACACTTTTCAGGATAATGAGTCTGGCGAAAGGATTGCAACGAGTAGTAGGTGCGAGAATAGATAAGAGTAGATGAACTTGTTACATTGATACTACATACTTCACATGTACTCAACACCAACCTCTCCTTACGAGTAATAATCGAACATCCAGTTGATCGGCGAGTTCGCGACTAAGTCGTTGATAAACCCGTATGCGGCGTTGTTTTGGTTGATGGTTTCAAAGTTCTCGGGGTGGAACTTCTTGACGTACGCCAGGTTCGAGCGCACCACGATACCCTCCACCATGATGAGCTGGAACAAAATACCGGGCAGAATCGTGGGATGGAAGTAGAATTTTGTGGAGTCGCCGCGGTGGGGGAGTTTCTGTTGACACCACTCCGTTATCCCGCCTTCGAGGTGGAACACGTTAGTATACCCCGCTTGTTGCAGCTCATACACGGCCATTAACGAGTTTGATTTTGATCCGTCTCCGTACTGGCTCGAGCCTTCCGGGAACACTTGGCGCTTCGTCACCGGGTCGATGGTGACTGGGTCTAAAGTTATGTCACCGCCCGTTTTACACCCCACCACGATTGGCGCGCTTTTATCGGGAAACTGCGCTTCGAACGATTTTGTGAATGTAGGATCTCGTTCTTTCAGGCCATCTTTGGTGCACAGGAAATACCCTTGCCACCGCTTCGCCGTCGATCGGTGAGGGACGAAGTACGGCACGTTACGCACATCAATCGGCTTCGATTCGTCCTCCGCGGCGAACTCGTCGAACTCGATGCGCGGGCGGACGTCCGCCAACGCTGCGGGGTTCGAGGGATCGCGCAACATTTTCGCGGCTTGTTCGGAAGTCACCGTGCGCACGGTGCCGAACTTGGAAGATCGAAGGTCGGCGTGGATGACGGGCCACTGGGGAGCGCCGGGGCCGAACGCGGGGATTATGCCGTCGACATCGGCGACGGTGGCGGTCGCGTCGCCGGAGACCGCCAGGGGACGGCGAGACACACGAGCGGGTTTTTGCCGGGAGTGCTGACTCATCTGCCAACTGGCATTTCGATGGCGGGCGGGAGCTGTGCCGCGACGGGCGACCGCGCCAGGTGTCGTCGCGCGGAGTGTCGTCGCGGTCGCGAGTGCCATCACGCGTGCCTTGCCGCACGAACGGGTGGGTGAGTGGGCGTGTGCCGCGCGCTGGGCGCTCTGAACGAACCGCGGTGACGGGTTGATGAAAGATACTCGCAATATATTTGAGCCAAAAGAAAACAACACGAAAGTTTCGGCGAATATTCTTTCAAAAACAGTGTTTGTCATACAAGTTGTCATACAAGTGGTATTCGTCCCACGTCGTATCTTCGTCTCGCGGCGCGTGGCAATGACTTCTCAATTGCTCTCGTCGTTGATTTCAAGGTCGCCGCTAACCTCGTCCTCTTTTTTGTCTTCGGAGTCACCGCTTCACATTTCTGGGCACCCGTTCGCGCGCAGCCACTGCAGCACCTCGAGGTGCCCGCCCTCCGC
>TARA_B110000977_G_scaffold110602_1_pt1 | contig 11141 bp, 3 predicted proteins | sample TARA_B110000977 | Tara Oceans TARA_B110000977 (sample SAMEA4397798) | marine metagenome | biome: Polar Biome; feature: [SRF] surface water layer (ENVO:00010504); material: water (ENVO:00002006), including particulate matter (ENVO:01000060) such as... | depth 5 m | reverse complement strand
TTTTCATTGGTGGTTTTCCTGATTCATTACTCAACGCGATTGCTGACTCTACAGCTGTGTTTTTCTCAACAGCTACGGGGTAAACAGTCACAGCCTTTCCTGTATCCTCGAACGTCACTTCTTTTGATTTCGATTCGTTCTCTGCTGAGAGTTTCTCAATTTTCTCTTCCAACCCTTTAATCTTACTCAGCGCTTCGTCGTTTGCCAATTTTTGCTTGGAGTGCTCCATCGTTAGCTCCTGCGTTTTGCTTAAAGCCTCTTCCGCCCGTGCGTTCGCCGCGTTCGCACGCGCATCCGCATCCTCCGCGTATCGTTTCGCCTTGTTCACCTCGTACTCAGCATCCTCCAGGATCTTTTTGGTTTTACTATCGGAATCGGCGAGGTTCGTCAATCGATTCTTTTCGTTCGCTTCAGCCAAAGCCTTCTTCAGCGTCTCCGCGGAGACCAACGCGTCACGCGCGTCGGTCTCAAACGAAAGCGCACGCTCCTTGAACTCCTTGGCCTGCTGTTTGAACTTCCCGGATTCCATTTTGAACTTTTCGACATCCACCTCTAACAAATCAGCTTTCTTCTTCATAGCCAAGGCCTTCTCGTCGGCGTCGAAAACTTGCCGTCGCAGTTTCTTCAGCTCCGCTTTTAATTCGTCGAGCTCTGCCTTTGCCGAGTCGAGCTCCGTCTTTAACGCCGTTCGCGACTCCAACTCACTGGAACTCGTCTCTGATTTCTCCGCCGAAAGCTTCTTGAACGAGCTCTCCGCTTCTTCAGTCTTGAGCCTAGCCACCTTTTCCGCCTCCGATAGTTTTTTGAACGAGCTCTCAGCTTCTTCCGTTTTCAGTCTCGCGAGCCTTTCAGCTTCAGACAGCTTTTTAAACGAGCTCTCGGCTTCTTCCGTCTTGAGCTTCGCCAAACGTTCTGCCTCGTCCGCTTTCCTCATCGCGCTCAAAACAGCCTCCTCCGCGGTTTTCTTGTACGAATCCGTTTCGTCCGCTAAAGAATCAGCGCGCTTGTTCGCCGCCATGGCTCGGGCGTCCGCGTCCGTGCTGTCGCGTCGCGCCACCGCGAGCGCGGTTTCCGCCTCTTCAAGCGCGACGCGTCGTTGCCGCGAAGTACCCATCTCAGCATCTAGCTCCGCCTCCAGCCGTTTCACGGTTCGCCCAAGTAAATCGATCTTCTCATCCCTGTTCATCACCTCTTGCCGCGCGGAACGCAACTGCTCGGGATCCGCGCCGGTTGGTGCAGCGGGTGGCGCAGGCGCCGGCGTATCGTCTCCACTGCGCGCCCCCCCGAGAAGACGCCAGCGCAACGTCGCGAGCTTCAGCTTTGTCTTTTCAAGCTCCTCGTGTACATCCTTCAGCTCGGTTTTCAATCCACGAATCTTACTCTCAGACTCGCCCAGTTGTTCCTCAGCGACGCGCGCTCGCGCGTCAGCCGCAGCAGCGGCGCCGCCCGCTTCCGACACGGACGACCGCGCCTCCGCCGCCGCGTCCCGCGCGTTGCTCGCCTCCAGCGCCAACTCCGCATCTGTAAGCGCAGCTCTGAGCCGAGAAGTTTCCCCTGCCAGGCGTTCCTTGTCTGATTTCTCGTCATCCCCGAACTGCTTGTGCGTTTGAAGCATCCGCTCGTGCCGCGAGGCTTCGCTTTTGACGCGTTCAAGTTCTGATTGCAGCTCGGAAATTTCCGCTCTGTGCTTACTGGAGAGCTTCGCGGCTTCCAAATCAAGCTGCTCGAGTTGGGCTCGATGCGCGGAGGTCGCTTTTGCAGTTTCTTCCTCGTAATCCGCAATCACGTTTTTGTGTTTCTTTTGAAAGTCAAACTCGAGCTGCTCGATTTGAGATTCATGCTCTTGAAGCCGAGTTTTGTGCTCTTTCGCGGTTTTCGCAGACTCGGCTTCAAGAGCGGCGATTGCGTTTTTGTGCGCCTGCGACGCCACGGACATAGCCGCCGTCGTTTCCGCTTCCAGCTCCGCCATTTGGGCTTTGTGCTTCGCCGTTGTCTTCACCTGCTCGGCTTCCAAAACCTCAAGCGCCTTGCGGTGACCCATGTCCGCCAAAGCGTGCTCCGCTTCCAAAGTGTCGCACGCTTTTTTGTGCGCTCTTCGAGACTCTTCTTTTGTCTCCTCAATAGCTTCAAGCACCGCTTTGTCGTGCTTCTTTTGTTGCGCGGCGAGTTCAATCTCAAGCGAAGCGGTAGTCTCATCCCTCGCAGCTTCAGCAACAAGCACCGCTCGTTTCTTGGACTCGAGCTCAACCTTTAGCTTTTCGATTTGGTCTTTGAAACTTTCCAAAATTGAAGCGTTGTCCTCGGCGTCCCGGCGCAGTCTTTCAATCTCTGCCCTGCGCTTCCCGTAGGCTTCGTCGTCCCCCCTCGCCGCCGCCGCGGTCATAGCCGCGGTCGCCGCGGTGACCTCCGCCGCCGCCAGCGCGGACACCGCTGCTGTTTTCTTGGACTCCTCCGCCAGCACTTCTTCCGCATGCCTAAGCTCACCGCGAAGGCGCTTGACTTCCGTTTCCAGACGCGCAACCTCCAAACGTTGCTCCACCCTTTCCTGTTCCAGCCGGCTCAACTCCGCGCGTACGCCGTCCGTCTCGGCTCGCGCGCTTTCCGCCAGCATCTCCGCGCGACGGGTCTCAATCTCCCCGAGGTCTTTCTGGTGCCGGAGCTCGGATTTGTGTAAATTAGCGACCCGCTGCGCCTCTACTTCCGACAGCTCGAGCGCGTTCTTGAGCTCCGCCGCGTGCGTTTTCGCCAGGCGCTTCACCTCGGCTTCCAAAGCGGCGACAACGCCTGGTAAATCACTCTTCGCCGCCACCGCGCTTGTTTCCCGGGCAACCTTGAGTTGCTCGGAGATACGGTCTAGCTCACCGCGTAACCTTCCCGTTTCTTCGCGCTCATTGGTCAAACTCTCTGAGGCTTTGCGCAACTCATTTTCCAAATTAGCGACCCGCCACGAAGACGTCGCGCTGGCGGCGCCGTCCTCGCCGTGCATGGCCGCGGCTGCTAGCCTCGCCGCTTCCAGCGCCTTTTCCAGCGTTTCCCGCTCATCGTTAGCTCGTCGCTTAACGCGTTCGAGTTGCTCGGAAACCTCCGCCAGCTCCTTCTGCGTTTCGTCCTGGACCAAGGAAACGTCCCTGCCTCGGCGCTGCAAATCCCCCGACACGCGACGCAACTCCTCCTCCATGTCCCGACGGCGTTCCCGCTCTGACCTTAAATCCTCTTCAAGCGACCGCACTCTTTTTTCACACGCCTGCAGTGTTGGCTCTAAATCGGCGACACGTCGTTCGGCCGCGGCCAACGCGCGCCGCGCATCAACGGAAGAGGCACCGTGCTCGGCGCCGAGCGTCGCGATTTCCCTCGCGTGCTTCTCGTCTGCTCGGCGCAGCGCCACCCGCATGGCTTCAAGCTCGTCCACAACCCCGTCCCCCCGCTGCGCATCGTCCTTCACCGCGTCGTACATGGCGCGCCACTTCTCAGAGTCTGCTGTTAAGCGCGAGACCTCCGCGGACTCAGCCGCGTGCCTAGCGCGAAGCGACTCCATCTCCGCAAGCAGCGCTTCTTGTTCGTCGTTCGCTGACAGTTGCGCTTGGCGCAGACGAACGGACATGTCCTCTGCTCTGTCCTTCGCGTGCCGAAGCTCCTCCAGTAGCTTGGGGTCCTGGAGGATTTTAGTAATCACGGTGGGGGCGGGAGGCGTGCTGGGAGATGGAGACGCTTCACTCACGCTCGATGGCGAATCGAACCCAGGCGGGTTTTCAAAAGTGTTGTGCACGTGCTCGATGCGGGGCATCAGCGGGACTTTTGAGGGGGACATCGCTGGCTGCTCTTGACGTGGCGTCGCTGCGAGCCGTGTTTCGTTGGCTTGCCTCGCCGCCGCCACAGCAGCCCGCTCAAGGTTACCTTTCAGCTCAGCCATGGAGCGCACCACGGTTTCCACGGCCGGGTCCATCTCGTCCCGAAACTCATTCATCGCGGCGTGTTCAACTTTCACCGCGTCCGTCAATTTCGTGTTCCGCTTCGACAGTTGTTCACTCGCGGTGATTTCCTCATCGTGCTGTTGCTTCAGCACCAACGACGCGAGCTTCAGGTCCGCGCACGCCTCATTCAAGCTCCTCGCCGCGTTTTTGTTCGTCACGAACTTCTTCTGCGCAGCCGCTCGCGTCGCCGCGCGTTTGATGTACGCATCAGTTTTTTGGTACGAGATGAGCTTCGTGTCGCTCTCCTGCTCCGTCACGTCCCACCACTGGGTTTCTACTGCTTTTCGGTTTGCCATCGCGGTTTCCGTGGCGCTGCCCGCACTGGTGGCTCTCGCGAGAATATCACGCAACGCGTACATCTGCGCGCTCACCAACTCAGCCATTCCCTTGATATCCTCCGCGCTCGACTGCAACGCGGAAACATCGTTGTTGTGTGTGTGCGTCACATCCGCGGGGCGGTGTTTACCGAACCGCGACGGGCTCACCACTTGCGGGCCGTACGGGTCATAACTCGACACGCCCATCGTCCGCAACCCGGAGCGTCGCCAAACCCGCGAGGCTCCAGACGCGGGTGCGCGACACCGACTCTGGCCGACAGCGCACGGCTACGTACTGTTAACACATTCCAAGGGGGCGGAAGCTCGGTGCCGTTTTAGGACGAGACCAGATTTCGGGGCACGTTGGAAACGGCTCTAAAAACGGTCGGAAATATTTTTCAGTTTTACAATCTGCATCTACTCCGCTACCCTCCCCATCGCTTCACAGCATCCGCCATGGCGTCCCCCGCGATGACTGCTTGCTGCTCCACCACCCTCCTCCGTTCTTCGTCCAGAGTCCTTTCCGCGTTATCCGCGCGTCCCTTCTCCCTCCTCGCGGTTTCCGCCGCCGCCGTGAATTTCGCTTCGGCCGCCCTAACTCGCCAGTCGTCACTTTTTCCGCTTTCCAACCGGAGTTTTTCCAATTCCTTCTTCGTTTCTAAACGAGCCACCATCTCGTGCTTTTGCGTTTCCCGGGATTGATTTTCCGTTTCCTCCAGGCGGAGTTGCGTAGATGCCAAGTCTTGCTCAAGCATCTCCAGCCGCTTGGCGATCCTTCGTACCTCGCCCTCCGATTTTCGCGCGCGTTGTTCAGCAACCTCGGTTTTACTCTTCTCGCTCTCGAGCGATACTACCGCTTCTTTCATTCTGCGTTCTGCTCGCTCCACGGCCAAAACGCTGTCCCGCTTCTCCCGCTCTGAATCCGCCAACGCGCGTTTCAAAGACGCACACTGGTTGCCGTGTTCCGCGCCGAGGAGGCTGAGTTCTCGTCGTCGAGCGTTCTCTGCACGTCGAGTAGCGGCTCTAAGCTCTTCAGCCTCCACCGCCCCCACTCCCCCAGAAAAGTCTTCTCGAACGGCGACGTACAGCGCCCGCCACTTTTCCTTCTCCTCCAGGTTCTGTCGCGCCTTGTCCTGCGCTTCGGTCACTCGTTTGGTCAAGTCCCTGGCTTGCGCTGCCAAGGTGTGCGTTTCCGTTTCTGCTGTGATGTGCGCCCTGCGAAGACGTCGCGCGAAGTCGTCGCGAGACTCGGTGACAACGCGAAGCTTGTCGATCAGCTCAGGATTGGGATCTACAAACATTTCGGGAAGCTGGTTTTCAATCTCAACAACCTCTTTTACTTTCTTCTCCTTCTTTTCATTTTCTTTTCCTTTTTTTGATTCCTTGTTCTTCTCTTGAACTACAGTGACCACCGTAGCCGGCGTCGTTTCGCGTTTGATCTTCTCGCTCGCTGCCAGCGCCAAAGCGTCGTCGCGCTGCTTTTTTAATGCGTTGATTTGTTTCGAAAATTGTAATTCTTTCGTTTCGATTGATTCAGCATCTTGCCGTAGTCGTCTCGCCGTCGTGGCGAAGGCTTCCACCGTGACTGCAAGAGGCTTCAACGCGGTACGCACCCTACCAATCACCATGGCGTTCATCTTGTTGATGTTTTGTCGTTGGTCGGTGTCCATGTGATGAGAAGAGGATGACGCGACGTCCCCTGAACGCGACGTTGACTTTCGGTTTCGTTTTTGAGAATTTTTCAACTGTAAAAATTCCTTGGCGTCTTCGTCGTGTCTCCTTTGCAACACCATGGAGGCTAGTTTAAGTTCCTCCAGCGCCTCCATGCGCGCCGCAGTCGCCGCTGCGCTTTTCCCATCCGGCCGGTCCCGGGACCCGGCCACAACAGCCGCAGCTTTCTTGAGGTGAAAGTCCGCGGTTTGGTATGCGCGCAGACGAGTTCCGTTTTTTTCAGCCTTCAGGGAGTCATCTTCATCGGATGACGATGCTGAGTCGGACAACACTCTGATGTCAGCTTCAAGAGCCTTTTTCGCAGCTTCTGCTGGTGATGTTTTGACCATAGAACCTGCGTCTTCCAGGAAACTGGTCTGTGCAATCACCGTGCGCAGCACGGCCGTGTGCTTCTCAAGACGGGACGCGACCGCGCGCATTTGTTCGGGAGTTTCGGTGCCATCCGAGACTGACTTCGATGACGATGGGGCGTCGCGTGTGCGAAGCGACCCGCGTCGCCTGGTCGAAACGGGCGGGTCCAGGACCATCCCGCCCGGTACTCGCATGGATGGATCCCGGAACGCGGGGTCGGAGCGCGCGGGGAAGTTTGGGGTCGGAGGGCGAAGAAGCACGGCACCTCGTACCAAGTAGTTCCCCTCAATCCCGACGCCGGTGTTTTTAATGGATTCATCGGGAAAAACGAAATTTGCTTTCGGGGCGACCCGTCCTTTCGTCTCCTGGAGGAAACACAAGACACGACGCACGCGCCAGAGCAACACGATGGGTGCGAAACCATCGACATGCCGCCTGGCTGACACACCGCAAGCCAATTCATCAGGAGGTACCTCGATGGGGGCTCTTTCTGGAAGGAAGAGGCAGAGACTCAGCGGACCTAGTGATGACGAAATCGTCGTCTCGTAACAACGACGAAAGAGAAGGAGATTGTTGGGAAGGCCTTGCACGCGGAGTTGACGAAGACAAATGAAGAGAAAGAGAAGCTTGCAAAGGCAAATGCGGCTTTGAAGGCGGAGTTGACGGCGACAAATCTAAGTTTTATCTTAGTTCCGGATGTGATAGATCTGTCAAACGAAGACCCAAAGCCCGCGGCAAAGAAACCCGTCACTGCTCCAACCGCAGGTAATACCCCCGCCGTCAGGAACAAGCACTCGCACTTGAATACAGCGTGGACCATAGAGTGGTTCGGCGGGCAACGAGTGTTAGTCACGACACCTGATTTGCCAAAGCTTTGGCCCGAGTTAACCGTGACGGAACAAACGTTGATACCGCGTAGTGTTTATTTAGAAAACGCGTCGTTGCATCAAACGCACGTCTGCGTCATGCTGCCGGGTTGAACCGACCAACGGCGGTACAGCGAGCGAAACTACCCCGTGTACGTGCCGCTGCACACAATTGAGCCGTTCACACACCACGTGTGTGCCCGTCTCAATTGCCACGGAATGGTTTCGCATCATTGGGTCCACGGCTTCACGGAACGACTTTTGCTGTTCGCAAAGGAAAAACGCGACCTTGGAATATGGGCCTACGGGATCGACGCGGCGCGAAGGTTCTTCGAGCCGCTTCGGCAGTCAAGGTTCTGGAAGCCGGAGCAAGATGTGCAAGCAAAAATTCTGGCAGTTGAAAAAAACATAAATCAACAGGTGTGGAACACGCTGGGTACCGTCGCCGGCCCGGACTTCACGCGAGAAGTATGAAAATTAAAATTGCCCAGAGGAGGGTTGCCTGCTGGAGGCGTCAAGGATTTTCTGGCCCGCTGAAACGTGTTGGACAAATTTTTGGACCACAAAGACGATCCGCAAGACCAAACGCTTTTCTTGGTTGCCGCGGTGTGTTTGATGGCCGAGCGGACGTGAGTCGACACGCCGAGTGTTATACTTGTATTCTACTTGTATTCCACCGTATTCTACCGCTCACGTCTCTTCTATCCTTTCGTGCCCCCCCCCTCCTCCGCTTCCCACTGCGCGAGCGCGGCGACAACCATCAAATCGCCTTGCACGTTTACCACGGTTCTCAACCGGTCTAAAAACCAATCAAGCGCCAGTAATGCGCCGATGTCGTCACTAAACTCACTAAGCCCGGCGGCTTGCAAAACCAACAGCATCGTGACGAGCCCCGCTGATGGAATCGCCGCGGCGCCGACCGCGGCGATCGTACTGGTGACCGTTACGACGACCGTTTTCCCAAAGTTTAAATCCACGCCGTGATACTGCGCGATGAACAACACGGTCAGTGCTTCGTACAACGCGGTGCCGTTCATGTTCACTGTAGCGCCTAACGGTAACGAGAATTTTGCCAAACGTTCAGGGATCCCGAGACTAACAGCGCACTGGATTGTTTTGGGCAACGCCACGGATGAGCTGTCCACCGCGAACGCGGTGGCGAACGCGGGGGTACCTCCTTTGACAACCTCGAAGGCGGAGAGGTTATTATTACGGGTTTGAGGAAGAGAAGTACTGCCACCAGAAGCAGAAGTACCTACACCTATACCTCCACAGAAAAAAACAGAACGAAACCTCCTCGACGTGGCGACCGTGTACATCCCCGGAAGCGCCAACCCGGCGTGCATCCCTAACCCTAACACCACGGTGAACACGTACTTCCCCAACGCTTGTAACACCCCCAGGGGGTCGCACGTCCCCGCGATGCGGCTTGCTACGATGGACGAAACCCCAACAGGCATTAACTGCACCGCCCACCGCACTAACTTCTCGACGATTTTGTTGAGCTGGTGAAAGAAATTAATCACGTCTCTTTTTTTGTTTCCTTCCACTCCTTCCACGCTCGCCAGCGCGGCTCCGAAAAACAAACTCGCACCTATTATGCCCAACACGTTGCCTTCAGACGCGGCGGCAAAAATGTTCGAGGGAACCGCGGAACGGGCGGTTTGCAAAACGGAATCCAATGCCGAACTCGGTTGCGTTGACGAGCTACCAGGTGCCGAGTCAACGTCCGCGCTCGCGTTGCAACTTTTACCTTCCAGACTCACGCCATCGCCTGGTCGCACTACGTGCACCACGAGCAGCCCTATGGCGCACGCCACGAACGTCGTCACCGCGTACGCCAACAGTAATCGTGTCACGACTCGCTTTGCGTTGTTGTGGTCGTTGTTGGTTTTGTCAAACAGCGCGAGCACTCCGCACACCATGGACACTGATACCAAGGGTAGCACCAACGCACGTAGCACGCGCATGAAAAGCTCACCTGGAAAGGAAATCAGCTCTACTATGGTGTGCGATGGGTCGGAGGCGCGCGCTATCGTGCCTATCATCACGCCGACCACGACGCCAATAAGTGTTTGCAAAAGAAGAGGCTCGGCACGCAACGAGGCTCGCAGATTTGGCCAAAATGATGACGTCCCACCCACAGATAAAGGCGTCTCCATCGCTGCGGGAAGAAGCCGTGCGTCGTCGTGTTCCACCTCAACGTCCACCACATCGGCATCGCACGCGGCCCGGCCGGAACCCGAGGGCTCCACGAGCTCCACCTCGCGAAGCATCGCCGCGCGCCCCTCGGAACTGAAAATGCAAATTCGTGAGTGCCGAGAAAAGGCAATCGATTTTTCCGAGACTTCATAAATCCCGGGGCGGCGGCGGCGGCCTCTCAGTCCCGATGGCGTCGGCGGAGCCTCCTTTACCTGCTCGGCTGCAAATCCGCGGCTTACCACGGGAGCTTCTGGATGATGAGCTGCGCGCCCGATTCGCCCCGTTCGGCGAGGTGAGTTCGGTCGAGGTGCTCCGGGAGAAGCCCAACTCCCCATTCTTCCGGCGGGACGGAGTTGGGAGCAGTAGTGAGAGCGAAAGCGACGACGTACTTCCGGGCAAGGCTGGCAGGGGCGGCAGGGGCAAAGCTCAAGGCGGTCGTGGCCGTGGCCGTGGAGGTGTACCGAAGAAAAACGCACACAGAAACGACCCTAAACCACCCCCCCCGTGCCGCGGCTTCGCGTACGTCACCCTGCTCGCGAAAGATGTGAAATCCCTTACAAAATGCGTCACGACGTACAACGGGTGCAAATGGAAAGGCGGTTTATTAACCGTCAATAAGGCGAAACCGAGGTGGCATGAACTGCAAACCATGGAAAGGGACGGGACCGATGAGCTCGGGGTCTCGCTGAAAGGCACCAAGGCGAATGCGAAGGGTGAACCGCAAAGCAAAGACAGTGTTGAGCGAAACGCTGAGTTCCTTCCGCTAAAAGTCGGCGACGAGCTCGAAATCGACAGCAAAGTGCGGCACGAGAAAGTGGTTGTTTTAGTGGGCAAGGGCGCGAAGCAACACGTTATCGGGGAAGGACAGTTTCCTGATGAGAAATCGCACCAATCAGACTGGTCCGAGTTCCCAGAAAGCGCGAGCTGGAAGAGCATGCGCAAAGTCTCGCAACTGCCCGAAATCGAGCTACAAATAAAACAGCGCGCTCTTGCGACTGAAAAGCGATACGAACGCCGACGGGAACGCATGCTGGCGAGACTTGGACGGGATAGGGATACCATGGAGGAAGTTGAATGGGGTGACGATTCATATTTTGAAGGGGATTCTGAAGCGTCAGGAGACGAGTACTCTGAGGATTCCGAGTACTCCGATGACAAATCAAAAAAATCAAAAAAACCAGATCGATTCGCGTTGCCGAGAGAATTCTTCGCCTCTGCTTCAGCGGCACTGCGCGCCGCTGACAACGCAGACTCAACCGCACACGATGACTCAAAGGATGGCGAGTTAAAGTCAGCCAACAAGGCCCGGGAGCGGTTCGGGCTAGGTCCGGCTTCTATGGACAATGCGTATGATACAAATCCAAGGAAACGCAAAGACACGGTGGAGTTGCGGGCGCTCGCCGCGTTTCTGGGAGGTGATTCGGATTCAGACGACGAGAAAGTGCCGTCGGCGGGTAAACAGTCAGAGGTGCCTGCTTTACAGGAAAAGAAGACTGTGAAAACTGTACATGCCACCTCAAAAACAGCCTCCAAACCCGCACCCATTGACCCTGACGAAGGCGGCGTGCCCATGGGTAACTCCGCCGCGAAGTGGTGGGAGAAGGCGAGTGATGAAAAAGATGAAAAAGGTGAAGACATCTCGCAAAAAAAAACCAAAAAAGGTGACCCCGCCTCGAAGCGATTGAAACCCGAAAAGGATCCAG
>TARA_B110000977_G_C11090648_1_pt1 | contig 11143 bp, 1 predicted proteins | sample TARA_B110000977 | Tara Oceans TARA_B110000977 (sample SAMEA4397798) | marine metagenome | biome: Polar Biome; feature: [SRF] surface water layer (ENVO:00010504); material: water (ENVO:00002006), including particulate matter (ENVO:01000060) such as... | depth 5 m | reverse complement strand
GGGGGCGGGGGCGGGGGCCGCGTGCACCTCGAGTGGGCATCCCATTTGAACAGTGATGATGGGATAATTAGCAACCGTACTGCTCCAGACGGGGTCGTCACCGCGGGCGGCGGCGTCGGCGGTGATGAGTCTCAAACTTCCCAAAATTCCGAATCCGCAATTGACATTGCGAGCAGCGCAGACGGCACGGTGACCGCGTCTGCGTGCGCGCCCGGTTTCGCCGGTTTGCTGTGCTCCCCATGCGTTGCTGGGACGTACAGCGAAGGATGGAGGAACCTTGTGTGTGAAGCTTGCGCTTCCATACCCATAAGGGCTGTGTTCATCGACCCGCCGAATCCCAACGGCGCGGGTGCGACGCAAAAAGCGTGCCCGTACCAATGTAACGGGAAATCGACTTTGGTGTTCCCGGCGTGCGTCACTCGGTTGGAGTCGGCTGTGGCGTCGGTGGGCGGCCCCGCGTGCGCGGGCGCGCTAATCACGCTAATCGTGATGCTTATAGCGCTTCCCATCTCAACCCTGGTGTCAAACGCGAAAGCGGCGGAGTTAAGGGCGGTGGAAAGGGAGCGGAGGGCGGTGTTTGGTGGGTCGCCGGGCGGGTCCGGTCGAGGCGCTCGGCTCGGTTCCAGTTCCTTCGCGGCGCTCACGGGAAGTACTTCTCGAAAGCGTTCGGGTAGGTTCACTGACCGTTTTACGGGTAGTATCACGGGGAGTATGACGTCTCCTTTTCTTGAAGACGAGGACCAGGGTGAGTTTGGAGAGGCTGGCGAACATGACGCAGGGTACGACAATGAGAAGGTATCGCAGGCTTTTCTCGCACGCGTGTACTTCAGCGGCGCGAACACGTTCGGCGACCCGTGGCGGCTACCCCCGACGCCTCCCCCAAACGTACAGCACCTATTAAACGCGGAGGAGTGGCAGCGGCTGGTGCGGGCGTGCGCGATGGGCGCGCCCACGAGCTGGGGGGTAGGGCGACGCTATGTCAGTGAAAGTCCAACTGGTACTCCTAGCGATCGAGAAACAGAAAGAAGAAAAGAGAAGCCGTTCATTGGCGCGTCGCGGGCGAGGTGGCGCAGGTACGTGGATTTGATCTGCGGGTTGTTGTTCCCGCCTTTGCAGAACTGGTGGCGTAAACATGAGCGACACCGAGTCGCGCGGTGTTTAACACGCTTGCTGTACGTCTACGACCGTCGGTGTTTACGGTCCGCACGAGCGCGTGCGCTGCAGGAGGGGTTACAGTTTGGGAGTAGTACCGACGCGACGAGCGCATGGCTGGACTTTTTCGCGCAAGGAGACGAGGAAAGTATTTCAGTTCCAGGGGAACATGTAGGTCCTACTCCTCCTACTCTTCCTACTCCTGTGCACCTGCCTCTCGCGATCGTGTTCGGCGGGTGTGGCACGTTCCAGTTGCCGTGGCGCTGGGAAACTGGTATGAAATCTGACGAGTCTCTCCCGGCGGCGGCGCTTCGCGGGATAGTTCCGGCGCCGATAATATCGAAAGTCGCGCGGAATCTGCGCGGAGTGCTGCGGCGATGTCGAAAGCTGGCCACTCTGAGTTTGGCGGATAAGTCCAGCACTGGCCTTCGCCTAAAAGTGGAACGGAGACGTGGCAGGGGCGGCGGCGGAGGTACAGCCTTTGCGTTTGACACCGGTACGGGAAGTGAAAATACCTCAAACGTCACGACTGAAAAATCAAACGTCTTCCAACGCGTAGCGGGTTTACATGAACTGTATTCCTTGATTAAATCCTCAATAAACCCGGAACTTGGTGTGTATGGTGTGGAACTCGTGTTGTGCGCGTTCGACACGCCGGCTGAAGACCCGTTCGGGGGGTTCCAGCTCGGAGTAGTGGCGTGTGCGCGCGACGGAAACTCGCGGGGCGTCGAGAATTTACAAAATCGCGCATCGTCCGCGCCGCGCGCGTTTCACTCGCGCAAAAAAAGCGTCGACGAGTCGCCGTTTGGTGTCAATCTGTTACCCATGTCTACCCCTCCTAACTTCGACCTGAGTTTGGACACGCACGAGATCGCCGCGGCGGACAGGGCGGCGAATGAGATTTTCTCCGACTCCAACGAATCCGACGTCGAACGCGGCGATCGTGAATCCGGCGGCGATAGTTTAGTTGGCAGTTTCGTGGAGAATATGTCGCTTCGAGGCGCCGCGGCGTGGGCAATGGCTGCGGCGACGTCTGAGTCACCGTCCAGGGCAAACGGTAAAAACGGTGTGTCAACTGGTGGTGACGACCATTTCCAGAGCCTGCGGAACCTAACCAGTCCACGTCACGAAGGTACGCCGAGGCTGACGCCGGTGCGCAAGTCCAGAACACCCAGAACTATCGCCGGCGCTCCCGAGTCGTCTCGGCGAGACCGAACCCCCCTTCTGTCCCTCCGAGGCGATGGCAGTACCATTCCTGACCGTTCCCAAACACCGAACGTGGATACCACACGCGAAGTGTCAATCGCTACGCGTACACTACTCGTCTCCGCGCCTGTGGGCATGGTGGTGTACGTTCCTAGCGCGTCAGCACTAGGGTCGAGTACCTCGAAGAAAAGCTGGTCACGTTTCGTATCAGACTCTTTGGTTTTCCCAAAACCGTCGACGCGCGGGTCTGTTTTCCGGGTACTCACCGCGATCGCCTGTGCGATGTTCGTCACTGCAGACGCGGTAACGAGTTTTGCGTTGCTAGCGCAAACCATGGCGTGCGACGCCGCTGGCGCAAGGTTAGGACTGGTGCTTTCGTTTTCCCTGGCGCTGCCTTTTTCGCCAGTCGCGGGCGCCACGGCGTGCTTCGCGAGTCTGGGTATGGGCGGGAGCACTTTCCGGGAAACTGCAAATGCGTTGCGTGCGTATGCGGTGTGGACCCTGGACTCGCTGATTTGCTGTTTAGTCGCGTTCACCGCGTCTGCGCTTGCTAGAGCTGGGGTCAACGCTTTGGGCAGGTGCGAAGACAGGGGCGGTCACTTCGGGGGCGCGCTCTCCGCGGACGGCGCCGCGTGGTTCGCGCCACCTGTCGTCGCGGGAGTTGCAAAGATTTTAGCAGCCGCTATTTCAGCGAAAAGAGCCGCTGATCTAGACGAGAAGCAAGAGGAAGCAGACGCAAGATAGACGTAATGCGAGATATTCCTTTCCGCGAGATAGTCGTGACGAATATATTGAGATAGACGTATTAGTTAGTTTAGTTCATTCTCTTGGTTTATTTATATTAAACTCTCTAGATATGATTCAACTCTCTATAAGGGTATACAACCCTAGTACGTTCCATAACCCTTTTGGTTCTTAACTTTCGGCGCGAGCGGCACGACGATGACGTTTTTTTGTCCGCTCTTCTTCGCGATTGCGTCGCTCTTCGTGACGCCGGTGGTTTGCGACTCCTTCGCCGCGGCGGCGACATCCTCTGCTTTCGCGATTGCTTGTACCGGCCACCCCTGCCAGATGTCTCCTGGTTCAACGACGTCACCCACCATGGCCATGGTGTGCTCCAACAGCACGGAGTCTTCGCCGATCACGACGCCGCCCATGATTCGGCTTTCTGTTGACAAAGTCGCGCCGCTCTTGATCACGATGTGGTTCAGGGCGAAGCTCCCCAATGTGTTAGTGTGGCAGATGATGTGCGCGAAGTTTACGCATGCGCCGTCTTCTATCACCACTAAGTCGGGCTCCACCATCGGCGGGTCCGCCCCAGTGGGGTACAGACACACGCGTCGTCCGATTTTGCTGCCCATGTTGTTGTAGAAGAACGGCAGGAAAGCGGAGCCTCCTAAATACTTTAAGTCGTGCAGAGTATCAGAACACAGTGATTCGAAGATCTTCCAGCGCAGGCAGTAGGAGGATCTGTCCCAGGGGTACAGACCGGGTTCCCGTCTGCCGATCACGATCCACTTCAGCCCTATGTCGAACACGAACCGTGCCACGGTGTGCATCATGTGCACCCAGAGGTACACGAAGACGAGCAACAGGAGGTACCGCCACTCCGCCATCTCCGTCCAGAAGTTGTTCCCCAGGTCCCACGTGATCACGGCGACGACGTACCACGAGACCCAGATCGGTACCACGGAGTACGCGGTTCGCAGCGCGATAAACACACTGAACAGCACGGGCATGAGCTGCCAAGGCGGCAGGAAGTAGTTCGCCTTGCCTTGGTACACGGCTCGGCCAAACGGCTTGGCTTCGCGCCCGGCGGGCGACGTTGCTTTCTCGCCGGGAACCCCAGGGTCGAGCATCACGGCGGCGCCGTTCCTGCTTCCAACCCAGATTGAACCCATTTGGAACTTCGATTTGCGTCCTGCTACAGCACCAGAGCCTAAACACGCGTCTTCCATCAGCGTCGCGCCCGCATACAGAACGCACCGGTCAGAAACGTTCCCTCCGGTGCCGATGTGCACCGGCACGGAGCCTTGTCCGTCCGCGGGGAACACCAGGCTGCGGGAGCCCCACACCACGTCGTCCCCGACTTCCAATAGGTCAAACATCCCGTCCGCAACGAGGACACCACTACCCGGCCAGAAGACCCTCTTGCCGATTTTCGCGCCCAGCATTCGGTACACGAACGACGTGTATTCGTAGTGCTTGCCGATAACCCCGATGGCCCCGCGGAAGTTCCCGGTGGGCAAAAGCTTGTTCATGATCCACCGCCTGGTGAGTTCCCACTCCCGAGCGAGGTACGTCCGCGGAAGCGGGCCCTCCTTGAACTTCCCGATGAGCGTCCGCTTGACGAGGATAATAAAGGCCATCTGTAACAACGGACCGAAGATGTTGTGCCCGATCCTGGCGGAGAAAATAACCGCAAGCCGAAACGGGTCCATGAACCACGTGATGCAATCTTTCCACGTCATCGAATCCAGCGCTTCGAACAGCGGGTCGCCGTAGTAGAAGGAATGGACCTGGCCGCCCTGCGGCATCGAGCCTCCGCCCTCTTCGTCGGGAACCGCATTGCCGTTGCCGTCAATCACAACCACATCGTCGCCGGTGGGGGGGTTGAAAATGGAAGTTTCTAGCGTTTCAGTGTCGTCAATTTTGCCAGGGGCGAGGCCCTGGCCGCTGGAGTGAGTGGATAATTCTGAGGACTTGGAGGTCTTAGAAGTAGAACTCGCAGTGGTCTTTGAAGCACTGGTCTTCGTCGACGAGGTCTTCTCGGAAGTCTTCTGAGTGATCTTCCCCAGGTCCGAGTATGTGCCTCTCTGCACTTCGAGCTCCGGCATACGTCGGGTTCGTTCGATGCCGAGTACCCGTCGACGCGACGCGGAAACCGAAGACGCCACCCCCTCCGCCGCCGCTGGCGCTTGGTACGGCTCAAACATGGTTTTGTACGGCATCATCAACGTATCGTCATCCGCGCCCGTCGCGGCGGCGCCGGTGTACTGCCCGAGCCACTGCTTGATGTACGCGGCTGGGTTCGCGGCGAACGCGATTGCGTCATCGGAGCCGGACGCGGCGCTGTCCCCGGCGCCGTGGTCATGCTCGCCCGGAATCGACAGGTACAACCCTTGCGACCGAATCAGAATCACAAACACCAGCACCCACGGGATCCACACGATTGCCTCCGCGACGAAAACAAGAGGCCAAGCCATGAGCTGGCTCATGATGGACGGTTGAGGCTGGCGCATCCTAGCGATCTTCTTGTGCTCCTCCATCTGCGCGGCGACGCCCCTTCCTCGCACATCAAGCTCCCTCCATGACATGTAAGGTCCTAACGTTGCACCGGCAGGAATTGACGCCCCCGGGCCGACGATGGCACGCGTGCACACCGTGGCGTTGGGCCCCACGTACACTGGGGCGACTCTTAAGGCGCCTCGCCTGACTTCACCCGCTCTCAAGTGCGCAAAGTCATCCACAGTAGCGTTGGCGTGCACGTCGAGACAGTCGAAATCCGCAATGCGCACGTTGCGGCCAATCTTCGCACCGCGGCCGATTTTCGCCCCCATCAGCCGCAGAAATACCCGGTACGTCAGGTCGTTCCACCCAAACACCCCCGGTCCGCTCACCTCCAGCGCTTTGTTGCACAGCCACCACCTGAGGTAGTAGTGCCCCCACAGCGGGTGAAGGCCCGGCTTGAGTCGCCCCAAAACGCACCACTTGAACGCACATGCACACAGGGGAAAAACCACCGTGCTCATGAGCGCTGTAAAAATCAAAGCCGCGAAAAACGCGCACAACCGCAGGTGGTGGAAGTGTTCGTTCTCGGGGTCCACGCCCGCGAAGCGCACGACGTGCGAGATGAACGTGTGGTTGCTAACGTCGTGCACGAAGTTCACGGACGAATGGAGGCTGTGAATCGCGAAACTCCACATATTCAGGAAGATGCACCACCTTAGGATCTTTTGCATCGGCGCGAACACCAAAAGCGGCAACGATTGAAGCATCAAGCTCGGCGCGCTTGTGGGGGAGAAGTGGTACGTCCAGTCCATGGACCCGAGGGGTTTACTCGCCATTGAAGCGGGTAGGCCGCCCTTCTTCGAGCCGTCCGCGTTTTCACCCGAACCGCTCTCCAAACGTTCCTTTTCGATTTTACCAGCAATAGACCCGACCGTTCTGTACCGGAAAATATCTGCGCCCGTTAAGTTGGCGCCTAAAGATCGCCGAACGTCCGAGGCAAACTGCCCCGCGACTATCGAGGACCCGCCGACTTGAAAGAAGTCGTCATCCACGCACACGGTCCTGGCGTCAACGCCTAGGGTATCAGCCCACGCCTTGACGATTGCAGTTTCGATAGGAGTCAACGGCACGCCGCTTCCCTTCTTCTGGCCTTTCCAAAGCGTCAACAGCGCTTGCGAGTCGCACGACCCGTCGACTCTTCGGGGGATTTTGTCAACCGCGATGACGTCTTTGGGTTCCAGGAACCCGGGCAAACACCGCGACGCGAATGACATAACCTTCACCGCGTCAACATTAGCGGGCGTGACGCACCCGATTATGACGTTCGAACCGGTAGTGTCCACCACCGCGGCGGTGTCCTCCACACCGGGCGCTTTACTCAAAGCCGCTGCGACGCGTTCGGTCGCTTCCTCCCTGGTCGCCGCGCTCTTCCGGCCGCTCTTTTGCGCACCGCCTAAATCAGCCTCGAACGTCACATCAAGCTCAGACATACCGTCGTGGATTTCGCTAACATCCAACGTTTTCGCAATCTGCGATCGTGATACCTTGCCAGTCGCCAACTTAGGGATCTTGTCCACGAGAATCAGACATTGCGGCCACTTTGAGGGCGGCAACCGATCCGAAGCGTGCTGGCACAGCTGCCTTAAACCCGGTTCCTGGATCCCGCGCGTCGGTACCACAACCACCCCGACGGTTTCCTGAAGCGTCGCGTGTGGCACGGAAATAGCCACCACGTCGGACACGCCAGGGTGGCTTTGCATCGCCTCCTCAACCTCCGCGGGTGAAATAATTTCACCCCCGCGGTTGATCACTTCTTTCGAGCGCCCGGTGACGTACAGGTAACCGTCCGCGTCCATCCAGCCCATGTCTCCTGTTTTGAACCATTTACCGGTTGGCTTTTTGTGAAAAGAGTCCACGGTGGCGACGGGGTCGTTTTCGTACCCGCCCGTTACGATTTCGCCCTTGACGACGATGTGCGCGACTCTGCCGTTCGCCACGGGCTCGCCCGCGTCGTCCACGATGGCGACGTCGGGGCAAATCGCCTGGCCACTGCTCCCTGCGCGCTCCAACGCATACCCTGGTGGGGGGCATGTGATGGGCATGCACTCAGTCATGCCGTACGACGTTAAAACCGCGGCACCTGGGAACACATCCCGGAGTTGGATTGCCACTGACGGGAGCAACGGGCCGGCAGCGTTCGCGACGAACCTAACTTTTGTGTTCGGCATCCCCGTGGTCATCGCCAAAGCGCTGTTCACGATTAGCATGTGCATCGTTGGGGCGCCGTAGTACCACGTGCACTGCTTCTCCGTGATCATTTGCCAGAAATCGCTCACGTCGAAGAAAGGCATCGCCACGGTACTCCCTCCCGCGAACAGCGGCGCGAGCAGGTTGCGGCAAATGCCACCGACGTGGAACAGGGGCATGAAGTTGAGGCACACGTCGTGCTTGGTCATCCCTGACGACGCGGCGATCGCAGTGGCGCCTAACACGAGCTGGTGCACCGTGATGGGCACGACCTTCTTTTTCCCAGTCGAACCCGAGGTGTGTAAAACAAGAGCCACGCGCTTTTCGTGCGCCACCGCGCTCGGCGACTTGGCAGATGCGGGCGACCGCGGCAGTTCGTTCTTCTGTGCTTCACCACTCTCGATTTTATCGAAATCGCGGTCGAAGGGATTGGAAACTCCATCCGTGCGGTACGGGTCACCAGCTAACGTGAACCCCCCGCCTACGTGCGGGTCCGGGGTTATCGCAAGCGGCGCGATCCCCAGCTTGCGGCACAGCTTTTGCATCTCGGGGGCGCTCTCCGACCCGCCCTGGTACACGAGCGCCACGACTCCGCACGCGCGTAACTCTTCGTGCATCTCCTGAGGCGTCGTCGCCGGATTTACAGGCACGGCAGTGTGCCTATCCATCACTGACAGTAACACGGACATGAGCTCCGGGCCGTTCGGGACGGCGACCCCAACACGCGACCCGGGCTGGCGCACGCCCCACGATTTCAAATCCGCATCCGTGCGGTACACTAGTTCGCGTAGCTCTGAATGCGTCAAGGCACGTCGGCTATCCACCGGGACAATCGCAGGCGCATCGGAGTGCGTCAATAGCTCGGAGATGTGTGCGTATTCCGGGATTTCCGTCGCGAGCCAGTCGCCTTTCAGGGACCCATTCTTGACGCGCTCCGCTGTGGCGTGTGAGATGACTGCTCCTAATGGAGGTTCCGCGATCGGGCCTGACACAGTGAACGGGCCCGAACCAGGAGGCGTGGAAGGTCGAGAAGGCACGCGCGTATCGGAGGTGAATGGAGTCTCAACCGCACCGCCCTGCGACATGCTCGGGGTTTCACTCCACGTGTGCACGCCCGTGCTTCGTCGCCTGTGCCTGCCAATCTTCTTCTCCGCGACGTGCGATGCTTCGCCCACCAGAAGGGGTGTTGTCAAGGAATCCTCCCCCGCGTCGGTGGAAACAGAGGGCTCGTGCATCTGGTATCCCTCGCTCGCGCGCGCCGGCCGTCCGCCGCCGAGGTGCATTGGTGAATCACTCAATTCAGTCGCGTCGAGCAAGCCTGCCTCGGGGTCATCGCCGCGGTGCGCCATGGGACCGATTGTCGATCGACCCTTGCCGTCCCGAGCCAAATCTAATCTCAGCGCCGCGCCCACTCAAGCCTGGGCTGTCCAAGCGGTCCAACCTCCCGCAAACACCCGTCACACGTCTCCGCAAGTCCAAACTATCAACACCGAGAGAATTCGAGGTCGCGCGCCGACGTCCCCGTTCCCCTTGCGGTGAGATGTGATGGCGTGGTGTCGCGGTCGCGTCAAATAAATCTCACGTGTGTTACAAAGCTTGGACGAGCCGCGGAGAGGAGTTGTCCCTCGGTTTTAGGAGAAAACTCAAGCCAAAAATCTAAAAGCGTTTGTAGGAGTATTCAGTCACAGGGCAAAAAGCAAATGTTCAACTTTTTACAATTTTGGCAAAACAACTCATCTTATTACTTCTCCCTGTCCCCCCCCTCCAACGCGTCCGCGACGTCTTCGATCTGCGCGTCCACGAGCATTTCCAAGTTTTCGTGCGAGGATTCAATCCCCGACACGATCGTTTTCAGTTCGTCCAGGTTCAGTGCGGATGCGACTTTCGGCATCCCCAGCGCCTCCGTGACGCGCTCGACGTTCGCGTGGACTTGCGGGTCCGGCGCGGGCGTCGACGTCCGCGAAGGATTACTGGTACCCGCATTGCTTGAAGGTGCGTTTGAATCTTTATCTTCTTCATTCATCGTATCTTCTTCCTCAACCAGCTCTTCCTCTTCCGCGCCTTCGAACCCCTTGCTCCTGCGCCACTCCGGGGAGTATATTTTCGACAGGTATTTTATGCCCGAGTCGGGGAGCACCACCACGATGACGGCCCCTGGGTTGCACCTGCCTGACAGCTCAACCGCGGCATGCATGTTCAACCCAGAAGACCCTCCTGTTAACAATCCCTCTTCTCGGGATAACCGCAAGCACATGTCGAAGCACTGCTTGTCCGTGACGCTCAACATCGCGTCGACCACCGAGAAATTCATTGTACCCGGAACAGAATCCTTCCCGACGCCCTCCACCGAGTACTTACCAGCCGCAAGCACACCAGTCGGCACCGGTGTGCCGTCGCCGTGGTACGCGCCGTACATCACGGAGCCGACAGGGTCAGGCATGAGGACTTTGACTGTGTTTTTAGAAGCCTCCTTTAGGTATTTACCAGTTCCTGAGACTGTCCCCCCAGTACTCCCTCCGGCGATAAAATGCGTAACCTTCCCCTTGGTTTGTTTCCAGATTTCGGGACCCAGCGTTTTGTAATATGCGTCGGGGTTGTCTGGGTTTTCGTACTGGTTCACGGGGAAGTAGTTTTCGTTGCGGTCGCACAGCGTGGCCTCTAGGTTGACGTAGTGCTCGGGGTGGTCCGCGGCCAGGCCGTCTTTCGCGACTATTAACTGCCCCCCATAAGCCGCCATCGAGTCTCGTTTTTCTTGAGAACACTTTGTGTTGGTGATTGCAATGTACCCGTACCCGCGGATCGCGGCGACCATCGCCACCGCAGCGCCCGTGTTTCCCGACGTGCTCGCAACCAACGTGTCCCCGGGTTTCAGCTTCCCGTCCCGCTCCGCGCAGTCGATAATGTGCTGCGCGATCCGGTCCTTGATCGAACCCGAAGGATTGAGGTACTCGGCTTTCGCCATGATTTTCACCCCGGGCGTTTTGGACAAACGCGAGAGGTTGAGTAGGGGGGTGTTGCCGATAATCGCGGAGGCACCGAGCTTGCCGCCGTTGGTATCGCCCTTCAGCTTCGAAAGGATGAGACCCATCGGGGAAAACAGAGCCGCAGCAAAGGCGCAAGATTTAGTGGGGTCGTTAAAAACACGATTGCCCTGATTGCCAAAACTCGAAGCCGGAAAAATCCGGAAAATTGCCGGAAAAACGCGTGACCCCTGAACCGACGAATTAAAATAACTGGAGGGGGCCATTTTTCCGCCTTTCCTTTCTTTCCTTTCCGTCTTGGTATCGTAGAAAAGCGGAAACTGTAC
>TARA_B110000977_G_scaffold186421_1_pt1 | contig 11147 bp, 1 predicted proteins | sample TARA_B110000977 | Tara Oceans TARA_B110000977 (sample SAMEA4397798) | marine metagenome | biome: Polar Biome; feature: [SRF] surface water layer (ENVO:00010504); material: water (ENVO:00002006), including particulate matter (ENVO:01000060) such as... | depth 5 m | reverse complement strand
TCCACTACTTTAAGTAGTTTCTCTAAACTTTCAGGTGTAGACACTGGTAAAGGTTACAAAGATCCTACTAGAATTGCTATGTGGGATGAACTAGGATTAAATGAAGCTTACGTTGGTAGCGCTGAGCAGAATAATAAAATATTAGAACAACAAAAACTTAATTATCAAAAAAGTAATTTAGCAAATAAATAAACTATGGGAACATACGCACAACCAGGAATAACACAAGGCCAAGCATTAATGGCTGAAAAAGCTGATTATGCTTCAGGTCTTTCTAAGGCTATAGGAGTTGCTAAATTATCTAAGGATAATCAAATGGCTATGATTGAAACTAGCAAAAATGCATTAGCTAAACAAACAGCTGAACTAATGCAAGAAGCTAATAAAATTCAAAGCAATGATAACTCTGAACTAGCTGATAGCTTTAAACAAACTATTATAGACCAAATCGATGCTTTAGATCTTTTAGAATACAATTCAATAGGTAGAGATCAAACTGAAGTAACTAAAATGAGATCTAACTTATTAAATGGTGTTGAAGGTGCTACTGGTAATTTTATGAAACTTTTAGCAGAAGCTGAAGAATATAATAAAAGAGTGGTAAATGGGACAAGCCCTAAAACAGTTTCTAATACTAACTCAAATCCAGAAGCAATACCTTTTTTAAATGCATTAGGTGTTAACAATGGTAGACAAGTTAAAACAGAGTGGGATGGTTTAGGTTTTAACTTAAGCTATAAAGATCCTAGTACTGGCAAAGAATTTAAAATAAATCCTACAAATTACTATGCTGGAAGAGAGCAAGGATTATCTGGTTTATGGAATGAAGTACAAGATCCTAGCCCTACATTTAAAGCTTCTTATGATCAACTAGCTAAAAACTTTCCTAATATAAATAGAGTTACAGAGACAACAGGCGCTGATGGCAGACTTACAACTGTAGCATCGTTAGATTCTAGAAAAGCTTATGATAATGTTAGAAATGGTATTTTAAATGATAAAATAATAAGAAACGGTATAAGCGGCGATACTTTGCAATTTTTAGCTGGTTCTGGATATTATGATAAAGGAATAGGAGCTACTTATGATCCTGACGATAAAAATCAAGAAAGTGAATTAATGGAAGCTATTGCTAATTATACTATGGATCAATATAGTAAAGGTAGTGGAAACCAAATAACCGACGTAAAAACTAAAATAGCTAAAAGTAATGGTAAAGGTGATGGTGATATTGATTTAGATTATACAGATTTTATAAGTAACGCTAAATTAAACCAATTTTCTGAAGATGGTACTTATGCTTCAGAATCTGCATCTAGAAGAGGTTTGAGAAAAAATATTATTAATAAGTTAATAAGTATGAATCCTGGTAAAATACTAAAAGGAGACAATAAAGAAATTGTAGACGAGCTAGAAGATGATGCCAAAGCTAATAAGATTTACGCAAAAACAGTAGCTTACGGAAAGCCAATATATACATTGATAGACGTTAAGAAAATGGTTGAAAATGACGATATGGATGGTTTAAATCAACTTTTAATAAACTACACACCGAAGAAAAGAAAAGGCAGTGATTTTAACAATTAAATTAAATAATATATGAATCCAGAGGCATTAGAAGCAGCTTATAAGTTATTTACCGACACCGGTTATAATGGTAGTTCAGATGATTTTAGTAAATTAATTAGCAGTAATCAAGAAGCTTTAGATGTTTCTTTTAGTCAGTTTGTTGAGACTGGTTACAACGGCAATGGAGAGGATTTTAAATTTTTATTAGGTGTTTCTGATCAGAATAAAGACTTAAAAGTTGAAGAAACTACTATACAAGAACCTGAAGTTGAAAGTGAAAAACCTAAAATGACTAAAGCTGGTAGTGACATTTCTTTTGAGGAGTTTAATAATATTGAAGAAGAGCCTTTAATAGAAGAGTTAGAAAAAAAATATGGTGATTATTTAGAATTTGATGAGCCAATTACAGGTGGTGGTTATATAAACGATGCTATAACTGTTACTAATAAAAAAACAGGTGAAGAAATAAGATTAAACCTAAACACGAAATATAACGCTGGTAGAGGCGCTGAGTTTTCTGATGAAAAAGGCTATAGCGTTTATAAAGATTTTTTAAGCTTTGCTAATAATGCTAGATTTAACGAAGAAGGTGGTTACACTAGTGGAGCTGAAAGAACGCTTGGAGAAAACTTTGTTTTAGATAGTGGTAAAAATTTACCAGTATCTAAAGAGATAACTGAAAAAGCATTAGAATTAGTTAAAAATTCTAGTTTTGAAAATAAATTAACAATAGACGAAGCCATTGATGAAGTTGTTAACTCTAGTTTTGGTGAAATGAACACCGCTTGGAATACTAATTTTTATAATAAAGAAAATGAAAATAGAGTTTTATTTCAAAACAAAGTAGTGAAATTAGTAGATGAAGGTTTTAATCCAAATCCTACATCATATAGCAAGTTTTCTGAAAAAGAGTTTGGTAGTCAAATAATGTACAAAAAACAAATGATGGAACTAGGTGTTCCAGAATCTGTTTTTCAAGCTCAAGGTAAAAACGTAAATCAAAACGTAGCTATTGGTGGTGTTGGAGAGCAAAGCAACGACTTAAAACAAGAAGAAATAAAAGAAAATATATACTCTTATTTAAAAGACACGCCTAACGGTAGAGCTATAATGTCAGCTTATGACAGTAGAACTACACAATCAGGTATTGAAGAAGAAGATAAGAGCGATTTAAAAGAGTATGGAGATAAAGCTTTAGAAAATAGAGTTAGAATTGAAAGTGATAAAGCAGAAAAAGTATTTATAGCGGAAAACGCTTCTGATTCAGAATCTCCTTTTGGAGTTTCAAAAAATGATTTGTTAAAGTTAAAAGCATTAAAAGAAAAATCTTTAAATGAAAAAGACCCTGAGTTAAGAGAAAAATATTCTAATGAATTGCTGGCTGGCGTAAGAAATATGCTTGATGATGGTAAAATAAATTTATTAAGAACAGCTGATGGCGGTTTTGTAGATGAAGTAAAAGATGTACAGGTAAAACAATCTAAAGCTAAACAACAACAAAATGCTGTACAGCTTGAGAAGTATATGTTTAAAAGTGGTGATGAACTTTTAGATTTATTTAGAAAACAAAATTTTGAATTAAAATCTTTAGCCAACGATATAGTAAAGCAAGGTTATGTTCAAACTTTTAGAGATGCTAATATACCTCAACAAGTTGGAGAAGTTTTGTCACAAGCTTATGGCGCTGTAACTTATGATTTTAAAGGGACAGCTTATGATGATATAAACAAATTAGAAAACTGGGTTGAAACTGGTGAAATGCCAGAATATTTAACAACTTTGCCAGAAGCTAGCGGTTCTAATGAATTAATAACAAAATACAATGATTTATTAGAGCAAAGATCTATTAATCTTTTAGCTCAACAACTTAATGTAGACCCTATGACTTATGGCAAGTCTGATTACGGCGTTAAGAGAACGTTAGATCAAGCAGCAGAAGAAACAATACCAGCTTTAGGTGGTAGATATTTAGGTGAAACACAGTCCCGTAAAGTTGCATTAGATGTCTTTGAAGAAGCTTTTGATATTGAAAGAACAGTAGAGCAAAAAGCATTAGTAAATCATTTAGACTCTTGGGAAGCTGCTGGAGCTCAAGTTCCTGCATTGGCAAGGATGGGTGCAGAAATATATGTAACAAATCTATTAAGTGGTGGATCTGCTAGTATAACAAAGGGAATACAAGCACTTTCTAAAGTTGCTATGAAAAAAGCAGGTTTGGGTGTTATTAAAAAAGGTACTGAATTTGTCTTAACTAAAGGTGGTCAAAGAGCTGCTAATTATGCAAGTGCTGTTGGTTTAGAGTATATAGGTTTAACTGGTAGTAATATTATAGAAAGAAATGTTTTTGATGAACAAGGTATTGATAATCCATTGTTATTTTCTATGGCTGCCGGTGGAAGTAGGTTACTTTTTTCAAAAGCTAGTAGCATGTATAATGATGCTATTATAAAAGCGGCTGGAAAACCTGGTAATGAAAACCTTAGGCAAAGCTTACTATGGATTAGTGAGCAACCTGGTACAGCTAGTAGAACTGGAGCTTTAGATTATGCAAAAGGCATAGCTCAAGCAACCACAAGAACAGGTGTAAGAGCAGCTGGTATAGCTGGAGAAGCTTTGACTGGTGCTGTAGGTATAAAAGCCGGAGAAGTACCAGGAGGTCTTATAGACGTTGTTCAAGGTGAAAAAACTATGAGTCAACTGTTTAATGAAATAACTGATTCTAAGAGCTTGATAGAGACGGCTGGTGCTTTACTATTCATGAGAGCAGCTAGACCAGATCAGTACGTTAGAAAGGCCGTAGATGGCTTCTATGCAGAGGTTGATATGATAAGCGGTAATAATCCAGAATGGAACAGGATGAGAACCGCTATAGGTTTAAAAGCTTTAGGGCCAAAAGAAGGTAGCAAAACAGCACAAGATCCTAATTACATATTTAAGCTTCAAGAAGCTTATGCAAAAAAATTAAACGAAATTTCTAAAGGCGAAGGCGCTTATAAGGATTTAGATGAAGAGCAAAGAAACGAGGCTTACAAAAACTTAGAATTCAATTTCAATAGATTGAAAATGAAGCCAGATATTGATCAACTAGCTGAAGAGTATAGAAGCAATGATAATAAACTTGGTGATTTTACTGAATTAGAAAACTCTGCTTTAAACATAACTAGATCTGGTGGAACTGCAAAAGATTTTATAACTTTAGCTGGTGGCGGAGAATCTTCAGCTATAATACAATTAATGGCTAATGGATTAACTGAAGTTAAAGCTAAAGAAGTTTTAGACACTGCTGTGCAAATTTCTGAAGTAGGTAATTCTTTGTTTGCAGGTAATTTAACAGGAAAAAACTTTCAAGATTACGTTAATGAAAGTATGGTTTCTAATACTTTGTCTGCTGAGTTAGTTAATTTAGAAAAACGTTTTAAAGCTAATAACATTGAAAAATCTTATTATGATTATCAAAAAGATATTCTTGAAAAACAATTAGATTTATCAAACAAAAAACAACAAAAATCTTTTCAAGCTGAAGCTGCTGAAAGAGTTATTAATCAAGCTAAAAGCATAGCTGATGCAAAAGCTGCTGGGATTAATATTTTTGAAGGAAATAACAAACAAATAGAGGCTAAGAAAAAAGAGTTAGGTGGTAAGTTTGCAGAACAAGAATTTGGGCTACAAGGTATTGATAAAGAAGGTAATCCTATAATATTAATCAACACAGAAAGTACTAAAAAATATTTACAAGCAGGAACTGAGGTTCATGAAATATTTCACATACCGCATGAGCTTAGATTTTCTGAAAGAGCTATAGAAACTAGAGCTTTAGAGATAGCAAAGGAAAAGTCTATAAGCGAAGCAGATGCTAAAGTTGAAGCAGAGAAAGAAGTTAGAGATTATTTAGATGATTTTATTGGAGGCTTAAAAGATAAAGGTCTTTATGATAGAGTTCTTAAAGAAATGATACAAAGAAATATAGCTACAGCTGAGGCTTTATTAAAAGGAGAACAATTACCAATATCTGAAGCTAAAGAATTTATTAATGAATTTATACAACTTGATGCTGCTAAAGCTTTTGATAATATAAAAGGAGAAAAATCAGTTAAAGATGCTAATAAACTTTCTAAAAAAGAAATATCAGAATTAGAATTTGAATCAGCTTTAGACAATGGTAAAGAATTTATTAATTTTGTATTAAGTGGTAAATATAGAAGTAAAAACATTAACAACTTAATAAAAAACAAACAATCTACTTATAAAGACTTAATGAGAGGCGAAGAAGCTTCTATGAATCTTTCAGAAAAATCAATTAAAGAGTTAGAGGAAGTTGATAATGAGTCTTTAGTTAAAAGAATATTGGATAAAGAAACTAGCAACACTGAAAAAGGAAATGCTATAGAGGCTTTAGTAAATAAAAATCCTATTATATGGAGAAAACTAGGATATAACAAAGCTAAAGGAGATGTGCTTCCTAAAGACATAAGAAATTCTATAATAGATGAACTTTTAGGAACAGAAGGTGGTAGAGGTATATTAAAAACATATAAACCAGAAGCTAATATTAAATTTGTTACATATTTAGGAGATGTTATAGGTAAGCGTAAGCAACAAATATACAAGAGAGCTGGGTTAGATGCTGAAAAACTAGAAACTGATAGACTTAGTGATGAAAGAGTTAAAGAGATAGCCGATGCTGAAACTCCTGAAACAATAATAGAAGCTAAAGAATCTAATATTGTAGAAAAAGAAAGACAGATAAGTACTTTTGAAGGTAAAGAAGCTAACAGAAAGAAAAAAGAAATATTAGAAGTAGCTGAAACTATAGATCTTCAAGACATCAAACCTGGTGTTGGCGGAGCACCTAAGAAACAATTAGGTCAAATTGGTGAATTAGTATTTGAAATACCTGCAGAAAAAATATCTGACCCTAAAAAGAATTTAACATTTGCTAAAAACCTTATAAATATAGAAACAGGTAAAGCTGCTAAAAAAGGTGAAAAAGGAGTTATAAGTGATTCTGAATTTGGTAATATACAAAAATTCTTTTCAGATAATAGTAACATGAAAAGATTTATAAAAACTTTACCTGAAACAAATGTGACTAGTGATCAAGCTATTATTAATAAGCAGGGAGAATCTATAGACGTTTCAAGAGAAGTTTTAGGTAGAGGTATTGGTTTACCAAAAAGAGTAATTAAATACTTTTACGAACCAACTGGAAAAAGATCTAAGGGATTGACTAGTCAAACTCCTGTATACAAACTAAAGCCTGAGTTTAAAAATGCTACACCAGAAACTATAAATAAAGTTCAAGGTGATTTATTAATAGGTAAAGATTTAAAAAATTATGATAGAACTGTTAATGGTCAATTAGCTAAAGGTATGGCTGTTGTGGAAGCCATGAAGGTTACTAATGAAGCTATGAGGTCTAAAATACCTACTGAAACAGCTGCTGCAAAAAAACTAGTAGCTGATATTAAGGCTGGCGCTAGTAAGTTATCTATGTCAACTAAGATGACTCAAAAAGCTATAATGAAATCTTTAATGGGTGAGTTTGATTTTTATAATCCAAAAAGCATAATTAAAGCTAAAAAATCTATAATAGATAAATATGCTCCTATATTTGGTAAAGAATTAACTAATAGAATGTTTAGTGACTTAACACCTAGTGGCGGTAGAGGAAACAAGGTTTATGGCTTGCAAATTGCTATTGGAAGTTTAAAATCTCTTCAATCTCAAAGACTGAAAAGAAATTTAAGTAAAAAAGAAATAGAAGTAGAAGCAAGAACAATTGGACAAAATTTATCTTTAATAGAAAACAATTTAATACTTGATATAAGCGAGTTAAAAAATTCAATAGAAAAAGCTGGACTAAAAGAAAATCCAGCAGCTAAAATAATTATGGAAGCTTTTGGCAAGTCTCAAACAATAAATAACTTAGCATCTAATCTCTTAAATTTAAAATCTAGAAAAAAAGCTACTAAAGATTTAATAGAAATGTTTAAAAAAGCTTATGATGCCGACCCAGCAGCTTCTGCACTTTTAAGAGAGTTTATATACAATAACAAAGCTAGCGGTATGCTAGGTAAGGATGTTGCTTTAATGAGAGGTAATCATATTAAAGCTAAAAAAGGTACAAAAGTATATGAAGAACATACTTATCCATTTAGCTCTTGGGCTATACGAACTATGGATGCTATTACAAATAAAAATCCTAAAGTTTTAGAAGGGTGGAAAGAGTGGGCAGCAGAAAACTATTATCAAACAGCTTTTGATTTAAATACTAAAGCTCCAGGTTTAGATATTAATTATCAAAAAACTGTAGATCAAACTTTTAAAAGAGTAGATGGAAAAGGTGATTTTAAATCTCAAAGTCAAGAACACCCGGTATTAGAAGCTGCTCTTAATGAAGCTTTTAAAACAGGAGACTTCAGTAAAGTACCTGCATCTGAGATAAGATTTTTTAATGAGTACGTTCAATTAAACCCTAACCAGCTTTATTTAGATGGTAAGACGTATGCTGAAAAATATGATGTTGTAGTAGATAAGTTTTTAGAAAATAACCCTGCTATTGTTAAAGCTCAAAGTGATTTAATATACGAGCAATTAACTAATAAAATAGATTCTAATACAGCTAGAGAAAGACTAGATAAAATAATTAAAGCTAGAGGAACTAAACAAGCTGATCGTGCTTTTAAAGAAACTAAAACAGAAATAGACGAGCCAGGTGTTATGAACACTAGTGAAAAAATGACTACTGAAGAGTTAATTAAAAAAGCTAGAACTATTGACAAAGCTTTGCAAATGGCTGACCGTCCTAATATGCCTAAGAAAAAGATTAGAATATTTGATTTTGACGATACTGTAGCCAGAACAAATAGTAAGGTATTTGCAGAAAGAGAAGGTGAAAGAATAGAACTTACAGCAGAAGAGTTTGCTGAAAAAGGTATGGAACTTATAGATCAAGGTTATGAAATGGATTTTACAGACTTTAATAAAGTTGTTGAAGGTAAAAAAGGCCCATTGTTTGAACTAATAAAAAAACTTAAAGAATCTCCGGGTGAAAGAGATTTATTTATTTTAACTGCTCGTGCACCCGAATCTCAACAAGCTATATTTGAATTTATGAAAGCCATGGGAGTGGAAATACCTTTAAAAAATATAACTGGATTAGGTAATTCCACGGGTGAAGCTAAAGCTAACTGGATAATAGATAAAGCTGCAGAAGGTTATAATGATTTCTATTTTGCAGACGATGCACCTCAGAATGTTAAAGCAGTTAGAACAGCAATGTCACAACTTGATGTTAAATCTAAAGTTCAATTAGCTAAAGAAAATAAAATTAATTTTAGTGAAAAGAAAACAAAAGAGTTAGATTGGAAAACAGATGAAGCTGGTAACATAAAAACTACTTTTAATATAGGTAAGAAAAAATATAATTTTAATTTAGATGCTAGAGACAGCAAAGGAAGTTTTGATGTAGAATTTAACTTAGGTGGTAGAATAGATATGACTGGAACAGGTGATGCTGTTAAAGTTATTAGAACTGTTTATAACGGCTTATTAGATATAGTAGGTAAAACACCTAAAATAAAAAGACTTGAGTTTTCTTCTCTTAAATCAGAAACAAGTAGAGTTAAGCTATACACTACGTTAATGGATAAAGTTGCTAAAAAATTAGGTTGGGAAACAGATATATGGGAAAGCAATGACTTTATAACACCAGATAAAAGTGGTTATGATTTTGAAATAACTAAACCTAGAAAAAAACAAGTAGCTCCAGTTGAAAAAGCACTAAACGTTATAGATGTTAAATCAAAAGTTCAAAAAGCTAGATTGAATACTAGTGAGAAAATGAATACAGACTTTAATAAGATAATAGAAGAGTCTACGGGTATAGGAGCAGAGAAAATATTTTCAGATGTTAAAGCTGAAATAAGAGGTAATAAAGCTAGAAGACAAAAGTTTTTTATACCACCATCCGCTGAGGATTTTACAGGTTTATTGTATAGAACTTTAGGTAAAGGTAAAAAAGGTGAAGCTCACATGAAGTTTTATCAAGATGCATTACTTGATCCTTACGCTAGAGCTATGGAAAATTTATCTACTGATAGAGTAAACCTAATGGCTGATTTTAAAGCATTGAAAAAACAATTAGATGTTCCTAAAGATCTTAGAAAAACAACTAAATCAGGTTTTACTAATGAACAGGCTGTTAGAACTTATTTATGGAATAAAGCAGGTCAAGAAATACCAGGGCTTTCTAAAACAGATATGAAAGAGCTTAGTGATTTAGTAGAAAATAATCCTAAATTAAAAGTTTTTGCTGATCAAATAATGTCTATAACAAAAGGTGATGGATACTCTACACCAACTAAAAACTGGGCCACTGGAACTATAACAACAGATTTAATCGATGTTTTAAACACTACTAAAAGAGCTAAGTACTTAGAGACGTGGAATCAGAATAAAGATGTTATATTCTCTAAAGATAATTTAAATAAGTTAGAGGCGGCTTATGGTACTAAGTATAAAGAGTCTATGGAGAATATTTTAACTAGAATGAAGTCTGGAAGAAATAGAATTGAAGGAGGCAATGTTTTAAGTAATAAAGTTTTAGATTATATAAATAACTCTACAGGAGCTATAATGTTTTTCAATACTAGATCAGCAGTTCTTCAAACTATATCAGCTGCTAACTTTATTAACTGGGGATTTAACAATCCTCTTAGAGCAGGCGCAGCTTTTGCTAATCAACCTCAATACTGGAAAGATTTTACTAAGTTAATTAATTCTGATTATTTAAAAGATAGACGTAATGGTTTAAAGCTTAATATATCTGAATCTGAAATAGCTGATGCTGCTAAAACTAGTACTAATAAAGCTAAAGCAGGATTAAACTACATATTAGAAAAAGGTTATTTACCTACTAAATTTGCAGATAGCTTCGCTATAGCTTCTGGTGGAGCGACATTCTATAGAAATAGAATTAAAGATCTAATAAAAAACGAAGGTAAAACAGAAAAAGAAGCTGAGGCAATTGCTATGAGAGAATTTAGAGAAGTTTCTGAAATATCTCAACAGTCTTCTGATCCAAGTAAAACATCATCTCAACAAGCTAGCACTTTAGGTAGAGTTGTGTTGCAGTTTGCTAACACTCCAATGCAATATGCTAGAATACAAAAGAGAGCTGTTCAAGATATAGTAAATGGTAGAGGAGATTTAAAAACTAATATAAGTAAAATAGCTTATTATGGATTTTTACAAAACATGTTATTTAATTCTTTACAACAAGGTTTGTTTGCTTTAGGATTTGGAGATGATGAAATAGATGAGAAAGAAGAGCAGAAGATAATTAAAATGGCTAATGGTATGGTTGATTCTAGCTTACGTGGTCTAGGCTTTGCAGGGGTTACTATTCAAGTTCTTAAAAACTTAGGTATAGATCTTTATGATAGATCAAAAAGAGATAGACCTGAGTACTCTGATTCTTATATTAAGTTATTAGATTTTTCTCCTGCTGTAAAAAGTAAATTAACTAAGTTTAGAGGAGCTGCTTATCCATTTGATAGCAAAAAAAGAAGAGACGA
>TARA_B110000977_G_scaffold21696_2_pt1 | contig 11148 bp, 6 predicted proteins | sample TARA_B110000977 | Tara Oceans TARA_B110000977 (sample SAMEA4397798) | marine metagenome | biome: Polar Biome; feature: [SRF] surface water layer (ENVO:00010504); material: water (ENVO:00002006), including particulate matter (ENVO:01000060) such as... | depth 5 m | reverse complement strand
ATATTTTAAAGACTGTTAACGAGGCAAAAAGCTTGCAAACCACATGGTCGGGAAACCACCGACTGATGCCCTGATGCCCAAAACTGTCTGCAAAGTTCAGTCTCCAAGAAAATTGATTGTGTTCGACATATCGAATCCCTCGGTCACTTCTCGAGAGGCCCTTTCCGCGCCTCTCTTTTCGCACCTTCCCTTCGCCATCGCGTGCATTCGCACTCGACGCACTCGCATCGCACTCGTAACGACTGTATCGCACGACGTCTTGTATCGTGTCTGGAACTTCGCGATAGGCCAACCGATAATCCGATAACCGTAATCGATCGCAACGATGGGAGCGTGTCTTTCCACCCCCCCGCCCGTGCCGTTCAACCCCGATGTCTTCAACGCGGAGACTGATCTGAACGTGTTGAACAACTGGCGCGAACACGACGCTAAGTTGGCGGAAAAGTGGCCGAGCGACGTTGACCCGAAACAGTGGAAAGGCCTGGTTTTCGACAACGACGGAAGAGTCGTCCACATCAAAATCGATCGCTTCGAGCTGACCGGAACCGTTCCCGCCGAATTAGGAAACCTCACCGAGCTGCAACACCTGGCGCTGTACTTCAACAACCTCGAGGGCGACCTGCCTTCCAGGTTAGGGCAGCTCGCGAAACTGGAGGTTTTTTCAGTAGGCGGGTGCAAGGAAATCACCAGCATCCCGGCGACGATGGGGCAATGCAAAAAGCTGCGGGAGCTCGCCATAGGGCACAACAAAATCGCGCATTTCCCCCCTGAGCTTTGTGCGTTGCCCAAGCTGAAAGAGCTTCAGCTCGGGGGAAACGAAGATATGCGCCTGCCCGCCGAATTCGGCGAAAACTTCCCGCAACTTGAGTACCTCAACGTCGCTGATATGAAACTCAAGGCGCTGCCGGACGGAATTGGCAATTGTAAGAAGCTCAAGAAATTCATATGCGCGAACAACAGAATCGAAACGCTTCCCGCGTTCATCGGCAATTTCACTGAGCTGGAGATTCTTGATTGCGGCAAAAACCGTATAACATGCATGCCTGCTGAAATCGGCAACTGCGTTGAGCTGCAAACCCTGAACATGGAGCAGAACAAAGAAGCCGAAGGTCCTATTCCGGGTGAAATTGGAAACTGCAAGCGTCTCGTTGATTTTAACATCTCACACTGTTCCTTCGACGGCGAATTACCGCCCGGGTTGGGGAACTGCAAGTCGTTACAGAAAATGCAACTGTACGGCACCCAAGTCACCGGCGTCTTTCCCGAGGAGTTCGCCAAGCTGGAAAAGCTCACCATGGTTGACATCAGGAAGACGAAACTCAAGTTCAAGGAAGGACTTCCTACGTGGATTGGGAAGTGGACGAAGCTGCAAGAGTTTTACGCCGAATATGTTCCTATTAAAAGCCTTCCCCCAAGCATCGGCGACTTAGCTCAGTTGAAGGAGTTCCACCTCACGAAGTGCGATCTGGAGGTTGTTCCGAAAGAATTCGGAAAGCTCTCGAGTTTGGTAAACTTCATGTGCTTTGGCAACCGTCTGTCTGATGACAATCCGATTCCCGCCGAATTTGGCAAATTGGGTTCTCTGAAAAACCTTGAGATCAGAGGGAACTGGGATAAAACCCTGACCAAGCTGCCAGAGGAGATTGGACACCTGACCGCGAATAAGTGCAACGTGCAAATCGACGACTTCATGGTCATTCAAGAGTAATTGGAAGAAATGAACGCGGAGGTGTCGAAGGTTGTTCAATATAAAAACTGTTGTTAGAAGGTGTTGAAGGTTGTTCAAACGGAGATAAATAAAAACTGTTGTTAATAAATCAGCCATTCAACTCACACTACTTCACAAAGCACCGGAGCGATGGCGTCGACGTCGTGCCCGAGTTCCTTGGGTCTCGTGCCGCGGCATTTCACGAAGCTCCGACGCGCGTCTCGAGTCAACACATCGCCACAACTTCGTACAGTAGCTCGCGTGTCATTGGATTCTGCCACTGAACTCGCGTCGTCATCTCGCCTTTCCTCTTTGTTGGGAAATTCCCTCGGTGCAACTACGAACGCGAGTGATGCGACCCGACGTGCGATTGAAACGGAGGTTTTACAGTTGGAACGTCAACCCGGACCTACGAACCCGATCACATCCAACTTGTTAGACGGCGAGTGGCGGCTTCGATACACCACGTCGCCCGGGACGGTATCGGCGATCGGAGGATGGGAAACGATCGCAGGAGCGGTGACTGATGTGAGACAAGTGTGTTTGCGAAGAAATCAATCCTGTGGTGATAATGCGAGTAGCGGGTCTACGGAATCAAGCTCAGTCGCTGTCACCAACATCGTCACCGTGGACGTCGCCGCAGTACAATCAGCCGTCGAAATCACGCAAGAATTCGAGGCGAAAACCGTGAGCACGCGACGGTGGAGTACCGAACTGCAAACGTCAAACATCGATGTCCGGCGTTTGAGTAAAAATATTTCAGGCAGTGAAAAGAAACCGAGTTTCGCGAGTTTTCTTGTCACAGCGCTCGACCCTCTCGGTGTTATAAATCAACTCGCGCAGAACGTCATGGATGAGTCTACCGATTCGTATTTCAAAATCAATCAGCCTGTTGAAGACACTGCGCGACCGTCGCCGAAAACTCAGCAAGTAACGCACCTGTCTGAATCTTGGCGTGTGGTGCGGGAGACGAACGGAAATTCACTTTCGATATATTCGAGAACTTAGTAGCACATAGTTGAACATCTAGATAAAAACAGCACGTCGTACCTTATAACAATACAATACGTCATGACTTCTAATAATACGTCGCCTCATCTCCTACCCGGGCGTCTCCCACGAACAACCTTTCGTCCATTGGGGGCGTCGCCCGCGCCGAGCGCCATACCCGGCGAGGCGGAGGGAGCGCCTCCGAAAGTAAACGGAGCCGAGCCTCCAGGCGCTGACGCTGAAGCTGCGCGGAAACTGAACGGTGCTGGTGCGCCTGCCGCTGCCGCTGCCGCAGGGACCGCCGCGCCAAAACTAAACGGATCAGGTGCACCTGCTGTCGTAGGGGCTGCGTCCGACGCTCCCGCCGGAGCGCCAAAGCTAAATGGCGCTGGCGACACTGTTGCTGTTTCAGTGGCCGCCGGCGCTCCAAACGTAAACCCGCCGCCAACACTGACAGGCGCTGCGTCACCTACTTTCAAGGCATCGCCCTTCGTCACAGTAGCCGCTCCGAACGTGAACACATCAGTTGACGAAATGGACGCACCCGCGGCGGAGTCACCTCCGAACGTAAACGCCGCCAAGGTACTCGGTCCGGTAGCCGACGATTTCGCAGCGTCGTCCTTCGTTTCGTCACTTTTTAAAAAACTACCCCCAACCTTCCCGTCGTTGAATTCCCTGAGCGCCGCCCCCAACAACGAATCGTCATCCTCAACCTTGCCCTTTTTGGGTTTCGAGCGTCGCAATGGTTTACTTTTTTCACCACCTTTAGTACCTGTAGTACCCGTATCAACGCTGAAGGAAAAGCTACCGATAGCAGCTCCAGGAAGCGGCGCAATAGACGTGTCCGTCGCGTAGGAAATAATACCAGTGCTCACAGAGAGTGACGTACTTTCATCGGGGGGTAGATCGATTAATTCCGCTTTCAAGATTGATTCGTCGGTTGATGGAGTGTTATGCCATGTGTGCCGGTTCATATTCTTTCTCTGCATGCCCACGCGGTGTAACGGGCTGTGGGTTGTTAGTCTACCAGATGTGGACGCGCCGCGCAGCTGTAGCCGTCCCGAGGTTACATTTCGAGAAATTGAGTTCGTGAACAGTGACTGTTTGCCCATCGCGTTTAAATCACTCGGCGCGTATACCGACGTCACTGATCCAAGCGAAGGGACAACCCCTACTGCTTTTAATAATTCGGTGAGTTTTCGTTTTTTGTGCGCCGCGGCATCGGGGAAAGATTCATCGCCGTTCGAATCGCCAAAATCGCGTTTGCGTTTGCCCCCTGGTAGATGCTCCCCCGAATACCTTAACACGCTCCCCTTGGATAAAATGGACTTGACAGGCTGGTTCCTTTGATCCTTTAAAATGCCGTTTGGGATTGGTGTTGGGTTTGATCCTAAGCGCTCAATGCGAACAGGACGCTTTCCTGGATCACTCCTACGGTCTTGTCTTCCCTCGGACACCGCCGCGTCCAAGGATTTCGGCGAGCTGGCACGTTTTCGCTTCGCCGCCTCGCCTTGCGCTTCCCTCGCGAACCTCGTCGTGACTTTGGTTTTTTCCGATGCCTGTTCCGCGGTTCCACGAGTCGCGGTAACGCCAACACCTTGTGTCGAATGCCGATCGTGCGTCGCAGGAGCCTCCGTGTACGTGTCCCTCGTTCGTTCGAATTCACGGCTCCCGCTTTTCGCCGCAGTCGTTGGCGAAAACACGAGCTGCTTCCGGGCGGCGTCGTCACCCGACATCAGCACGCTCAGGTACCGACGTGCAGCCTGCGCGGTTTGCGTCACCGCCTCCATGCTGGGAAAGACGCAACCGCACCCCGGAGTGCCCCAGCGCGCGTCCCTGCAATGGCCAACGACAGGGTTTGCGTTGAGATTCTTGTGAGTTTCGTTTTCGTTTTACAACTTCAAAAAAGTATCACACCATCTCCTCCACCCCAACCTTGGGCTTTGCGTACAGCTCGTTGATTCGTTTCTCTTCTGCGGAGAACACGTTCGCACTTCCGAACCGCACGGTCCGCCCCCCCGGGTGTTTATCTCCATGCGCGTCGTCCGTTTCAATCACGTTGCGTGAAACCGCTTTCTGCGCCGCTTTAGCCGCCGCCGCCGCCAATCGTCCTTTCGCCAACATGTCGTTGACGGTTTCCATCTCATCAACCTCCTGGCCTTTCAACTCCCGAATCAGACGCATGATCCCCTTGCAATGGTCAAACTGCGCGACTCGCAACTTCGGCAGCCAGTCGAAAGTTAACTTGTTCAGCTTGCCTCCGTGTACGTCGTTGGCTTGAAACGAGGCTCGGTATTGCGCGTACCCATTCGCTTCCAGCCAGTTCCCGACTTCCACGGGCGTCCAGTGCTGAAACTTGTTCAAGCTCGCCACCGCCGCGGCGGCTTCCTGCCTAGCCCCCTCCCGGGCGCTCGTGCTCACCAAAATGAAGTGCCAGAACTCGTCGAACGTGACGCGTTGATCCCCGTCCTCGTCCAGCATACTGTAGATCTGCTTGTCACTTATGCTTCTGTCAACGCCGAGCGCGTCCCAGTTAATGTCGGGATTGGACAAAGCTTCCTGCACTTCCAATCGGTCCAACACGCCGTCGCCACTCGCATCTATGGCTTTGAAGTGTCCGTACGCTCTCCTCAATTCCTCCTCCGTCGGGGTCCTGGTCGCCGCAACCAGCGCCCAGAACTCTGCGAAACTCACCTGGCCGTTCCCGTCGGAATCCGCCACCTTCCACAAGCGGTCCAGCACCTCCCGCGCATCATAGCTCGCGTTCCAGTCCAAGTCGCACCTTCGGAACCCCTCTAAAAGCTCGGCGGGGCTTAAGAATCCGTCGCCCGAGGTGTCCAGTTGCGTGAACACCGCACGTAAGGCCTCCTCGCTGAACGCGGTGCCGCTCATCGTGGGGGGACGTTACCGCGACCCGACTCGACTCGCCGCGCGGGGCACCAATGAGTCGTGCAATTTCCGTGACGCCGAAAAACAAACACGCTCCCGAAAAGCCGTTTGTTCTCGGAAGAATCGCTCGAGGTGCACCGCTTCCTCCACACCTCGTGGCGCGGCACGAAAATGCCGCGTTTCCGCCCTGGGTGTCCCACGACGTGGAACCTGCACGCGGTTCGGGTGGGGGATTTCGTGGTGACCGCGGGTGAGATGCGTGAGTTTGTGCCTTTGGCCCGGGACCCGAAACTTATATTAGATCGAACGAGATCTTCGGCGAGCGTGGAGTTTTCGTTGCCCGCGGTGGAGGTGAGGAGAACGCAAACAAACGAATCAGAAGCAAACACCCAAACCAGACGTGTTTCCCACCGACTCGCACGGATTGAGTATGCACGAGACATAGTACGTTGCATTAGCGTTGAGCACGATGGACAAGATGGAAATCTTTCGGAACATAAAACGTGCGTAGTCGTGAATCTGAAACAACCCCCAACGCTCACCGTGGGTCGGTGCGAACTCCCTGTGGAGGACGTGACGCCTTCTTTTAATACACTAGAGATAGTAGATAAATCGCTACCTCCCTCGATATCTAAAAATGAGAAGACAACCTTTACATGGGGGAGTCACGGCAAAGCGTCTGACTTTACGAATGGCGCCGCATTCACAAAGAGCGTTCACGTGTTTTATTTTTCGTCAAAAGCACAGGTGCTAAAAGCGCATGAAGCGCTGGCAGGGATCTGGGGCAGAAGTGGAGGTAACGACGAGTTAATAACTCCTAGAAGTAGGCAAGATGCATTCTCTAGCAGCAACACAAATAAGTGGCTAGGAAAGCGTTCCAAACCAGACGGGCGTGTCCTGCAACCGCCGCGGAAACGAAGAACGTTGTGGAGCGACACGGATCCGGGGTTCGTGAGTTGACACGAGTAGATTTGGATTTGAAGCGAGTATTTTGAGTGAGCAATTAGAGTAACTCTTATAATACATTACATGGTCAGAGTAATTGCCCCTATATCAATTGATAGCATCCATACCATCACCCTTCACCCAGGCACCCACACCCTGTCCTTCTTGGTCCGCTCGCTCTTGGGATATTGCGTCAGCTCACCCGGCGCCGTCGATGTGTGCGTAGTCGCGACGTCGCCGACGACGTTCCTGTGAAAACTCAAAGGCTGCACCGACCCGCGGTGTTTCAAGTCCTCCTTGTGCCGTGATGGTTGCTTCGTGCCGTACACCCCAACCATGTCCTCGTGAGAGACCTTCACTCCAGGCGGGTCAACCGTGGGATTCTGGGGGTCAACCCCAGGCGTGGGGTTCAAGTAGTGCCGCTGGAATGCTCGCGAGAACATCCTCTTTCCGCCGCCGAAGTAAGAACCTGGAGACAACGCGGTGATGTCGGACATAACCTGCGTGATACTCGACGCGTTCTTGTACCCCGCGGGCTCGAACCCGTGCGGAGACGGTGACCCCATTGGTCGTGGCTTCTGATCGCGATACTTAGTTATATCGCCGTTGCGCAACCCGGATTTCCAAGTCTCTTTATACGCCGCAATAGGAACCTCCTCTGTCACCACCGCCGTTACTTTTGTCTTCACTTCGTTTTTCCTTAAAGCTGTCATGTTCAGCGGCTCGCGCCAGTACCCATTAATCATTGTGGGCTTGGAGTGCTCCCGGGAGTACTCGATGGCCTCGGCTATTCCGAGCTTTTTGAACTCAGGGGAATTCAAATATGAGGAATAGCTTGGGGAGTGCCACTCGGGTTTCTGGTTTGACTTTGGCTTCTTGTTGTTCCCGCTTCCGGGGCCGGAACCTCCGCTCGTATACCCAGCATCAAAAGAGCCATCTCCTGTTTTCATAGGTGACAACCGAGACCCAGGCGATAACCGTCGAATGCGCCGTCGTGTACTGCCCGTTTTCCGCAAGTTAGGCTCTTTTGTGTACGGCTCCAGCTTTATTTTCATGTCGTTCAGTTCGTTTCTCAAACGCGCGATCTCTTGCTTCTCAGCGAGTCGTTCTCCAGCGACGCGTTCGCGCTCCGCCTCCTCTTCCCGCAGCGCCTGTTCCTCCGATACTTGCCTTGCCAAAATAATTGCGTCATCCGCGATGCGCTGTGCCTCCTCCTGCTCCTGCGCAGCCGCAATGGACGACCCGAAAATCGCGGCAAACTCCTCCCTGTCCAACTCACGGTCGCCGTTCTCATCCCACTTCGAAAACATCTCAACGAGCTGGTTCTGGTCAACCTTCCCTTCCCCCAACCCCAACGTCCGCGCGAGGGCCGGTTCCCGCTTCACACCAAGAATCATCTCACGCACGGAAATCGTTCCGCTGCCGTCCCTGTCCAGGTATGCGAATATTTGCGTTTCCGCGTTTTTGTCGCCTTTCAGGGCCAGCGATGCGACGTCACTGGCGCCGTCCAAATGGCGCTCGGGCGAAGGACCGTTGTTTGCCTTTTCGGCGTCTGATTCTGAATCTGCATTCTCATCGCTCGCTTTCTCCTCCGGCCTCTCTCCATTGGCAATCAAAACACCCCTGATAACCCCTTTGGCAAACTTGGCAATATCAAAGTCGTCCGCAATTTCCCCATGATAATGCGCCTTGTCCGCATGATCTTTCATGGAAATTGGCACCACGAACGTCGGCGCGCTTTCAATCATGCGCGTGAATTCCGTCAAATCAAGCTCGCCGCCTTGATCGGAATCGTGCTTGAAAAATAGCGCCGCGATCTTGTCAATGGTGCCGTCGTTCTGGCGGAGCTTTCGGTCCGTCAGGCCTAGGGTGCACGCGAGGGTATCATCTTTTCGCATGGCCTTGACGAGCTCCACGATGGAGACGCCGCCTGATGAGTCACGGTCCAACTCACGAAAAATCGACGCAATCACCTCCACCCTTGCTTTTTCATTGGCAATCGCTTCTTGTTGCAATCGAGCTTCTTCCGCTGCCCTTTCTTGTTCCAACGCCGCCCTTTCATCCGCCTCCCTCTGCTCCCTCAACGCCTGTAACCGTGCCTCCTCCTCGTGTAGCCGCACCTCCTCCAAATCAGCGGCCGCGATCCTCGCGAGCTCCTCAGCGGAGAGGGAATTTCGGGAATCCGGACCGAGACCTTGATCGAACGCCCTGGCGCTGCTTCGTCGTAACTCCTCAAGCTCTTCCTCCTTCACGACCTTTTCCTCCGGCTCTTTCAACCGCTGCTGCTGGTCAGGCGGCAAGACTTTCATGGAACTGCCATTGTCAATAGGGGAATGGTCTACCAAATTGCGCCTTGCAGCCTTTTTCGAGCCCCCAAACATGATTGCCGTACCCTATGGGCGATCAGACACGGGTCACGGGAAGACGTGCGACCCAACAAACAGCCGCGAGCTCGGGTTCCGACGCGGGATACAAATCAATAACGAGCGGCGATGCGAGGCGAACGGGATGTCGCGCAGCGCGGCCGTTTGTGCATCCCCGCTGAACTGAATTGGGAGAATTGTGTCGTTGTTTCCACGCGGGCAAAACTTTCGGCAATCGATCCGCTGAAAAATGTTTTGATTTTACAAAACGCCCAAGTCTACACGTCCCCTCAGCATCCTTTTCGTCTTCAGCGACCCCCCCCTGGTGTCCGCCACCCTGCCCGCCCACTTCCACTCATCTCCGACGGTTATGCGGGTTTCCAAGACTGCTCTCACGGTGTCGTCATCCAAGGAATAAGCCGCCCACTCAATCGCGGAAAACGGCCGGTGTGAAAACGAAAACGCACGCGGCGAATCAGCGGGGGAATCGTCACTCAATAAATGATTTTTCCCCTTCTTCGACGCCCCGTGTAGGACTTGAACCACCGCCCCAGAGCCACACGACGCTGCTGTTTCCATACACGTACGGCCGGTGATGACGTCGCGCTTGGCGACATCCGCTCCGAGGGCTATGGCTTTTGTTGCCGCGAAGGCGTTTCCCAAACGAGCCGCGACAAAAAGCGCATCGGTAGCGGCTGTCATATTCCTTTTTACCTTTCCCACGTCGAACACGGCGGCGATTATTTCGTTGTTACCTGACATGGCGGCTAGCGTCAACGCATCCACGGACCTGGAGGTAGTAGGAGGTGCGTTGAAGTATTTACCATCGTTCTTCCCATTAACTCCAACTAACTCAATCTGCGCAAACGGGTCTGAATTAAACCGCATCAATAATTTGACGGACTCAACACTCCTCGTGACAATCGCGACGTGAAGTGGTGTATACCCCCGGCCATCCCGTGATCCAACAACGCTCTCCGCGTCAACCTGCAAGAGCGCTTCCAACGTTTGAAAAGAATTCGACGTCGCCGCACAGTGCACCGGGGTGCTCTTCTTTTTTTCGCCGTCGAGTTTGATTTTTTGGTTCTCGCCGCTCAATGCGCCGGTCACTTTTCGGTGGAACGGGCTGAAGTATTCCGAAGGTTTTGAGCCTATGTTGAGGAAGGCTAAGGCACTACTTGTCCCATCGGGAGTGGGTCTCGCCGCGGCTCTTGCCAAAACCGTTCTCGGAACTTCTTTGTCCGACGCGGAGAATTCCGTGTCACTCCACGCGACGTTCAGGCACTTCACCGCCATTTCTTTTGCTGAGGCGTTCGGGTGGTGTTTCAGCCACGCTTGGCCTGCACCACAACCACCACCCCCTAGCGCTTTTGCTTTGCTGGAATCAGGAAGCGTTGGAATTGAAAATGCGGTTATCAATTGTTCAAAGGTTGAAACCGCGTCATCGCCGGAGCCATAACTAGCAGCTTTGTGAACCTCAGCAATCGCCGAGTCAAACTGCTCAGTTGCTTGCCACGTCTCTAAATGACCAGCATCCACCACTCTACACACTACGTTAACACTAGTCGTGGCAATGGGCACTGAGGCGCCTCGCGTTCGCCGCGCAACCTGCACAACCCGCCGGTTCCTCACCATGGGCATCCAGTCTCCTAAATTCAACTTCCCGAGCCGCGCCACGTACGCGGGGTCCAGCTCGCCCGAGGGTAACAAGTCATACGCGTCTATTGTCACGCGGGCCAGAGGAACTGGGGTGGTGGTGGTAGGGGTGTTACGTGTGGTATCATCTTCAGTCGCTGTAGGTGTCGTCGCTGTAACACCCGAGGTCCCTGCCTCTTCATTCCCTTTCTTAACTTCCTTCACCCCTTCCGCCATCGCAGTCAAAACAATTTCGTTCGACGCCCCATCGTCGTCGAAGTAAATCTCAAAGCTCGTCGCCTGGGACTGTTTCGGCTTCGGGTTCGATGGAGGCACTGCTGGGGTGGCTTCGAAGAAACTTTGGCCGCACTCTACGACTAAAAATACATCCCCAAGCCCAATCGGCACGTTCTTAGCGCCGAGAACGTCTAACCTCAACTTTTTGCCAAACAAACGTTCGTCGCACGGGGGAGCGGGAGGTCGGGGTGGAGACGGGGGAATCTCGTCCTCCTCCTCTGAATCTGATAACTCGCTCTCGGTTTCTGGGTTGCTCGGTGGCGGCGTTTCCGGCTCTGGAGACGGCGTCCTTTGCTTGATCACCACGTGGTACGACGATTG
>TARA_B110000977_G_scaffold195538_1_pt1 | contig 11157 bp, 7 predicted proteins | sample TARA_B110000977 | Tara Oceans TARA_B110000977 (sample SAMEA4397798) | marine metagenome | biome: Polar Biome; feature: [SRF] surface water layer (ENVO:00010504); material: water (ENVO:00002006), including particulate matter (ENVO:01000060) such as... | depth 5 m | reverse complement strand
ATTCATTGTGCGAACTTTCGGTCAGGCTTTCATTCATAATCGATGTGATTCGCGCGATATACGTCGACCCGACGCGTTCATCGTCGGTCTTTTTTTCCACAGCCGGAACGTGATGATGAAAGTCCTGACTCTCCTGGCTCCTTCGAGCGTCCCCGTTATCGACGAAAGGGTCCAGGCGGCGGTCGACCCGTGCGAGTCGCTTCATGACGTCGTCCCAACCGTGGTCGTCGGTGGAGGTTGTGTCACACGCAGGGGGAACGTGCGTGGCGCTTTCGTTCACTGCGCTGGCGGTCACAAAAGATGCCAGGTGGAAGTCAGCTGACGACGACGTTTCGTTCACACCTTCGATCTCCACCGCACCCTCCGGATCCACCGTTCGCGCATGTACCTCATCCAGCGGTGTTTCGTGTGCCATCGCGACGTAGCCTTCTCGTCTTGACACTCGGGTCAGCAGGCAAGCGCGGAGTCGTCTGAAGCGTGGAGGCCGAGTCGTTGCGTGTGTGGTCAAATCAGCCACTTGTCTTGTCGCGTCCGAACTCCGAAGTTCAAGTGACTCGCAATTTTTCTACTTTCAGTCGTCCCTTCCGAGGCCGGATACCCACACCCACGCAAGCAGCGAGGTGTTACTCACGCGCGGCGCGACGTGTGGGCTCATCGCCTGCGCTACGAAGACACCGGCGAGGGGAGACAGGAAATAATCCGGGTCGAGCGACGACCCACACGCGGCCGAGATGCATAGTACGTCCCGGCATCGAATCGAACATCCGCTTTTTACATGTGATTCGTCGCGCGGCGGAGCGCCGGAGAACGAGGACATGGGTTTAGCCAGGCATCACACGTCTAAGTGTCCAAGCGTGCTGCCCCGTCCGTGTTGTCCGTCAGTCACATCTCGCTCGCGGTCTCGAAAAGACACTCGAACCACCGGTGTTTCGTCCCCAACTCGTCGCACGTCACGTCGCGGCGAATCTGAAAACGCGATGGTGCCTTTTTTGGGTCTTTTTGGGTGCGGTGCCCACGGGGGCGTGAGCGATGGATTCGGCTCGGGGGGAGTGGCGGTTCATGTCTGGACACGTCACAGACACACATCTGTCACTGGATTGGATCCCGTATGAGCAATCAGTCTATCACGGGACCCGGACGCACCTCCACCGCCCCATCGATGGATGTCTTGTCACTCGCAACCCAAAACGGGCACAGTGCCCAGAATGCAAAAAGTTACAGGCAGCACGAAAACTAAAAAAATCCAAACTCAAACTAACCACTCCTATCCTTCCTCTCTCCCCATCACAGAGTACCGCCTGGTCGCCAAGAAAGGCGAGGGCACGTTTTCCGAGGTGTTGAAAGCGCAGTGCATTAAAAACGGAAAGTACGTCGCGATCAAGTGCATGAAGAACCACTTTGATTCGCTGGACCAGGTTAACAATTTAAGGGAAATTCAAGCGTTGCGACGGTTAAGCCCGCACAGTAATGTCGTCAAATTGTTAGAAGTCCTGTACGACCAGCCTACTGGAAGACTAGCCCTGGTGTTCGAGCTCATGGACATGAACATCTACGAGCTGATTCGAGGCAGGCGGCACTACGTAGCTGAAGATAGACTGAAAACGTACGTGTACCAGTTAATAAAGTCGATGGACCACATGCATCGCAACGGGATCTTCCACCGCGACATTAAACCCGAAAATATTCTGATCATGGACGACTGTTTGAAGTTGGCGGATTTTGGGAGCTGCAGAGGGGTGTATTCGAAACAGCCGTACACGGAATACATCAGCACCAGATGGTACCGCGCACCCGAGTGCTTATTAACAGACGGGTACTACAACTACAAAATGGACATGTGGGGCGTGGGATGCGTGTTTTTTGAAATGGTGAGTTTGTTTCCCCTATTTCCGGGAACCAACGAGTTGGACCAGATTCAAAAAATTCACAACATAGTGGGTACGCCGCCACAAGAACTACTCCAACGCATGAAACAGAAATCACAGCACATGGACTTCAACTTCACTCAAAAAGTCGGGTCCGGGATTGAAAAGCTCATTCCGCACTGCGCGCCGGAGTGCGTGGATTTGATCACGAAGCTGTTGGCGTACGATCCGGACAATCGATTATCAGCGCGGCAAGCGATGAGGCACCCGTACTTCAGGGACATTCGGGAAGCGGAGAAACGGAAACACGCGCAGCTGCGACCGAAGAATGGAGTCGAAAGTGGGGATTTGAAAGGTGGAAGTGCTCAGGTTGGCGCGCAGAAGCTCAGTCCTCGAGGCGAGAACGGTGATGTGTCTGTGCGGTCGTCGCACCAAAGAGCCAACGCCGGCGCGCCGTCCGTGGCGTCCACGAACGCGACGTCCACGGTGTCTAGGCGGCCTGGGCGGGTAGCCGGGGCTGGGGCGCCTTCAGTGGCATCATCAATTAGCGTGCCGTCCGTAGGGGGCAGGGGGACTCGTGCACCGCCTCCGAGCACACACACGAGTTCCGTAGCCTCGTCACACCACCGGTCCGACCGTCACGGGTACGAGCGAACGTACGGCGCGCCTTCCAGCGTCAGCGGCGCGTCCGTATTGAGTGCCGGGGGTATCTCCCTAGGGGGCTCGCAACTCGGTGTGGGCGGGCACTCGTTCAAGTCCTCTGGAGTGGCGAGGAATAGCGGCGTGCCTCCTGGGGGGATGAGGGGAGGCATCGTGGGCAAGCCGTACGGGGGGGGCGGACGCGATCGAGACGGGCGCGTTTCAAACCCCTCCGGCGTTCCCGGCGTTGGCGGAATAAGAGTGCCCGTCACGAAACACCGAACCTCAGAAGCGCGGGATAAATACGTAAGTCCTTATGGACAAAAGCGATGATAGTTTAGAATGAATAAAAACGCCTATTCCTCTTCCTCACGTTCCATTCTTCGCCTTTCTCTTCTGTTGGGGCCAAGGTCCCCGGCTTGCGCTAACGGCGTGCTCTTCTTTTTCTTTTGTTTCTTCCCTCCGCTCGGTCCCATTCCAGGAACCCGTCCTTTGTTCGCTTTGATCACGCGCTCCGCGCGTTCGTCCTCCTCACGCGCGTTCTGTTCCTCCGCCTTGTCCAAAGCCTCTCTTGCGCTGAGGTATAAAACGCCTAACGTGATCACCGCCAGCAACGCTACCGCGATTGTGAATCCGATGGTGGTCAAGATGTTCGGGGCTTGCACTCCGTCGGAATCAATCTCCACCGCGAGCGAGGGGAGCACGGTGGCGAGCTGGACTAGAGCCGCGGTCACAACCAACGTCACGGATACGTTGGGCACGTTGGGTTTATCGGTCACCGTCGAGTTCTCAGTCTCGCACGCCACTCGCTTCGCCGCGGAACGCACAATCACATCGCTGGCACGAGAAAAGATAACACTCGCCCTCTTCACCGCGGTGGGCGCGACGTTACGGCGCACAGAGCCGGGCGACCGAGTCGCGGTGATCCTCGCGCGTCGCGACGTGCACGCGCGGACCGCGACGCACGCTCGAATCGGCAGCGGTTGCAGGACTGAAGCCATTGAAGATCGTCTCTGCGATCGGAAAAATGTCGCTGTCAAGTTGGAGGAGATCTTGATTTCGCTTCATGTGCTTGAGGGGTGCCCAGATTGCGCCACAATTGTGGGCACCGCCTCACGTCGCACGCCTGCGATGATGGGCTCGTCGCCGCGCGCGGCTGTTCTCCGCGTGGGCGAGGACACGTCAGCGGACGACGATGCGGCCGCCTCTGCGCGTGCGGCGGGACGTGCGTATTTGGAGCGCGCGCTGGACGACGCGGTGACCGCGTCATCTGCGCAATGGGCGAAAGAGCGTTCGAATTTGCTACACGAGCGCGCTGAGGTTGAGTCAAGAGCGGATGAGCTCGCCGCCAAGGTTTCTGTACTAGAGTCGGAAAACGCGTCTTTAAAGGAACAGCTGCACGAGGCGGAACAGGCGGGCGCATTAGCAGTGGCGGAGCAAAGGAAAACGCGCGCGGAACTTGAAGAGCGTCTTGACGATGACGACGTTCGCGTCCAGAAAGCGCAAGGGCAGTGCAAGGTGTGGGAAGACGCGTGTGTGAAGTACCGGAAACGCTTGGAACACGCGGAGCGGTCGTTGGCGAAGCTGAAAACAAAAGTAAACGCAGCCGGGTTCGTGGAGGCGACGCAGGATGTGTACGGGCGTATAGACGAAGGCGATGTGCGAGGTCGAGGTCACGAATTTGAAAGAGTGCCCCAAAACAACGTGGATTCGCCGTTGGCGCTTTTACCGCTGCCGGCGCTCGCCCCTGTGGCACGCAAACGCCAACGAGAAGCGATTAATAAAGCAGTAAACTTAAACACGTTCCAGGGGTTACAAGAACCAAAGCCACCGAACGGTACGTTTCAAGATTTGAAACAACACCGTGACGACGACGCGGCGTATGCGCGAACGGAAAATGAAAAATCAGTGAGTCGCGTCGGCGGTACCACGAACCGACCTCAGCACGCCCTCCAAACCGGTACCTTCAACGGGTGGCGTCGCAACAAGGCGCCTGTTACGGGAAACCACGGCGTTGTGCGACGCGATGACTGGATCGATGAGGGTGGCTTGGGTGACGGGAACAGGGAAAGGAAAACAGAAGGTGGCGGGTTGGAAGGGAACGACTTGAGAGAAGGAAACAACTTGTTGGGTGAATCTCCTACCGCGGACGTGTTCCCCAACGACGCGGATACGAACAATGGAAGGTCTGGGTTCGATTTCATCCCAAGAACAGACCCTCGTGTGGACCCCAGAAACGCTTCCGACCGGGACCTGTTCACCATCGGAGGAGGGAATAAAGTTTTTAAACCCAACGCAAACGCGATGCCCCCCCCCTCGACGAATCAACCCTCCACTCCTCGCGTCGAAAAAAACGTGCAACCCGAACCCTCCGCTGAAAAGGAAATCAAGCGCGTGGAGGTTGAGCGCAACAAGTTCGCGCGGGAAAAGCTCCCCGCGTGGAAGTGTGAGGAGTGCGAGAAGTTCTACGCCGCGACTGGTCGGCCGGTGCCGCAACTGAAACAAGGCGAGGCGTGCCAGCACTGCCCCGGGCCGTCGAAGGTGAACGACTGGAGCCGGCACAGGGCGAAGTGGGCGCCTCCACCGGCGCCCGCCGGGTTCTGGAACCTCGACCTGACCCCGGCGCCGAGACGGTGAGGGATATTACGTATAGGGATGTTACGTAGAGGGTGTTACGGAGTGTACTACGATATAGATCAATACTCGTAACTCAACTCAAAAGAAACACTCTACTAACCTCACGAACACTCGCGTTTCCCCCCGGTCTCCTCTGCTTATTCTTACGTCGTCATCTATAAACGTGGTGTTGAACGCGCCGCTCTGCGCGCCTGCTTTTTGTAACCCTTCCCTCAATTCAGAAGGCAACGCGTCCAACGGCGATGGTAGCGTCACCGGCCCTATCCCAAACATATCGGTTTCAACGGTAACGCCGGTGAACGTTATGCGCATTGTTGCCCCGGTGACTTCATAAGTGTGCCCCAAGGACGCGGCGCCGGATAAAGAAGGTAACAACCCGCCCCCGCCGCTACCCGCTAAACTCACCACGTTGTCGCACGTTTTCCCCTCACACTGTATTCGCTGATACACACTCCCTAGGCTCCCGCCTCCAGGAGCCCCAGTGAACCCCTGGGAACCCGCTTGTTCGCCCGCGAACGTGGTGGACCACGCGAGGCGCCACTCGCCATTTAACGCGGCTTCTAATTGTTCATCCGCGGGTGAAAACGTTTTTGTTTCATCGCTCGCTGCGGCGGCCTCGAGCTGGTCCACTAAATCCCTGATAACTTGTCTATCCTCCTCACCGGCAGCATTGCCCCTGTCTAAAGTAGACAGACACTTCAGAATTTTGTACTTCAAAGAATCAACGACACTGGAAGATGCGTTGTTGTCCGCAGTCGTCTCGTCACGCGACGAATCGGACGACGAGGATAAAGGTTCACTCGAAGTATTTGTCACACCCGTGCTCGTAATCCCTCTCCGCACGTCTCCCGCGGGTAACATCCCCGACACGGATTCATACACCCCGGCTGATTCGATATTGAACCCTTCTTTCAGCCCAACCTCCCCGCCAGGCCAACCGCCCGTGAACCAGTCGTCTCTCGAGGCGTACTTCTTCGGATTATCCTTCACCCAGCGGCCTTTTCCGATGTACACGTCTTCATCGGCACCGGCTCGCGGCACGACAGTGACACCACGCGTTTTGGACGTCGACGCGGCGCCGCGTCGCACGAACGCCGCATTCGCGGGGGCGACGGAAGAAAACAACACACCCTGCATGGCGCCGAGCGGAATGGCGAGACTCACCTTTATCCAAACAAGTGGAGGGCGCGACTTCCAAGCAACTCCAAAACAAGAGCAAAAATCAGACTTGGAAAACGAGAAGGCGTAACAACGTCTCGCGCCGGTGGGTGCGAGCGTAGTTCTGCGATGGCGTGGTTGTTCGGCTCGTCAAAATCCTCACGGTCGGACAGAGCATCGTCGAGTGCTCGGAGAAGCCTTGACGAACACAACGATGCGCGTCGCCCCAAAGAAAGAAGCAAAAGCAAAACGGAAAGGGATGCGCCTCGAAGTCATCGTTCCAAGTCCGATGGACACACCGCCAATGAGCTCAAGTCTCGGCGTTCTTCGGGAAAATCCAAAAAGCACGTCTCCGAGGAGCACGTAGAGTGCTCGGTGTGCTTCGAAGCGCTTTGCGACGCCCCGACCGCGGTGTTCGTGGGACCCTCGATGCGGAACGACCCGACATCCCAAAAAAAAAGTAAAAGTAAAAAAAGTTCAACAAACAGAACTTGCGCTCATTTCTTCCACTTCGATTGCGCCAAGTGTTTGCTTGCTAGGAATTTCAGGGAGTGCCCCGTGTGCCGTGCTGCGTTCACCGACGTGCTACCCGTTCCAGACCCGTCCGAGGACCCGGACGGGTGGTTCACATGTGTGGACTTGAACGGGGACGGAAGGTTATCGCCGGGCGAAATAGTCGAGGTGCTTCGGGCGCAAATTCCGTGCGACTGGAGAGCGATTGAGAAAGACGTAATGAGAAGAGACAGCGGAAGTAACGGTAAAGGTAAAACCCAAACCCCAAAGAAAAACCTGTTCGACCGGTGGGACCCTGACGGTGACGGGTTCGTCGAGAAATTTGAGATGGTCATGCCGGGCGGGCTGTTGGAGTACGTCGTGAGGAAGTTCCCGAAAAGGAAACACCAAGAAAAGGCTTTGGAAACTGCGCGGTCTCTCAGCTCTTCTCGAACAGCTCCTATGGCTTCCTCTCACTTCTCCACCTCCAACCCCCCCGTCCTCGCCAAGCACCCTAGCGCTTGGTTCAAGTTCTGGGACACGGATAAGAGTGGCACGCTGGACAAGGAAGAGGTCACCAGGGCGCTGGTCAAGACGTTGCGGTTTGAGCGCGAGAGCGAGCACAGGGAATTTACGCAGTTTGGAGAGTTGATGCCTCCTCGAAGTAGCACTACGTACGGCCGAAACTCGTATTGCCGATTGTTAACCGACGTCGCCGCCGCTAGGGCCGTGCGAAACGTAGTGGACGCTATCTGGCCGGTGTTCGATTTGGACGGCAACGGGGCAGTGGACAAGCACGAGTTTCTGAAACCAGACGGCTTGGCCGAAGCAATCGTCGCAAACATCGGCGACGGCCTGGGAATCGGAGCCAGTACGTCAACCTCTCCTAATCGTATCTCGCGAACGCAAAGCGCGCCGGGAAGGGGAAGCCATTGGTAGTAAGATTGGTAGTCAGTAGTTTCTTATTAATATTGAAAACAGTGTAACTCGAGTAACGCTTCACACTTCATAAACCATCACCTCTCTCACTTGCGCTGCAGCGCTTCATACGCCGAGAGCGCGTCGCCCTCTCCCGACTTCACCTTCGCCACCATGTCCGCAGCCTCCACACCGTACAGGCCTTTGCTCGCCTCAGGCGCGGGCGCGGACAACAACGCGGGCTTCGCGCCGGTGGATTTCACAGAGACGGCTCTGGGCGCCTTAGGGGTGGACGGGGTAGATCCGCCAGGCACGGTCACGACATCGCCGCCGAGCAGAAGCGCGGCGCCGGCGGCGACGATGACGGCGACCGCCCCCGCAACCACGGCGGTGTTGCCCCCCCCGGACGCGGATTTGCGCAACTTGAACGCCGCCTGCGCGGCTTCTTCCGCCACTGCTCTGGCCTTTTCCGCGTTTCGCTCCGCGTTCGGTTTCAAGAACCCAAAGAACCCGACGATCGGTCCGTCTACGAACTGCTCCGCCGAATCCGCTTTCGTTTCCAGGCGCTCGGCGAGAAGATCGGCTTTGTCGCAAAGCTCTTCCTTTTCTTCGGGTGTCTCGCACTCGTTTAGGTCCTCGACGGTGGGGAAGCCTCTGGGTAATAAAGAGTCTAAATCACCAGAAACATCTCTCGACGGCATGCGGACCGTCCGCGTGCTAAACGCGGGAATCACGTCCTCTTGTTGTCGGCGTTCAATCTGCGTGCCTTCACTGGGGCGGGTCATGATTTTGGTCGCCGCCGACGCGGACGCCTTCGCGGCTTTCGCCTCAGCAGCAGCGGCTTTGCGCTTGGCTAAGGCTTCAGCGGCTGCTTCGCGCTTCGCAGCCGCGGCAGCGGAGGCGGCGGCAGCAGCAGCCGCAGCCTTGGCGGCGAAGTCGTTTTGAGGTGCCTCTTCTTCCTCTTCGTAGTACTCCTCGACTTCCTGCTCCTCGTATTCCTCGACGTACTCCACGTCGTCGTCGTCATCCCCGGATTGACCCACGCCTGCTTTGAACGCGGCGAACCCCGCGCCCGCGAGACCCAACACACCGACGACGCCCGCGATCCCGCTGCCGCTCGATTCTTTCGGCTTTGAGTTCGCAACCACCGCTTTGGCGGTTGAAGAGTTGCCCCCTGTTTTGGTCGCCGCGTTGTACGCAGCCAGGGGGTCGTCGTTGCCCTGGGGAGAAGGAGGTGCTACAGAGTCAGCAGCGACTTCCTCCTCAACCGCAGGGGCGGGCTCCTCTTGAGCGACGGGAGCCTCGAACGTCTCCTCGTCGTCCGCCTTCGCCAGGCTCGCCTTGAACAACACGGGGACGGCGACGAGGGATGCGACGATGGCTCTTCTTGACGCCACGCGATCGGCGTAGGTCGCGGAGGCGACGACGGATTGTCGGGCCTTGGGCGTAGCAGCAGCCTTGGGGGCGCGTTTGGAAACGCGAAGGGGCGCCACGGTAGCGATCGCCGCGGTGGAAGACACGATTGAAGATGCCATGATGACGATCGACGAAACTACGCTGTCTTAAGGAAGGTGACGATTACAGTCAGACAGTCGGAGCGTGCGCTGTCGTACCCGAGATCTAACGAACTCCGAGACGTGCGATGCGAGCGCAAACGTTACGATGAATGTGCGGTCGGTGCTTGCGTGTGTGGGAAGGGGTGGCTCGGCCAGGGCAAGGGGGCGATCCAATCGGATCAAGATAATCCATAATCCAACCCCTGACGTGGATCCCTGCAACTGAAAAACGAATGCTGACTGGGTTTGGCAGTTGCGCCTCGCGTCGAGGGTGTCGAGGCCCACGTTCGTGTTCAAGCTCACTTCTGCGTGGGTGACATTTAGCCTGGGAGAGCAGATAAATATCCCAAGTTTAAATTGAACCGGGGCAAAAAGTGCAACAGTGCGAGGTTTTTCGTTTTCAAGAACTGACGGCGGATGGATCGAGACGCGCGCATGTCTTCCCTCTACTAGACCCTCGCGCGCGCTCCTTCGCCGCGTCGGGTAGTCGCGGTTGACTCGAGTCGCCGCTGACGTGGGCACAAACGCCACGATGAATACCGCGACGTCGTTGTCCGCGACGTCGCGCGCCGCATTTGCGGGCAATCGAAGTTCCTGCAGTAAGTCAGCATCGGGTGTGTTGAGGGGTGCCGTGCAGGGGGCGCGTGATCGCGCCGGTGCGTGGGTTAATGGATCGTCCGGTGTCAATGCGAAACAGAGTACATCGCGGCGATTGGCATCTATCGGCCAAGTCAAACGATCCATGTCTCTGCGCGTAAACGCCGGGTACGGCTACGGCGATGCCATCGCACCAGACACGACGCACACGGAAGAGGCGTTCGTGGTGAACCTTGATAGGATCGCGGTGGGGGCGTACGTGAGCGTTTCCGTCAGGGCGGACGTATCCCCGGACGCCGCGGTGGACGCGCTGGTGGCGATCGTGCACGCGCACATGCCCGGTGACGTGTTTGTGCACTGGGGCTTGGGGTCGGAGGAAGACGACGGGTCAATCAGCGCAGAGGCGTGGGAGTGCCCCCCCGCTGAGTTGATGCCACCCGGGTCGCGCAGAGTGAGCAACTGGGCATCAGGTGCGGCGGTGCAGTCCCCTATTGACCTTACGACTGGGACGATTGAGATCCCGCTACCAAGTAGACCCGGCCACGGATTAGCGTTCGTTTTGTACGACCAGGAGAAGCAGTGCTACTACGACCATCAAGGCGCTGCTTTTTTCCTGGACTCAGCTTTGTCCTCGGAAACCGCGCGGCGCGCCACAGCAGCTGCGAAGGACCAAGCGAGGGCACAGGAAACGCACATGCGCGCGATCGCGGAGGCTGAGGCGTCTGAAACCGCGAGGCACAACGCCGAGATGGCCAGATCACGGGATGAGGAATTAAGGCGACGGGAACAACGAGACCGGGAAGAACGCGAACACCGCGAGCGCGAACAACGCGAAGAAGAGGCGAACATCGCCGCGTTCGATGCCGCTGCTGCTGAGAGCGCGAGGCAAAACGCCGCGGACGAGGCCGCCGCAGCCGAACGCAGACGCATAGCTGCGGAGAAGCAGGAACAGTACGAGCGGGAAATGACGGAACAAGCGAATCAACAAGCGCAAAACCAAAGCGCGTACGACCGGTTCGTGAACGATCCGCAAAACCCATTTCGTGATTTTACACCAGCCAGAGCCGCGGCGGCCAGAGGCGAGGACGTATTACCGGGAATGCTCCAGGCCGCCACGGCGACGATGTCGCCGCCCGCGCCTCCGCCAGGGTTCGTGGATCCTGCGTTGGCCGCCGGCGCTGCGGCGTTTGCGCCGAGCGCGTCGTCGGGTGGCGGCAGCGGTTCGGGGTGGGACAGCGCTTCCTCAAGCGCGGCGACGGACCACTCGTACAACCCCCCGCCCGCCCCCACCCCGC
>TARA_B110000977_G_scaffold31438_1_pt1 | contig 11202 bp, 10 predicted proteins | sample TARA_B110000977 | Tara Oceans TARA_B110000977 (sample SAMEA4397798) | marine metagenome | biome: Polar Biome; feature: [SRF] surface water layer (ENVO:00010504); material: water (ENVO:00002006), including particulate matter (ENVO:01000060) such as... | depth 5 m | reverse complement strand
TTACTAGTACGCCCCTACCGTGCCCGTCACGAAATCGTACCACGGGTGTCCATTCGAGGGGTATCGAAGGACTTGCGCGGCGACGCGGTCGCCGCGCGCGCGGAGGCAGCCGCGCACTGACAACGACTGCGTTGTTCTTTTCCCATCAGACGTCACGCCGATTCGCCCCAGCTGGAACGTGGACACCTCTGACCACGTGCGTTTGTCGAAGACGTGCGTCAGCCCGTCATCCTGCGCTAAGACGACCTTACGCGAGTCCACGTGTAATGAGGGTACAAAACCGCGTCCGCGTTTGGGGTGGTCCACGACGGCTATTCTGTCCCCGGACCTAATGTCGAACACGACGAACCCTCCGGCATGGCCACTAAGCGTCGGCGTCGGATGCCGGTACGTCGCCACCACCTGGTTGTCAAAAACGTGTCCTATCTCCACAACGTGACACGTGCACGGCCCAACGAACGAGCCCACGACTCGCGGCTGGCCGTTTCCCAAGTCGTACTGCTCCATGCTCCCGGACGCGGTACCCGCAAAGAACACACCGACGCCGTTTTTTCCGTCGTCGCCGCCCGCTCGCAACGACGTCACGCGGGAGTGCGGCACGCACCACCCGCCTCGGCGCACAGAAAGCGCTTGCCCGAAACCGCCGCCGCCCGTCTCGTTTTCTTCACACCGTTTCGGTGTTCCACTCGGTACGCGCACCGTGAGTAACACGCCGCGCGCGTCATTTCTTTCCGCGTTCCCCGAACCACTCGAGTCAGAGTCGTCACTGCACGAGCGCTTGTGTTTAGACTTCTCAACAAACGCAACCACCACCTGTCCGTCTTCGCCGTCCAGATCCGCTCCAGGTGGCAGCGCGCACATCGAAGAAATCGCTCCGTCGGCTTTGAACGCAAAGGGATACACCAGGGGCGCTTGTTTTTCGTCGCCCTGCGTGGTTTCGTCGCCCTCTTTCGTTTCCCATGACGGCCTCCTTTCCCGCTCTCGCCTCTTCGTGTACGTTTGGAACAGCTCACACGACGACAGACGCGCAGTTCCGTCGTGAAACCCGGACACGGCGACGTTTGGGTCATCGCGGTTCATAAACGTGGCGCACGTCGCGTGCGACGACAAGGATTCCGCCTTTGGCGACGACGTTTTAAAAATACCCTCAACCTCCCACAAAGATTTTGTCTCACCAGAGGTGGGGGTGTCGCAATTCGCCACCACGACACCGCTGGTGTGCACGCCGCGTAACGACCACGTGTGGTGTGGTGGATGCGCGTGTTGCGTGTCACTCGCCCATTTTCGTTTAAAACTGCTGTCGATTTTTCCCGGAACGACTGGTTTCCCAAACTCCAAGTCCACGAAATGAGTGTTGTGCTTGTTGTACTTGTCGTGCTCGCTTCTTCGAAATTCCCCCGCCGTCCACGCGCGGTTGCACACGTACAGTCGCTTTGCATTTGACCGAACCCCACCGGGAAGCTCGTTTTGACCCACCAGGTCGTGCGTTTCCCGTGAACCTAACCCTCGCCAAAGCACATCGTGGTTTGCCAAAACACAGAACGAACGACACACCGCGGCGGACCGCGCCAGGTCTCTCGCACCTAAACGCTCGCGAATCGCGAGCGCCATGTCAACATCAAGGCTGTCCATGGCACACGACGCGACACGGGTGATGACCGATTTTCAAACGCACGCCCGCCAGCGCCCGAAACAGTGTCGGAGGTATCACGACAAGAGGAAGATTAGCTCACGAAAAAAAACACCTCTGCTGATTGAAGACTACTGTAGATTGAAAAAGATGCGTCTCGTCGCTAATCGAAACCAGCTGCTACTCACCTCACGCAGGCGCGACTCGCGGTTCCTTTTTGTCCGTGAAAACCCACACCGTGTCCTTCCCCTCGCCCCTCGGTTCCACGGCGACGCACTTGGCGGCGACGCGCCACGCCGCCTCCGCGATCGGCGTGGGGTCGTACAGGTACAAATCCGGGTAGGTGTTTTTCAACGCCTCGGTGGCTTGCACGGCGTGGTAGTGCGGTATGGTGCAATCCACGTGGTGCGCCACGTGCGTGCTGCCGATCCTGTGGTGCAGGAAATCGAACACGGCGCCGTACGGGCGGTCGATTGTGAGGAACGCGCCTTTGATGTATGACCACTCGCTCGACGCGAGGTGCGGGACGTCCGTATCCGTGTGCTGCAACCAAGTGTACAGCACTAGCCACACGTTGACGAACATGTACGGCCCGAAGTAAAGCGCGAAGACGGTGGCAAAAGAGGTTTGTGATACCCAGAACGCCAAGGCCGCGACCACCGCAGCGACGCCGACGTCCGATTTCCAAACCTTGGCTTTCCACGATCCAGGGAACAGCTCCATCGGGCCGGTGTTTACGTTTGGCAGGAAGTGGTTGGTTATCCCGCGCGCGCTGCCGCCGGTGGCGCCCGTTAGCAGATACGCGGGCCACCCGAAAACGAGGTGCGCGAACAGCTGCACGATCGCGAACGGCCCTTCCCCGATTGAGTCCTTCACGTTCAGGTTCATGGTGCCTTTGGTTTCGCCTTTCACGTAAGGCACGTGCGTTTCGCCCTCCGTCAGGTGGTTGGTGCGCGAATGGTGCACCGCGTGCGACCGCTGCCAGGAGAAGTACGGCACCAACAACAGCGAGTGCAGCACGTACCCGACGCTGTCCTGAATCAGCCGGTTATCGGAAAACGCGTTGTGCCCGCACTCGTGCGCGATCACCCAGCACCCAGTCGCGACCGTTCCGGTGACCGCGGCGTAGGCGAGCCACACGGGCCAGAAGCTGAGCTGCATGGGGATGAACAGGTACGCCAAAACGCCGCACCCGACCGTCATGGCGGTGGAAATCGCGGCGTACATTAGGGACTTGGCAGTGTCCTTCACGAAGCACTCCTCAGGGACGTTGCTTAACACCTCCGCGCGCGTGGGGAAGTCGTCTTTAGAAGGGAACTGCATCGCCTTGCCGTGCAGCCCGGAAGGTGTAAGATCGTCGTACGCCACCGCGCCCGCGCGCACGCCGAAACCGGGGGCGCGGCGGCCGGTGCCGAAGGGCTTGACCAGTCGTTGGACAGGGATGGAGACTCGTTGGCGCGAGCCTGGTGACGGGAAACGTGGGTCGGGTGGGGGGCGGTGGTCAGAAAAAGAGGCGAGACTGGTGGGTCGATCGGGCGCAGAAATCAAATCAGGCATTAGTTGTGACGTCATCGACGTCCCAGATTACTCCAGTCCACGGGTGGACGCACCCACTCCGGCGCGCGCGACGGCCCCCCTGGATGACGCCGTAAGCACGGCGCCCGTGCGCAGCGCGGGAACTCCCACGGAGGCGATGGCGGCCATTTGTTGATTCGACGGCGACGAAGGTGGTGCGCGCGGCGTTCTGCCGATGGGTTCGTGTTTTATCGGTCGAAAAAAGCCGAGGACATATCAGCCACTCACGGACCGGAAACGAGATTGGCTGTCAATTTTTGGGTCCTTTCAAGCGTACCGATGAACATCACGAGAAACCATCATCGAAACGTACCAGTTGAACCCCGAACCACGGTTTAGGTGAACGAACAAAAGGAAAACGCGCGTTTCAGGTTTCGTGTTCGCGACAAATAGTCGCAGGTAAAAACGCTACCCCCCGCCTTCTAATCCCCCGCTTTCTACCCACCCCGCCCAGTTCTGCATCACGTCCCTCTCCAGCCTCCACCACTTCGCTAGGTTACGAATTGACTTCAAGTCAAGGTCAACCACGGAGACTCTGCATTTGTATTTGGCGTCGGCGTCACCTGAACAACCTTTTTTATTTTCCGGACACGACACCACGAACGTCTCGTCGAGCGCTAAAGTTTCTTCCGCTTTTCCCTTTCCACTTCGCAAACGCCTAATCGCGATGAGCACGCTGCAGTCCTTGGCCACGGTTGACACGACGAAGTCCCGTAGCTCCCCTTTCAAACGGGTTTCGATTTTCAACTCACCGGTCAACTCATCGGTCACGCCTTTGACTCGTTCCATCAAAACCTCCACGCCCAGTCTGTCTTTTCTTTGCGCCGAAAGAACGCGCGGCAAAACCTGGGACTCGCGCAACGCGACTTGCACGACGCGCAAAAGTGATGAAAGAGTTTCTTCTTTGGTACTGGTAACACTACCCTCATTAGCACTACCGGTACCCTCACCACCACCCAGACTCGTAAATGCATTCACGCCTTCGCCGAACACCATTGTTGATTGTTGCGCGTTTGGCGATCGTCTTCTGATTCGCAGGTTGTTTCTCGGAAACGCGACCAGCGCTTGGAGCGCTTTGTGCACGTCGTCTTGGTTTGTGGAAAATAAATCGAGCGGATCGTATTTAGACACCTGCAACACATTCCCGTTGGTGACTTTCAACCGCTGGTGCATTGCGAAGCGGGAAACGGAAAACTGAGAGCCGTCGCGAACGAAACCGCACTTGGGTTTGAGCTCCACGGAGAGCGTTTCATTTTCCGATTCGTTTGGAGACTCCCCATCACCCGCGTCGAGCCGCGTCGTGTGAGATTTCGTATCAACCAAATTCGCGTCGCGCAGAAGCACCGCACGTGTTTGCGTCATGTCTATTACAGACACGTCTACACGTTGCTTTGGCCGTTCCGTTGTGACACTTTGTGCGACCGCGCGTAGGAATTCGTAATCCACGGTCACGTACACGCCCGGGTCGGTGAACCGTGACCCGAGCAAAGGCCGCATCACGTTTTCAACGAACGCCAGCGACATCGTTTCCGGTGTTTCGCACGCCGTGTCGCGTGCGAATCCGGGCTGGTCTCGCCACAGCAAAGCATCCGTAAGTTTTGAGGTGTCGTGCGCACTACGGGTACGCGACTCGAGGTCGTCTTCGGCACCGCCATCCAAGCCCACTTTTATTGTCGTTTTCCGCAGACGCAAAACACATCCGGCGAAATTCGCATCGTCACCCGCAATCGCCCTTCGCTCCAGCACCAAATGCGCGCCCCCCTCGGCGAGGTACACCCAGCCCGCAGCAGCGGCAGCGCCGAGGCAACAAACCGCGTCTCCGCGCCGCGCCATCGCGCGCGCCGGAGTGATGACAACAAGAGTTTCCCACAGATTGTGACGGACGAAGAAAAGTCTGCCGATATAAAAGTTTTCTAAAAGTTCATTACGTGTTTCACTCGGGAGTACCTTTCTAGGACCAACGCAACACCTCCACTCTCCCTCGTTACTGTTAGAAACAACCTTAGAACGCTACGCTTGTTTCCTCTCCACCAGCAGCAACGTTTTGAGTTCCCCGTTGGCGTGCATCTCCTCTAAAATGTCGTGCCCCCCCACGAGCTCGCCGTTGAAATAAAGCTGCGGAATCGTGGGCCAGTCGCTGAATTGTTTAACCAAGTTGCGCAAGTTCCCATTGTTGGTCTCATCAAGCGTGTCTATTGTTTCGTAATCCACCAGCAGCTCATCCAGCATCGCACAAAGGCGGTGCGAAAACCCGCACTCCGGTTCCGCGCGCGTGCCTTTAATGAACGCGACTACTTTGTTTCCGTCCACGGCGTCGCGACACAGGTTAATGATTCGGTCGTCCCCGGTCTCGTTCCCGTCGCCCTTCGTGAGCCGCAAATTCGGCTTCGCGTCCCGGTTCTTGCGTTCCGTCCAAAGCGCGTTTCCCGAGGTGTTTCCTGGAGGGACTTTTTTGTCACCAGTAGTAGTACTGGCGAGGTGCTCCATCATCCAGGCTTTCCACGCTAGCTGCAACTCGGTTTTATTCGCCATCGGCAAACTCGCGCATCGCACAAAACCGCATTGTTTCGGGAGCTCAAACACGTGAAGCTTGACGCTGGCGGATACCTTCCGGGATAACCCGACGTACTGGATTTGTTGTTCACTGTCGTACACCGCGTACACACCAGGCGTGGCCGGGATTTCAGGGGAACGCACGCCGTCGCCGAGGAGGGGGATCATGTTCGCGGAGCCGAGGGGAGGCACGGTTTCGCCGGATCCTTTTTCCGCGCCGGTTTCTTTTTCCGCGCGCGCGATGTTGAGTTTACGGCCACGGCCCACAGAAGCGACCCAGACGTGGCGGCGGGAAGCTGTCGCATCTCTCCGGTCCCTGTGCGTCGCACATCGTACCACAGGACAGCACACCGCGTGTGCCACCGAGGCGCTCATCGGCCGGCGTGCAAGAACGAAGTGCCCGCGGATAAGGAAAAAGCCTCCCGAAAAAAGAAAAGAAAAGAAAAAGCGACGAAACTATATTCAGAGTCGGTGGCGCGGGTGGTCATCACGCGTACTCCGCGCGATGCGTGCGGATACCGCTCCCGTGACATTGACGGGCGTGGTGCGCAAGCGAAGAAGCCTGTCACGGCTTCTGGCGTTTATAGACCTGGAAACCGACGATACATCGACGGTAGCGTTAGTGGCGGACGGATGGTTTCTTCTCAAAACGATCGTCGCCGGCCTGCGCGTGCGCGTGACTGGGGTGTGGGAAACACCTTGTGAAACGCGCGGTGCACGTCTCGCGCTCGTCACCGACGGCGTGACGGTACTGGAAGACGTGCGCAGCGAAAACGCGTGGGAAAACGCATCCGCTTCCGCGGCGTGGCGCGCGCGCGTGAGGGAAACAGGCGCCAGCGCCGACACTACCGTGAATCTGATGGGCCCAGATTCGTTCGCAGAAGTGCCGACCGTCGCCGCGACGTACCCCACCATGTGCCTGTCCTGGTCGGATTTCGGTCGGTGCCCTGACCCTACCTGTTTGCGAAGACACGCCGCGAGTTCGCGGTGGGAAACGCAAAGACAGAAACGTGCGGAGGCGAGGAGAGCAGGGACCGGGGGGTGTCTTTCCGGAAACGCGCACGCGCGAAGAACCGAAAGGAACGAACTCGAACACGAAAACAAAAACGTGAACTCTGAAGCAGACGGCGAACACGGCGCTGCGGACGCCGCTAAGTCCAAGCACAATCTCGTGTTCGCGAAGTGGCTGGTTGATACATTCGGGGTTGCTAAGTTGAAAGGAGGGTCTAATGACACTACTAGGGGGGGCGTGGTTGACATCGCAGGTGGCCGAGGGTTACTCTCCTTCGAACTGGCGCTGACGCACGGCGTGCCCGCGACTTTGATCGAACCGAAGCCGCTTCCCGTGCTGAACAAAAAGTTAAGGAAAAGAATCAAGAAATGGCGGGTGTGGCGAGACGGGAGTGATAAAGACGGTCAGGTTTTTCAGGACTCCAGCGACAATGCACCGCACCGCTTTGACGACAAATCACCTGATGAAACAAACCCTGTCCGGGTTATTTGCGCTTCGTTTCTTGGGATGGGCGACGGCGACGCGGATGACGCGAACGGCGAGAATGGTGAAAAAAACGAAAAACAAAAATCAACCGAAAAAACCGAATTGCACATTGCGATCGAATCCGCCGCCGTGCTCGTCGCGATGCACCCCGACCAAGCCACGGACTTTTTCGTCACGACCGCGTTGGCGTTAAAAAAACCCTTCGCGGTCGTGCCTTGCTGCGTGTTTGTTGGTCTCAACGAACACCGGAAACTGGCCGACGGAACCACCGTGGCGACGTACGACCAGATGATGGATTACTACCAATCCCTGCACCCTGAAATTCAACGCGAACGACTCCCCTTCCGCGGGCGACGAGACGTGTTGTTCAAACTGTGAGTTGGTGACGCATCATCAAAAACAGGTAAGAGAGTGGGAGGATAGCAGTGAGAATAACGTGAGGACGGCACGTTCAAAGTTACGAGTGATACACTGGTATTATCTTTTCGAACCGCGTATCAATAGTATAGTACAACAACAAAGCCGGTACGCTCAACTCGCGAACGCCTTCGCGACTGTTTTCGGTAGCGGCGTCTTTTCGGTTTCGCCGGGCGTTTCTTTTTTTCTGCCAGGCGTTTCGGTTTCGTCGCGCTCGCCGCCGGCCGTCTTGCGCTTCCCCGACGATGGCGTACCCACGGGCGTCCGTCGTGTGTACGTCTTCAGCGGCGACAGTGACGTTTTTAAAGAGCCTCTGGACAAAGGCGTGGCGGATTTCGAAAACAAGTTCAACGGGGTTTTCGCGGGGCCGGCGGAGGTTGGTGTTTTTCGGGGCGTGCCTTCTGTTTTTTGCGGCGTCTCTTCTCGTTCTGTTTTTCTAGGCGTGGATGTTTTCGTTTTCGCCGGAGTCAAACTTCGCTTCACCGGCGTCACCACCGGGGATGTTTTCCGCGTCTCCAAGCCATCCTCGGCAGGGTCGTCGATTTCGGTTGAGATTGACTTTGGAAAGCCCCCATCCATTCGTCGCGCCCGGCAGACTAGCACGCATACGTTATCCGCGCTGTGTCGCATGCGCGCCAGCGTGGTGAGCGACTGCGATTGTTACACGAAAAGTGTCAGCCTTGTACAGGCAAACAGTGTGCCTGGATTTGGGAAAGGCCCAAGGCCGTACCTGCGCGACTCGGCGCGAGCCCCAGTAGTTGTCGTCGGCGCACTCGACGCCGCTAATCAAGTTGTCAGACCCTTTTGGAGTTCCAGATGAAACAACAGGGCCTAAGGAGCTGTTTCGCCTCTTTGCGTTTAACGAACCAGTCGGAGTGTGCTGTTTCGGCGAGTACCCGCTTCCGCCGACCGGGCCCGCCGGGACTGTTCTTTTTTTCTCAGCACCGACGCTCCCCTCGTTCCGTCGCCGTTTCGCCAACAACGGCGACGACGTTCGACACGTCGCGGTGGCCTGTGCCAACCGGTCGCTCTGCGCCACGTCGGTCAATCCGTCCGAACAAAGCACGAACGCGTGGTGGGCTTTTCCGTTTTGCCAGAAAAGTGTCAGTATTGTATGGTCAAACAGGGAGGCGGGATTTGGGAAATGCACTACGTACTTTCGTCCAGCCGTAACGTCTCAATCGCGGGTTCCGCTTTGACCATGCTTTTTATCCCGGCGTTGCCAAACGCGCGGCTCACCGCTAACACCCCCGCGGTTCTTGATACGCCTTGTACCACCCTCACGCTGCCCCCCAAACCCTCGATTCGGCTGCGTTCATCGGCTCGGGAAGGGCGCTGGTCGGTTGTTTCGAAAACCACCGCGCCTGTGGAATCCGCCACGACGCACCGGGAGTCACCCACGTTCGCGATGAACACCTTCGGCGCTGTTGTTGTCACCAACCGGGGCGCGGTGTCTGTCAGACTTCGGGGCAATGTATTGTCGATGCCGTCACGGTCAGTGATGGGACTTTGAGGCACAGGATTGTTTCCTGCGTCACCGTTGGTGATGGGACTTCGGTGCGGTGCGTTGGCAGGGTGATTCAGGGTACCGTCACCGCCGTCATGGGGAAAACCAGTACCGTCGTCACGGGCAGTACCAGCACCGGTAGTACCGTGTGTGCCGTCACCGCCAGAATTTCTCCCATCCGCCGCGTTTCCTCCCAACACGAACAGCACCACGACCGCGGTGCTTCCCGGTCCCGGGCCTTTGAACTTGCCCTCCGGTTTGGGAAACTTCTGGCAAATTTGTCGATCCAGGGTTTCGCAGCACTTCACCAGCGCCGCCACCGGGTCTTGTTCCAACTCGGGATCGCGGAACAACACGTCGCAGAAGTTCGTGGCGAGGTGCGAGGAAACTTGGTCGCCGCCGTGTCCGTCGAAAACGCCGAAGGCTACTATGTTTTTGGTGGAATCAGGGTGCCGCGCCGCGACCCACCGGTCCTCCGCGTGAAAAAGAACGTGTCAGTCTCGCGTGGGAAATCGAAATCGTCGTTTTCGTCGGCGGAACGCGGTGATTGGGAAACGCCCTTACCTCCATGCGCGGCCGCCCCCCGATAATCGCGCTGACGTCGAACTTGACTTCCCAATCGTCGCCTAACGAGAACGGCTCGTTGACCGAAACGCCTCCCCGCAGCACCCCCCACTGCGGGTCTTTGTTGCGGCGCGCGGATGGCATCATGGTGCGGTGCCTAGATTCAAGTCTGACCAACAACGCGTCTTTCCAGTCACTTCTTTCCAACAACCGGCTGTCCTGTCACCCCGCCTGTCCTCCTCGCAAGCACCGCGGCTTCGAACTGGTTGAACCGTTTTTCCTTGTAGTGCGCCTCTACCTTCTCCTCGATCCAGAAACCGAGCGCGCCCCCCACCAGCGTGAAACCCACGAGCAGAACCTGTTTGTTCACGCCGGCCATTCCAGGCACCCGCGGGAATGTCGCGAACGGCTCTTCCCAGATGAAAAGATGAAGACACTCGCGGTGCGTTCGCGGTGTCGCGACGCTCGTGGGAACTTCGCGGGGTCCACGCAGGCGCAGGTGCGAACGATGTGCTGTGCGATACCACCGGAGGGACGAGAGTGGCAGACAAGCGCGACGCGGAGTGCCAAGCCACCTTGGCGAAGGGGGGTGCGTGGAACCTTCGCCCGTTTTCGAATAAATATTTCCCGACTGCCGTTTCGTGCTTTCGTCCTTTTCGTCCGACTTTTTCCATTCCGCCCGCGCCTCTCCTTGGCAGGCAGTTCAAGGCGCGCATCGTGGGTGCGCGCGCCGCGAAGCGCACGATGGGACGCGGTCGAGGCGCGCGTGTTGAGAACACACGGCGCGCGCGGGCTGTGTTAGCGGTAGTGGTGACGTTGGTGATTGGCTTGGGGTGTCGCGGCGGTCGGAGGGAGGATGGGGAGCGCATTGTGTCGTCTGCGTCTCTTGCCGATGTCGAAGCGGTGTTCGGGCGCGAGGCGCTTTATGGCAAGCGGCGGACACGTCACACGTCACACATTAGCGGCACGTACGGGACGTACGACCAACACTCACATCACGGCCATCACGGCATCCGGCACAAATCCACGGAGCCGGGTCGGTCACACGTTTCAGACCCGCCGTACGACGCGCGAAGGGCGGCCAGTTATTTCGCGACGATGGCAAAGTACAAAGCCGCGGGGCTCGACGGTTTGGGCGGCAGGACGGTTCGAACGGGCGATTCGCGGGTACGCCGCACGAAAACCCTGCCGTCGGGCAAATTAGCGTTCATGTTCCTCACGGACAAGGTGATGCCTGGGTGGGAGGCGTGGGGAACTTTCTTCGCAACCGCGAGTGACGACGAGTACAACGTGTACGTCAACGCGAACCCGGGCGTCGCGAATGCGCAAAAAGGTATCTTCGCGAATAAAGTCATAAAACACTCAATCGCGACGACCTGGGGAACGTTTTCCATCGTCGAAGCCACGATAGGGTTGTTGAGGCACGCGCTGGCGCAGGACATGGAAAATGAGCGGTTC
>TARA_B110000977_G_scaffold196186_2_pt1 | contig 11215 bp, 11 predicted proteins | sample TARA_B110000977 | Tara Oceans TARA_B110000977 (sample SAMEA4397798) | marine metagenome | biome: Polar Biome; feature: [SRF] surface water layer (ENVO:00010504); material: water (ENVO:00002006), including particulate matter (ENVO:01000060) such as... | depth 5 m | reverse complement strand
CAAAAAAAACCTACACAGACGAGCATGATGGTGTTTCTGCCTGGACCAGAGAGTTGTTTGTGCAATTTTTCAAGATCGATACAGCGCGGGAGTGGTAATTATAGTGTAAGTTGGTTAAAAATATTATTGTACCATGTTTGAAATAGTATGATGATATGTGCGAACAAAAAGAAGTAACATATAGTAATCGTAAGTTTAAGTCGCAACGGCATTTTGAGGCGTCGTAGTCTTATTATAGGGTACAGGTGTGTTTACGTTTACGAATCGCTGTGCCCAGCATATTATCAATCGTCAACCAGACATCTCCAGCATTGGTGCCCAAACAAACGCGCTGTTGGAGCCCTGTGCGCCACCGCTGTGCAACATCATCCAGCAGCGCACGACAATGTTTCATATTTTTGACGTTCGTTCTGCCAATTTTTTGAACAAGTGCAAATTCTAGCGGAACTTCCATGTTGCTGACGTACGATCCAGGTGCCACGTGGCTGATAATGACCATTTCTTTCATACACCCAGTCTGACGCAGACGCTGTAGAATGAACACTGTGGCAGCAGTTGGAACACAATCTTCTGTCATCAGGAGCGTTTTGCTAAGCGTTTGTAGCACCAGTGGTCCAAAGTGCATGTAATCCACTGGATTCCATGCACTGTAATTTTCCACTACCTTGTAATTAATGACAGACGGCGTGCACGGCAGCACGCGTGCCGAGCGGCGTCGGGTGAGATGGAGTTGAACATCACCTGGTGTCAGCTGCAGAATGAGTTCGGTATTATGCATGGTTATTTTGGATCCTCGTGTATTATCACTAATAAGTCCAAATGAGTCCAGGTTCGCGTGAAAATCACCCGACGTTATGCTGTGCAGCACGTCTCCTTTTTTTAACACCTTTTTTGCCGCCGATCCGTCCGCAATATGTGCGACGACGGCGCCCTCACGCGCGACGCCGTGTTCGATGGCATGAGCATCAGTCATTGGAATGAGCGTCAAACCCCACTCTGGGAACCTGCCGAATGGTTCTATGTAAAATTTTTGAAAATACGCAAGCACTGAATAAATGGGCACGGCAAAAGCAATCGCCTCTGACTCGTTAAGCGTGGACGTGCAGATGCCAATGACGTCTCCACTCGGGTCAAACACGGGTCCACCACTATTTCCGGAATTGATGCTGATGTTGAGCTGTAGCATGTCCATATCATCACTGCCGTTCCCTCTGCCTGCTAACCAACCGGAGGAAAGCTGTTCTTCTAATCCTTGTGGAAATCCGACCGTGCTGACTTTGAGAGATTTTGTATCAATGCGTGTGTGACTGAGCGGTGCAATGCGAATATGACTGATCCAGGACGCAGGTGTCTCGTCAATAAACCACCGGTCGTGGTAGGATGATATACTGATGACTGCACAGTCGAGCTGTGGTACAACTGCCTCCACAAACCCGCTGAGCGCGCTTTTGCCCATAGCTGCGGTGCGGAGATAGACCTGACGACGGTCGGAGTTATCGCACACGTGAAAATTGGTCAGAAAGAGAATTTTGTCACCAAACGGAAACAGACTGGGATCAACCCGAAAACAAGTACCAGAATATTCTTCTGTGGTGACAATGCGATCTGGAATCTGTGGGTTTTTTTCGGTACAGACTGACAGCACCTGCATGATTGATTTGCGCATGTGTTCCATGTCCTTTTGCAGTGTCTCGAATGCTTTATAGACAGCTTGCAGCGCGGATGATTATGGCGAGAACCAGGTGGGGGGGGTGCTGAAAGTGACAACAATGGCACTAACAACCGCAAGCGCACTCCCGTGGCACGCAATTCCTGATATTTGTTCCATGCCGCCGGTTCTCTTGGGTCACAGTATCATCACATACGCGTCAGAACAAGGTATGGGGTGGGAGGCATTTGTCACTGCGCTGCGCGAAGACAGTCGGCACAACAATACCATGATCCACGCCTTGGCAAATCTTACAGTATTCGTGATGACGAAGTTGGTGGCAGAGTCTGAGGTGAACGCGCGCATTGTTGAATGGGAGCAGATTAAAAACGCAGAGTGGTCCAGACGTACACACCCTCCGCGCGCGACGCGCGGAACGCGTCCGCGCCGGACGAGACGGACGCCGGAGCGCTACTCGGACACGTGGTGTGCATAGTGTGCTGGCAGATCTCGGAGCCGCCAGAGTGCTTCGTCAAAAGTGGAGACAATGCAGTACGCACCACAGGCAACGGCGTCCGCTGCTACGGTGTGATTGGTGGTGACAACGTATATTTGTGACATGCTGTCCATCATTTCGTCGCGGAGATCGTCTGGATCATTGGTGACCAGAACTACTCCTGGAAGGTACGTCTGGACCACGGACCAAGGCGTGTGCACGCCGGTTGACCAGACTCGATGGTGATTCCATTCAGTGACCTGTACAATGGTGGTGTCCCCATGAAGTAAAATCATGGTTCTTGAGCGCTGGATCATGCTTTATACCCTTGTTTGACCTTTTTCCAAGCGTGCATAGCAAGCCGGCGCAAAGATTTGATACGAACAAAGGTGGAGTTTAATCCATATCTTTTACCCGAGAGCACCTGTGATCCTCGTATTGCAAGCGCAACGCACTTGGCAAATAAAAAGGAGCGCTGGTCACTACCAGCATCACCGTTTTTACCAATGAGCCACGGAAGCGCTTCTTTCATTTTTGCATCACGCAAATTGAGATGTGGGTGGGTATTTTTTAGTACGGAGGCAATCTCGCGCATGTGCCCGTACAGAACAGGCGCGTAGTAGTGATGGAGTCGCGCCCAAGTAGTTTTATTGTACCACTTGTCGGCTGCCAGAAGCGGTCGGCTGTCGTAATTACTTTTAATAATTTGATGAAACCAATGGTGGCAACGCTGTGCGTAGTAGCTACGAACCTCTGGAATGTAGGTATGTAGTCTTGCCGCGTCTAAATACGTCTCTGCGTCTGAATCACCACTAATGGGTTCTACATTTGGATTACGGCGCTCAATACTATTGATATCAATAGCAGCGTCAATGTGACCCTGAGTAGGAAAACCATATTTGTAGTTATCCTCTGACTCTGTTTTCTCTTCGTCTTTCCTTCCGGCTTCGGCTTTGGCTTTGGCTTTGGCTTCTTCTTTCTCAATTGATTCATTCGCTGCTGCACGTGTTGCAGGATGTGAGAGACTTGCGTCAAGAACCAAGCGCAACTGTGACATATCGCGCTGCCAGCCCACCCCATCATGCGAGAGTTTGTTAAGAGATGGAAATAATGCAGCGGTGCTTGCTGGTGATATTGTTGTCAGAAAATACTGCAATCGCGTTGCATTGCGCACATTTTGGAATCGATGAACTCGGAAGTCCTGCGCATCATTTTCTGATTGTACGTCCTCTCGCACTGATTTAACGTCAGAAGTTGAACCTTTCGCTCGGTGCGCCCTAGTTTTCGAAGGGGTCTGCAAATTAAAACGACGGTTATCAGCAGGAGAAACAGTAGTATCACCTGGAGGGGTAAGAATAGTATTAATATGACGGAGAGCAGCAGAAGCAGCACTGACACGACTAGGACCACTATACTTCCGCGCAGATTTCACTGCTGCCAATGTTTGTACCACCATTGAATGTTGCGCCTTCGTCCCGGCAAGGTGCACTGCACTCACTAACTTTTTTGCCATGATTTCAGCTACATCCCACGCAGCAGCCTCCGCCTTCGTTCGAGCATACTCGGCATCCCGAACAGCCCGATCAACAACAGCATCAGTCAAGTCAATCCGTGCGTGTTGTATTGCTTCGAGTGCTTGTGTCGCAGCATCCAGTGAAGGTTGCACTCCAATAACACGTGCATCGTTCTGTGCCTGAGCTGCATGTGTTACAGCATCATCCCAAACGGTTGCAGCAGCACCTGCAGCACCCGAATCGAGTACAGGACTTCGGGAGGGGGAATCGGGCATCACAGGTGCTGTGGCTACTCTAGATGTGTTAGCTGTGCTAGCTGCTCTAGCTGCTCTCGCTGCTCTAGCTGCGGACTCTCTACCACTCTCCGCTGTATGCACTGCAGCCTGTATAGTCTCTATTGTGCGCTTTGCTATTAACAATACCCAGTTTACGTCTGGATCCTGCATGTCTGCTTCGCCAGCGCCGACGTTCAGCGCGCGCGCGTATATGCACCAACGATGTACATCGGCGTCTGCCAGCACGTGTGCCTCTCGGCGCGCATTCTCTATGTCGAAGGTGGTGATTGTGCGTTCTGTCTGCGTGTTATTGTCAATCATGGAATTAAAATTTTCTTGCCAATATTGGTCCAGGTTTTCATTTGTGAAGGCAGCGACCTGTGCAATGAACTGATATTCGACTGATTCTTGTAATTGTTTGAGCTCGTGCTGTTTGCGCTGCTCGTAAATGGCGAGTCTGTTAACCAAGTGTTTGTTCCTGTACATGTAGGGTGGCAGCAAGTCTGAGATCCGCGTGTTGATTTGTGCCGTTGCCGTTTCCTCCTCCGACTTCCCCTCCAGTTCCTCTGGTTCCTCCGCCTGTGGTGTGGGACCCCAAGTCCAGTCCATCTTTTTGTGATATGAATCCACTGCTTAAATAGAAGATGAGTGGAGATCTGCATGAGGTAAAATTCAGTATAAATAGCCAGCATTTGCGTAGATAAAATGGAACCTGCACCTGAGTCAAAAATGTCCGAACCCACCATGAATGCCGGCGGCGAGCAGCACACCCGTCGCGTTGTCTTTGAGTGTGATGCGCGTGGCAGCAAGCTAGCCTTGGGCAAGACTGTCAAGTTTAGTAATCCCGGTGATGTGTTCCGACCGATGAAACCTGCGGATCTGAGTGCGGAAGAGGACGCTGCGTTTGAGGCACAAAACTTTGAGAAGGCAATTATCACTGGCGTGACACTGAAGTCGGTCTCGAGCAACTGTCCAGAGCCGGTGACCGTGGGATTGAATTTGTTTGAGGGTCAGCCAAAGATTGTCAACTCTGCAGGATGGTTGTACGCCAAGCAGACGAACGACATGACCAAGGACCATGCACATCAGAACGAGGGGTTCACCAACCTGGTGACGGTGCTGCCAAACGAGAAGCAGCGCATGAACGAGGTGCTGTACAGCCCAGAGAATGTGCTGTCTGATCAGTACATCAACAAGTATGGTGCCTACACGGTGGAAAAGCTCTGGGAAAACATTGTCCCGTTCCCCAACGAGCCCTACTACTATGTGGACCAGGATCATGTGGTCATGAAGATTATTTCACAAAACTGGGAGCAGCTTGGTATTTCTCCAGAGAATGAACAAATGCGCGAAGGACACTGGTTGAAAGTATCAAAGGATGTCGTGAAGAACTGTATCTCTCAGTTGTACGAGAACGTGATTTCACAAATTCCCTACACCAATTTCAAGGAGCTGGGTGCGAGATTCCAGGGCAACACGTCGGGAGACACCAGATACAAGGTTGTGTGTGAAATGTTAGTGAATTACAAGTTTCCATAATATATATACTTAAGACAAATGTTGTACTATTTCTCTGGGTAACGTGAGATTTCCATCACTGTACATGTTGAGAATTTTAAACTGATCTTTCAGTTGCAGAAGCTGCTGCATGACAGCATCACTGTACGGCAGCTTGATCATGTTTTGTGCGGTGTGCGCGTGCGCAGCTTTCGAGTCGGGAATATGCTCTGCTGGTGGCGTCATCTGCAGCAGTTGTGGTGGCGTGAGGCGTGCGTGGATGGGGGTCAGAGAGACCGAGACGTTCAGTGGACGATAGTGCAGCCCGTTGCCAACGGAAGAAAGCTCCCCAGAAAACTGTTTCATCGCGTGTGTGTTGACAACTTCTTTCCCCTCCCAATCACAGCGCTCGTAGAGACTGTGCAAATCTTTCTTGGACATGTTAGAAAGATGTTCGTCCTCGCGAATGACATCAGACGGGTGATCTGTTGCGGTGACGGCTTTGTAGCCGACAAGAGGCGACATGAGCACAAGTCCTGGACCCTTGTACGCTGCGTTGTAAAAGTGGAAGTTGGTAGCACCTTTGTACAACATGTTGCAAAAGCTGGTGCTGACAAGCTCGTCGGCGCCCATGACAGCAGCAATGGCTTTGCACTGGTCGGACACCACTGCCTGCGTGTCGTTTGAGTAAACAGACTGCACAGTCCCGTGCCACTGATGCTCCAAATGTGTGTCCACGATGGTGTACGTGTTCCGCACTTCGTTACCCATCTGATCAATCTGCTGTGTCTCGTAGATGCCGGCACTCGCGTTCATGGGTGGGAGGTCGTACGTGTCGCTCCCAACTTTTTGATACGTGCCACCTTTGAAGAGCGCGCGGCATTGTGTAACGTTGGGATGGAGCCACAGGATGTCTGCGCTGGTCAGCTCGTACTCCGGCTTGACGGTGACAATCAGACCCTTGTAGACGCTCTGTTGGTGGAGACGTGAATTATCGTGATCCAGTTGAAAGTTGGACAAAAACTGCACATTGACAAAGTGGGGTGATTTCTCTAAGTGTGCTTGCACCACAGCTTTGTGTGGATCTTGACGGTGCGCCAGTGTGGGCTGCATGGACATGTTATGTACAGCATGGATTCTTTTTATAGGAGCAGATTCCTGATCAGTTTTTTGATTGTATATATAGAACAGATCCGCTTACTTAAAACAGACAATGTCGTTCGTGAACAAACCCACCCAGAAAATGGAAGCACAACCCTTCAAGTTTTTGTTGGAATTGGTGCCCAACCCAGCGTCCAAGTGTACACCGCAGCAGCAGTTAGCACAGCAGGACATTATTAATCAGATTAAACTGGCAGGCGCTGACCTGTTTCGACCAAACCCTGCCGTGGGCATTGGAAATGAGCTCAAATCCAAAGAGTTGTGGAAGCGCGAAGTCAAAGTTTCCGATATTGCGGCTGCGATGGATAACTACGACTTGGTCATGCGCGTCAACATGAAGAGTGAGGATTGCAACACTCCGTCAGTGGCGGTCATGGCAACAGCAGCCAATTTGCGCAACAACGAGGTCATCTCTTCGCCAAGTGGTGCGTTTTCTTTAGTCCGCCACGGCAACTACATCCGAGGAGTGGACGTTGCTTGATGTGCGTGTGCGTCTCTTTTTTTGTGGCGGCTCCGGCGGCGGCGCCGGTGGTGTGCTGTTCAGTAAAGACAGAGGCATCCCTGTAATCTTGCTACACCCGTTGACAAGTGCCTCCCACGTAATGACGCCGGCGTCATATAGTTTTTGGAGCTGCTCCAGATCAATGGGTTCATGCTGGACCTTTACATTTATAATCACCTTTATTTCATTCTTCAACTTATCCCTGTACATCTGTTTACCCTTGGGTACTTTGGTCTTGGTGGGCAAGACGTAGACCTTCGTATACAAATCAGTAAACAATATAGACAGCTTCCCCCTCCACCATTCAATTGTATTGTTGAACACTGCCTCAACTCCGTCTGTGCTGCTTTTAAACTGACTGTCTGCCACTAGCAGTGCACGTGGGACACCAATGGTTGTACAAAGTTCTTCCTGGAGAATCTTGTGCAGTTGTGCCAAGTCCTGGCGCGCGGTGTTCTGTGCAGTGTGCACAACACGGAGACCGGCAGGCAATTGGACAATATCCTTTAAATTATTAGGTGCCAGACCGCTGTTCTTGTTTCTCCCGTCGCGCAACATTTCATCGTACATATCTTGCTGATGTTTTAATATGTCAATATTCGTTCGATTCCTAGTAAAGTGCTCGTCCTGGCGCGTGTCCGCGGAGTCGTCTTGTACATAGTAATCAAAATCAACGCCCTCTTGTTTTTCCTGGGTCGTCTCATGCATTTCTGCGAAGTACTTTGGACGACTTTTCTGTACTTCCATGGTGCGGCACGACGTGCGCAGCGTTTTGAGAAATTCCAGTTTTTCAAAACACTTTGCGTAAGTAGACGTAATCTCGACGTTCCCTTCCTCGTTCTGCGTTGGTATCATGCCAAAATGATCGTACACAAGCACGTCCTTTGGCAGTTCAAAGCGAGAGTGGATCTCGTACGTGGTCTCCAGCCCGTCTATCATGGTGATCTGGTAGGTCTCTGGTGCGAGGACGTAGGGGTAGAGACGCTTGGCAGCATCCCGTCGCAAGACAATGACCACAAACCCAAACACCATCACCTGATCCAGTATTTGTGGCAGCGCAAGTGCCCAGTGCGAGGAAAGAGCGTCGGTGACGTCAAGTGGTGGCGTGTACGCACGCCCCTGCTTCTCAAGGGACAGACCCGGGAGAGACAGATGTGCAATTAGCATCTGACGCGCCATGTACATAAAGGACGATGTTTTGTACTGGTGCCACAGAAAGAGACGCAGACTTCGAGAAATTTGCGACTGCATGTATTTAAGACAGGAAATGCAGGTATAAATACATGTGCGAGGCAACTTCCTACTATGTTGGTCTTATAATGGTGATAAGTGGATCTAGCTTGCTGTTATATGCCTATCTGCTACAGCGGTATAATAGATACAAGCTCAAGTAAGAATGACGTTCCGTGTTCCTTGGTTTGTGCTGCTGGCAGTCGGACTCCATCGCGAGCAACCGTACATTCGAGAACCGTACACGACAATTGTCTTGATTCTGTACGCGCTGACCATGTCGGTGGCGTGGGTGGTCACACACGAGGAGGAGTGGAAGCGAAAACTGCACGTGACACAAACAGAGCATCGCCTGGTGTATATCAAAATAGGGGAGTTTTTAGTGGCGCTGCTATCAGCATACGCAAGTGTGTATTTATTACTGGCTACAATGATTCCCAGTGGTGTGTTTTGGGTGTGCCTGGGACTGGGCACGCTGGGTCAGTACGGTCGACGGCACCTGTGGAAGCGCGAAGAGCTCAAGAGAAATCTCTGCGAAGGCGTGTGAAGACGTCTGAAGGCGTGCTCAGAACTCCGCGTCCAGCGTAAACACCTGCTGTGCGGCGGACACGCCCACACCTGCCTTGGAGTATTCGGAGACGCGCTTTTCAAAAAAGTTGGTCTTGCCCGACAGTGAAATCATGTTCATCCACTCAAACGGGTTGACAACGTTGTAGATCTTGTCAACACCAAGCCGCGTGCACCAGTAGTCCGCCACAAACTGCACGTACTGAATCATCTGGTGCATGTTCATGCCAATCAGTGGTGCGCGGAGAGCGTGCTCCACAAAGTGCGACTCGGCGTCGACCGCGTCACGCACAATGCGATGAACGTCCTCCTGCGACAGCGGCACGCCGCGCGCGTACTTTTCACAGGCAAACTCCGTGTGGAGCCCCTCATCGCGCGAAATGAACTCATTGCTAGTACAGATGCCCGCCAGACCCACCCCACGCTTTTTGAGCCAAAAAATGCAGGCGAAACTCGCGCTGAAAAAAATGCCCTCCACTGCCGCAAACGCCACGACGCGATGCTGGAACGACAGCGTGCGGCTCGTGTGCTTCTTGCACCAGTCTGCTTTGCGGCGAATGCTCTCGTTGTGCTCAATGGCGTTAAACAGCTGCCGGCGCTCGACAGGGTCGTGCACACAGGTGGTAATGAGCTGACCGTACATTTCGGCGTGAATGTTTTCCATCGCAATTTGAAAACCGTAAAAACAAACGGAAGGCAGGTCCGTCACCTCCACGGCAAAGTTCATCAACAGATTATCATTCACAATGCTGTCGGCATGGGCAAAGAAACTGAGCACACTCTTGATAAAATGTTGCTCGTCCTTCGTAAGAACATCGTAATCTTTTTTATCCTGTGATAAATCTATCTCCTCCACCGTCCAGAAGCACGCCACCGCCTGCTTGTACATGTCCCACATCTTTATGTCCACTCCCTCCATGTTGAACACCGTTGTCACGCGGCGCGCAGCACGCGCAGCGCAACATCGGCGCCACGCGCGCTGGATTCGCACAGCATAGTACTGGCGCACCTTGTCGTCCCAGATATCCTGAGTCGTGGCTGTGTGCTGCTGCATTCTCTGCATGCGGTGGTGGCGGGCGTGGTTCATCTGGTTCATGTAGGTGCGCTTCTCAGTGCAACGGTCGCCATAGATATACCCGAGTGCCAGACAAGATTAAAATCGAAACGTCACACGTGTGGCTGTGGTGGTTTTGGGTTCTTCGCCGCCACCATCTTTCTTCGCTTCCCGTTTTTCCCGTGCTTTCCGTGCTTTCCGTGCTTCCTCCGACTCACATATCTTCTTGTGTCCATTTATCTTCTTCTTCCAATGTTTCACTTGACATTCTTTTCCGCAGTAAAAGACTCGGTGACACCTACTGCATGGTCTGAGTTTGTGCTTTGGATCACCGTGTGGTCGGTAGCAGAATGCACATTCAAGAGGTTTTGGAATGAACGAGGGTGTTCTTCCTTCGATTTCGTCAAGTTGTTGGAGTCCTTGGATGGCACCCTCGTTACCTTGCTCTGCCGCTTTCACCCACCATTCGCGAGCTTTTTCAAAGGATTTCTCGACACCTTGATCTGAGAAATAGAGACAACCCAGATTGACCTGCGCATAAGCAATTCCCTGCCTTGCTGCTGCTTCGTAATATGCTGCTGCTCTCTCATAACTTTGTTTCACACCTTTACCAGTATCGTACATGAAACCGATATTGAACTGCGCTTTGGCATATCCTTGACTCGCGGACAGTTCGAACAACACTATTGCTTGTTGGGCGGATTTCTCAACACCGTTACCATGTAGGTACTTTTCACCCAGTATGTTCTGCGCCCATGCTTTCCCTTTCTCAACCCATTTAAGAAGCTGCTCGAGCTCCTCCTCATCTGAGTCAGGATACTTCGTACGACACAGAGGACAACTATCTTTTTGTTTTTGACTCAAGCTGCTCACTTTCATTCCTTCGTCACACCATTTGTGAATTCCCTTGCCGCAACATACATAACGTATAAATTTCGTCGGATCCTTTTGTAGTGGCTCAATGCAAACTGGACACACGTCTTCTTCCTCCTCCACATCACCCTCTTCGTCGAACTTATCATCAGACGTGCTTGCAGCCATGCTGATTTCCAGGTGGCATCATGTCTATATATAGGATGAATTATCCATAACACAAACGCATTTCCGCATATGAAAGTGCCCTGCCAGTTTTTTGATCAGTGAACATATGTTTGACGGCTGCATCCACACCTTCCTCTACCATCACTTTGAGAGCCCTTTTATTAGTATTATCCATAGCCTCGTAATGCGGTGTTTTACATACCATATCTTCTTCCCCAGCTTTGTCAGAC
>TARA_B110000977_G_scaffold152575_1_pt1 | contig 11215 bp, 4 predicted proteins | sample TARA_B110000977 | Tara Oceans TARA_B110000977 (sample SAMEA4397798) | marine metagenome | biome: Polar Biome; feature: [SRF] surface water layer (ENVO:00010504); material: water (ENVO:00002006), including particulate matter (ENVO:01000060) such as... | depth 5 m | reverse complement strand
GGAGACACGAAAGATAATGGCGCAGGTGGAAGAAACCAAAAAGGCGAGTGACGCGCCGACGCCGGTGCCCGATCCAACGCCCGAGTCGCAACCCGAGGCCCGCGGAGGGCGAAGCGTTTGTGTCGGAAGAGGGAGAAGGGCTGCTGTTTAAATAGGGTGAGGCAGCCACTGATTTCCTCGTTACCCTGCGAGCGAGTATGTCCCTCCCGAGCCAGACGCGAAAGCCCCGAGGGTGGTGGACATTGCAGTTTGGGGCGAAGGCTTGCGCGCGCGGAGACGGTTTTTTGAGTCCGACTCCGTCGCCGTCGTCGAGGCGTGGGTGGGCCGCGTGCTGGGGCTGGACATGCGCCAAAACCAGCTCTGGACGGGTTTACTGCGCATAACACTTGAAGACGGAACGTTAACCCTGAGAGAAGCCGGGATCAAAGATAAACACGCCATGGCCGTGACGCCAAGACGGTAGATAGTTTTTTTGTGAATTTTACAGACGCATCTTGAGTAAAATTTCTTGGCTCCACCGAAACTGACGTCTCGTTGCTTCGTCACCACCTTCGCTTCCGCACACGCACACGCGCAGGAGAGGTGTCCGGGAATCCATCATGGCATTGACTTCGTGACTTTCGCAATGCGCTCTGTGGCGGAGGACCCGCACGTACCGCGAAGGAAGCGAACCCCCGTTTCAGGCAGCGGAGGGTCTGGTCGAAGAAAGGATGCTAACCGAAAAGCCGTCGTCGTGGACCTGACTTGCGAGAGGAGTGACCCTCCCGAATCAGGAGATGGCCTCGCGCCGATCGAGCGCGAGCGCAACGCGCGTACTGTGTGAAACAAAGAAACGATGCGCGTGCTGGGTATCGGCTAGCTCGCCGCAGCGATCGCTCCAAACACTCCCGAGGTTACGACCCCCGAAAAACCCTTTCAGAGCACGGAAGCTTCGAGACAATGGCAGATAAAATTAAAGCCAAAAGACCATGCCCCGACGCGTCGGTCGAAGCGCTTGTGGAACGAATCGCCAGACCTTTTAGAGGCGGGTGTGATGTCAAGGAGGGGAGGGAGGAATGGGTGTGCGTGTAAATGGTGTGAATGGACGATGATACAGTTGTGATGAACACATACGCATTCTTTTCTATCAGCGCTACTACCTTTGGCTTTTTGGCAAATAATTTTCTGGCTCGTCCGAGGATTTTTGACGTGGTCTTTCTCGTCAAAAGCAACGACGTCTCTTCACCTCCGAGACGAAGATGTTCACTCGCGGGAGCGCGCGACGCCTTGACCGGACGAAACATGCCGCGCTTCATATGCATCCCCCAGCCCTTCTGACTCGCCCGAGCCGCCCGAGCCCGTGCATGTCCCGCGCCCCCCCGCCGTGCCCGTCTCCGGGAACAAGCGCAAAAATTCCGTCCCCCAGAGGTGGGGCACGGAAGGCAACCTGCCGGAGAGTACGACACCACAACGTGGGCGAACGAGTTCCACTTCCCAAAAGGACACGTCACGAGTTTCGACGCCCAGCGTAGGGGGCTTTTCGGAAACGCACGCACAAAGCCGGGTGCGCGCCGTGTTCGCGCTGCGACGGGACCCGTGGAGACCGTCGACCACACGTCAGACAACGACAAGTCTGATGGTTTCGTTTCGGGAAAAGAGGATGATTTTTCACCCAACAGCGACTAACGACGCGGGTTCGTGATGAACGGGCGATGGGGTCCTACGCGTGCAACAAGCGACGCGGAACCTCAGGCAAGCCTCGAGACAAAGAACTTGTCAAATCGCGTAAGACTGCGGACGGGAGCAACGAGGACGAGGACGAGGATTTTTCAGCCAACGACGACAATGACTACGACGTACAAAGCGAACAAGGCGAACAAGGCGGGCAAGGCGGGCAAGGAGGGTTGTCGATCGCTCACAAAGGCGGTTCGGCGAATGCTCACGGCGGCAGGTCGGTGAACGCTCACGGAAGCGGTAAGAACACCCAGAAGACCGGCCTCTCGTGCTCCAACTGTGGATGCAGTAGACTTGCTCCGGAACACATGCGCCCTGGGCCGGCCGGTCCAGATTCGTTGTGTGTTATGTGCGGTGCGTCGTTTGCGCGCGACAGTACGCTGCCCACCGTGAAGTATGACAACAAGCGAGTCGTAACCCAATGACAGGCTCACATCGAAGAAATCAACGAAAGAAACAAAAGAAAGAGGATGAGAAAGCCGCGAGAATCAATCAGCGTGCCGTGGAAAACGCGAGGCGCTACGCTGAAGAAAGTCAACAAAGAAAAGACGATGGTTTCGGTGAGAGCAGCGAAGAAGAGCCCGAACAAGGCTACCCAGATACACCTGCTGGTCAGCGAAGCGAGTGGTGAAGAACAACCTTCCCCACATCACCCGTCTCCCCGTCTTCGCCGGTGTTTCCCGCGAGGAAGTTTTGCCCACCAGTACCCGAAAGAAACGACTATTCCCCAGAACCTAATTCATCGAGCGAATCCGAACCCGAGAACAGACTCGAGCGCCGCTGAGAAAGAAACGATCGCCACGGTCGTCGGGGACGTTGCGCAAATCACGCCGCCGGCTGGGACGTTGGGGACGCTGGAGGCAAATACATCACGCCGCCTGCTGGGGACGCTGGAGCAGATGACACGGACGCTTGGGGCGATGACATCGACGCCGAGATTGACGATATCGCTCCCGTGAACCCGGCGACATAGCAGCATTTGGCGTGGGGTCCACTGTCCTCGGAGGCACGGGGCGGTTCTACGCAGTGTGTGGCTCAGAGCACGCCGGGCCCGGGAACTTCTATGTCGCGTGCGGAGCCAGGAGAGCGGATAAATGAGTGCGCAATTAGATTGAATGATGGACATGCTTTGGATGGTGGTACTGGTATCGTTTAATGGTACATTCTTGTGAATCACAAACGCTCTATCGATCTCTATGATGAGATTATTAGACAATCTCTCTAATACTGTTTGGGGTTTCGCGGAGTCCCTGTAGGGTATCCGCCACCTCTTTTCTTTTCTCTCTGTTCGTATTTTCTTTCCAATAATAAAAAATCACGTCGCCAAGCTCAGCAGCAGCGCGGTTCCCCGCTTAATCCAAAAGTCTGAATCTCCCGCCCCGGACTTCAAGTCAACCATGATCATGAACGACGGACGTTCCCTGCTGCCCGTCCGCACCGGGTACATGTACAGCGGACACTGATATGTCCCGGAATTTTTCCTGGTCCCCTTCTTTTCCTTCTTCTCTCCGCCCGCTTTATTCTCAACGGGTTTGAAGTGCACGATGGGCATGTCCACGACTAGTTCCATTGGGTTAGGCTCGCAAAGACACAACTGTTCCATGTCCCACCCCGCGCCTTCTAAGTACATGTCCTTTACATAAACGCCTTCCTTAGGAGGGTCCTTCGGCAGTTCTTTCTCTTCGTGCGTGTTTAAAACTTGGTACTCGAAAATCAGGGTGTCGATTGGTATTGCGTTTTTGCGCGCCGCAGTTTGGAGAACGGCGGTTAAGAAACATGAGGGGTAAGTGAACCCGGCTAGCCAATAAGTCTTTGGGTATGTACCCACTATCCAGCTTCGTATTTGATGTAATCGCTGCTGCAAGTCTCGTGTCCAGCTCCCTAAAGGCTTCAGACTCGGGTACGCCTTCAAGTACAACGCTGGGACTTTGTTGTTCGCCAACGCGTGAAAAATAGCGTCCAAATCGGCGGACATTACCACGAGACCTTTTATTCCTTTTTTCAACAACTTCAAGGTTGATAACACGTTGTTGATTAACACGTTGTACCGCTCAACTTCTTGAAACAGCGTCACGTGCAGCGGACTCGGGTCCTCTTCCTTGTCCTTCATCAGCTGCTCGTGGTCGAACGGAGCGGGGGTGGTGGACAACATGTCGTCGATGAGCTGGTCGACGAGTTTTTCAGCCGCGCCGGCGCCCGCACCTCCAGACGAAGCTTCACCAGTATTCGGCTGAAGGCTCAAACACGACTCCAGTGTTATCGTGGAATCCGTGATCATGTACGAAATATCCGCGTTGGGGTGTTGTCCGAACGCCTCGGGTTGGTCCGAAACAGGTAACGTCGCGATGTATTCTCGGTACGAACTCAAGGAACCCTCCGGCGGCACGTAATACTCGTCAAGCGTGGAGAGCGAAAACTTATCGATTTTTAACGCGTCTTCGCAGAAGTACTGGTTCAAGTACCCGCTTAGCACTCGTCGGTCGATTTCATCGGTAACCCTCCCCCCGTAATTCGCCTCCGATATCAAGTACTTAAGGGCGTCCCACGGTGTGTCTTCATAAGCGTCTAGGTAGGCTTTCAAAACGTCGTCGGATACAGAATAATCCGTGTCGTTGAAGTCGTACGGGATGTTGATTCCCAGTTCGCGGAACTTTCGCCGTTCAAGCATCACGGCGTGGAAGTAGGTCAGGGAAAACAGTAGCTTGGCGTACTTGGATTTCGTATGGCACTCCTGGAACGACTCCTCCGTGACGCAGGTTTGGTACAAACGAGCCAGGTTGGCGCGCAGGCCTTTTGGGGGCTCCGTGGTCATCTTCAGGCCTCTCTGGAGGATGGCCAAGGGGAAGTGAGGCGTTGGGTTACTCGATAGCCACAGCCGGAACCGCTCGTGCGGCGTGTCATCCTCCAACTTTTCAATAATCTTCTGCAGCTCCGGTAACCAGCTCAACATGAGGTGGCAGTTCGCCAGAAACACCCAGTTGCCGTCCTTCACGGCGTCGTTTATTAACTTCGTCGCGACCGGGGCCTGGCCTTGGCCCAGCGCGACGGAGAAGAAACGGTCCCCGACGCCTTGCGCTTCCGCCAATTGTTTTAAATTAGCAGTCGGGTCGACGCCTGGTGATAGGACGAAAATCAAAGGAGCCGTGTTCGTGGAGTCCATGTGCGTCTCGTTCAAGTCTAACGTAGGGGGTTCTACGTACTTCCGCCCCAAGATATTCGCCACGTACGCAGCAGATGCCTTTTCGACCCGGTCCATCCTAAGACACCGCACGATCAGCATCCGTTGCAACGCGTCGCACTTGGCTTCCCAATCACCTGGCAGTCGGTTCTCCGCGTTCGGGTTCTCCGGTTCGCTCTCGCGGTACCAGTCCTCCCAGTCCGTGACGTTCTGTTCAAAGTGCGTTGTGATTCCGAGGAAGTGCGGGACTTGTTGTTCGAGCTCGACGATGTTGTCCCAGGCGAGCTCGCTGATCCAATCAGGAGCCGGGTTCGGAGGTTGATCAGATCGGTCCAAAACCGCGCCCCCTCTTAAAAAGAACCTCCACTCCACCTCGTTCATCTTGTCGTCTGACTTTAGAATTCTGACGCACATTTGAAGCGAAAGCAGTAACTTATGCGCCTCGAACAGACCCCGGCTGGTGTATTTATAAGTTGCGTACGTGTGGAACTCGTTCAGGAACTTAATTCGCTCGTCTAGTCGGGTAGACTTGGGCGCGTTTTTAATGCTCAATAGGAACAAGTCCACGTACGCGTCCAACGAAAACTGGTACATGGGATCCACGCCCGCCAGGTCGTACAACACGAAGTACAAAATTGATGCGCGAGTGGAGCACGGCTTATATAAAGCAGACGCGGACTCAATCTTCTTACCTGTTTTTTCAGCAATCGCCAAACTTTCAGTCACCTCGTCGGAAGTCACTTTCGAGTCGTTCAGAGTGTTGATGAGCTCAATGTTGTCTAACAGACTACCAGTAGCGTTACTCAGTAAATCCAACAGCTGGTCCTCCAGCTCCGCGATCGTCCGCTTGCCGTGTGCAACCTTCTTGACCAAGTCGTTCTTCTGCGTATCCAAATCCGGGCGTTCTTTCTGAACCACGACGTTTAACAGTTGCGCCTCCAACCCCTGTTCCTTAACCGCGAAGTTAACGATGGTCACTTTTGTGCTTACCTCCGGGGTGTAGTGCGGGTTATTCAGCTTACTTGTCAGGTATAACCGGAACTTAGGGTCGTAATCAACTTCCTTATCGCCTAGCTTTATGGCTAAACTGTTACCCTTCTTGATGAACGATTTAGATAAAACGGGTTCCAGTATCGGGTCGATCTCTTCCTGGACGTCTTGGATCAACACCGGGCTGCCGAACTGAATCGCGTTTTCCATGCGGCGCACCATGTCGGGCATAGTCAGCGTAATGACACTCAAACCGTGTTTCTTCTCCATGTTCTTGATCCACTTGTTGCCTTGGCCCTGGGGGTCGATTAGTAGGGGCCACCTGTTGCCCCGGGTAACGACCACTCCGTTCTCGGTGGAAAAAGCATCAGCAGGGAGGCCGTCGATGTTCCAGTCTCGCACGTCGCTCGGGTCGGCTAGAAATAAAGCGAAGTCGAATTTAGGGCTCGCGGGGATCCCTAGGGCTTCGACTTGAGGAAGCCAAGTCTTTGCGACGAGTGCATCCCGGTACTCGCTCGGAAACGGCCCTGCATAACTCATAAACGCCGCCGCAATCACGACATCCCCAGGCAACGCCTCGATTTGTGTTTCGTAGTTCCCGATGGAATCCACCCATCTGGTTTTCTCACCAGCCAACCCGTTGACCAGTTTTTCTGCTCTTTGAAGTTTCGCTTCTAAATCAGCTAGCTCGTCTTCCAAAGCCTTCTTTTTGCTAGTTGAAGTCTCGTACTTGTCCTTCAAGGCCTGCACCTTGTCCAGCACCAGCTTCAGCTTCTTCTCCGCCTCTCGAAGCGCTTCTTGTTTCTTCTTCAATGCGTCTTGCGCTGCTTTCAGTTTCGCGCGTTTCGGCGCAACTTCTTTCGCGACGTTGCCGTATATGAACATCGCGTGCACCCACTGGCACAGCCCTTTCGCGGCTCCAGAAACGGCGCCGATCTTCTCAGGCGTGTACTCCGGGTCGTTGATGTACTTCTTCATCTTCCCTAACAGGCCGTCGTCCAGCTTGTCTTTATCAAAAGTCATCAGCGAATTCAAAAATTGCGAATCCCCGAGCGCTTTCTTCGCCGCGTCCCAGGTGGGTGACTTTTTCAACACAGTCATAACCCCTTTTAAGCATAACTCGACCAAAGCAGGCGGCTTACTATACGCCTTTAATTCGCTCATATCCTTCTTGGTCAGCACGTTCAGCGCGTCCTGCGCTGCGGTCAACGCGGGCATCGCAAGATCAAGACCCGCTTGGCACTCCGCGGCGATCGCGTTTGCTGAAGTGTTTTTGGAAAGATGTCAGTTTTTTGTATGGGCAACTGTAAGGGGGTATACGTATCGCGTTCCTCGTATCGGGATTGCGAGGAATTCCTAACAGGATCAATACAAAAAACCGTCAGGATGTACACGAACTACGCGTTATAAAAGGCGAGCAGGATTTTTCGGGATAAAAAAGAAAAGAAAACGTACCTTCGTCGGCGTCGCGGCCGATTTTAGCCGCCTCGGCGGAAACCTGCTTCTCCTGGTCATCAGCGGCGCGTTTATCGGCTATAATAGTAACCAACAACTCTTCGCAGTCCTTCTTCGCCTCAGCAACAATCACCTGCTTCTCCTCCGCCACAACCGTCATCTCACCAACCTGGACCTGCGTCTCGTCGAGCTTCAAAACCCCGCCCCGCAGTTTGTTCGCCATGCCGCCGATTTGCTTTCTTTTCTCCGTCAGTAAATGCCGGTAACCATTCACGAACTCGAGGTAGTTCGTAGGGGTGACGTAGTTCTTGCGTTTCAAACTTTGTAACATCTCGGTTGATTTCTCAGCAGTCGATCGGTGACAAGTAGCAAACACTTTGGTCAAGCTCTCCTTGACCTCGTCGTCCATCTCTTTTTCGCTTTCCATTTGCTTCTTCGCCACCTCCTGAAGCGCGTCGCTGGGCCACTCCGCGAACCAGTCGATGGTGCAGCAGTTGACCAAGCCCGGGAACATTCTTGTTCTTTCACGGAAGCCATCCCCAATAGGACTCATACACAGCACGATGTGCAGATTTTTAATCACTCGTCCCAAAAAGAACGCCCACAGCTCATCCTGCGTCTCCCCCGCGTTTGCCTTTTTCGCTTCGACCCGCACGTCTTCGCAAAGTCCGCCGATTTCATCCTTGGCGAATAAGTTGGGAACCTCGCCTGAAGTTAGGACGTTGTTAATGTCCTCTAAAAAGGTCTCCACCACGATTTGCGTCTCATCAAACAGGAACACGGTGGGTTTGTTCGCAACGCCTGTCAGCTTGAACAGCTCCTTCAAGTCCTCTCTGAACTCCAACAGCCGGTAGTTCTTTGTGATTTCGATGCTGAAGCACTTCAGGTCAGCGACGTACGTGGCCAGTCTGGCTAGGGATTTTCGCCCGGAGCCGCCGACGCCTACTAACAAAGCGTTGCCTCTCGGCTGACACAACACTCGGTGAATCCTACAAACGTGCATCAACGCATCCGTGAACAGCACCAGGTCCATCTGCGTGTTCCCGGGTTCTATGGCGTACTCCTCTAACTTTTCACTCAGCGTGTCTTTTAACCGCCGCGGGTCTATCACCGGTTCATACGGAGGTTCATCCACGTCTTGGCGCATGAAAGAAACAAACGGAGGACACTCGCCGTAAAACGGCTCGAACAAAGTCTCCCATGATGTTGATAGGTTGTGTAGGAGCTTCTGATCGAGTTGATTCCTCAACCACTTCTGGTCGTTGAAGTCCCACATCCGGTCCCCGAACACCCTCAAGCACTCGTGACACCAAAGCTGAAGCACCGAGTCTTTGTTGTCGTAAAACAGAGGGGTGGTTTGCATCGTGCCTTGAATCACTTTTGCCAAGTCTCTTGTGTTGAACAAGTAGTGTGATTTACTCGGCGTAGGTAGTAACTCCTCCGCGATCGTCATGTACAGCTCGATAGTGGCCTTCACGATCGGGTCGCCCAGCGGTTTCAACGAATCGTCGAAGGGACTCAGGTGGTGGTTCAGTAACGTAGCATAAATCCTCCTCAACTGCGTGTCGCTTGGGTCCGTCATGTTGATCGTGCCAAACACGGCCATTATTCTTTGCGAAAACGCGTTGCGGCCACCGCCCGGAGGCGCCATACTCGCCATGAGCTGTATATCCTTGATGTTCTTGACTTCTTGTTTTGCCCGGTCATACCAGAACCCATTGTCCGCCCAGAGTTTTAACAGTTCTAACGGGGGCATGAACCCGAAGACAGACTTTTGGGGCATGTTGAAGTCGTCGCATAAGACGACCATCCGCTTTCCGCCGGGGGGGGCGAAGGTTCCTTTGGACCGCTTTTCAAGTTTGCCTTCAATCGTGTCTTGTAATGAGTTGCTGCTTGTCTGTGCGGAAAAATTGACGATGCAGCTCCCGTACCCGTCCGGGAGCTCTTCAAGGCACTTGGTGGCGACCATTGACTTTCCTACGCCGACTCTTCCGACGATCAGGACGTGCGTTTTGGCAGCAGTCAACGCTAGGCTCACCGTCTTAGTCCTAAGCGTATCCACGGTAGGGACCATGATCCGGAAGAACGGCTGGTCACTTGGAGGTTTGTATGAGGTTAATTTAGCCTCCCACAGCTGCCAGTCTCTCGTTTGTGAATCAACGGAGTACTCATAAACCGTGTCTTTTGGTGGGAGGGTGTTTTCGTTTTCGCGCACAAAGTGGTCAAACTTTTTTCGCGATTCGTCGTCAAGCGACGCGCCCACCGACCACACCAAACAGTAAACGAACTGCTTCTCTAACATCTGTTGGTACAGCTCTGGTTCTTCCGCGGGGTACAGGGAAGGGTCCAGCGCGCTTGTTGTTGTGTCACCTAACAGGGACTCAAAAAGCACCGTGAATTGTCTAAGTGCGGCTAGCTTATCAGTCTCCACGAGCTGGAAACACTTCAGCCGCCGAAACTCAAGCGCTTGGTCCATCCACTTTTCCAGAAGAAGTTTCATGGTGGGGACCAAGACTTTGTCGCCTTTTGAGTTGGAGTTGTATTTCTGGGTCAACGACTCGAGCCATGACGTGGCGAACGGCCACCACCCTAAATCCTCGACGTTGAGGTAGATCATACCAGCGCGCGAAACAGTAGCGGGCGACGCTTGCGATAAATCCTCCACTTCAAACAAAATGGAAACCTGCGGCGACATCATGATGCGTTCGCCCGACAGTAACGTGAGGAGCTTGTTATCGTCCAACAGCGTGTTCATCGACTCGATCCACAGCGTATCAACGGGCCCATCAAAAAGCGTCCACTTCTGGTTCGGGCTCTCATCCTTGCATATGGTGCGCATAACTCGGGCCAAAATACCGTCCGTCCACTCGTGGGACGCCGGGTCGAAGCACCCATAGATTTCGTCGTTCGAAAGCGCCAGCGGGTTAATCGTGTACACTTCGACTTTTTGAAACTCGCCCTCGCCCTTTCCGTCTTTGCACAACTGTTCCATCGCAGCTTTTAACACTCGCCACGCCGCGGTCTTACCGGAGCCAGTTTTGCCCACGATCATGTTACCGTGTCGCGCGACCTTACAGTCGAAGATCTGGATGATCTTGACGATCCAGTCGTCCACTACCTGGAGCCCGAGCTCGGCGCATTTCACTTCCAGCATGTTTCGCAAATCGCCGCCCGCGTCGGGGGGCTGGTCCACGCCTGGGAATAAATCACCAAGCAACGCGCGGAACAAGGGAATGTCTAAGTACACTAGCTTGGGCATAATCAGGTCTTGCATTGTTCTGTACAGAATCGCTTCTTCGCTTCCCTCTGGGTCCACGCGCTTATGCGCACCGGCGGCCCTGGAAATGGGAATCACGAACGAACGCAACGTGTAATCGTAGTGGTCCTGTTTCGAAAGCTGCTGCTGCGAGAGTTCCATGATCGCCACCATCTTTTTCGCTAAGCTTTTCGCGCTCGAAAACCCTTCCGCGAACATCATGATTTCCGCGATTAACGAAAAGTCAGGGACCATCATTGACACTGGGCGGACGATGGCTTTTAAGTTATCGGGAAGCTCAGCGCGGCCGGCGTAACCGGGGTTCATGGTGACGAAAACCCCGCACGAAGGAATCAGCCGAATATTCTGTCCTTCGAAGAAGAACATTTTTGACCGCTTTTTAACAGCGGCCATTATTACGGAAATTTGAGTAGCCACAACAGACAGCACCTCTACTGAAATGCGGTTGAACTCATCGAGACACGCCCACGCCCCGGTCTGCGCCAACCCGCTGAACATCTTGGCGGTCATTTTGTAGTCCACGCCGTCACTGCAGTTGAACACGATGACGTATCGCGCTAGGATTTTGGAAATAGAAGTCAGTCTTTTGTATGGGCAAACAG